>ERZ1023698.6-NODE-6-length-105587-cov-13.864828_pt1 | contig 105587 bp, 97 predicted proteins | sample MGYA00380349_ERZ1023698 | MGnify/ENA primary metagenome ERZ1023698 (study PRJEB33179, sample SAMN07449027) | human gut metagenome | biome: Human-gut; feature: Human associated habitat; material: Faeces | host: Homo sapiens | place: India:Kasaragod | collected...
AGGCAGGTCTCATAAGTCATTCCTTAATCAATGTCGCCTTAAGTTAGTGACATTGAGCAATTGCCAGGCCTTTATATTGTAAGTAAATTAAATTACTTGCGGAATGCTCTGAAGGCATTCAATCCGAGATATTGAGCAGAATCACCAAGCTCTTCCTCAATTCTCATAAGTTGATTGTACTTGCAGATACGATCGGTACGAGACAAGGAACCAGTCTTGATTTGCTCAGAATTGAGACCGACAGAAAGATCAGCGATGGTGGCATCCTCAGTTTCACCAGAACGGTGAGAAACGATGGTGGTGTATCCAGCACGGTGAGCTTCTTCCATAGTATCCATAGTCTCAGTCAAGGTTCCAATTTGGTTAACCTTGATGAGGACGGAGTTGGCTACATTCTTCACGATTCCTTCGTGAACACGAGCCTTGTTGGTGACAAATAAGTCATCACCGACCAATTGAATCTTGTTTCCGAGTCTGGCGGTAAGCTTTTGCCATCCATCCCAGTCATCCTCAGCAAGTCCATCCTCGACAGTGATCAAAGGATATTGTTCAGTAAGCTTGGCAATCAAATCGATCATCTCATCAGAAGTCTTCTTTCCTTCTCCAGAACGGAAGAGATCATACATTCCAGATTCCTTGTCGAAGAATTCAGATGAAGCAATATCAGTTCCTAAGAAGATATCCTTTCCAGGAACATATCCAGCACGGGTGATAGCCTCACAAATGACTTCGAAGGGTTCCTCATTGTTAGCGAGTGAAGGAGCATATCCACCTTCATCACCGACATTGGTGTTTTGCTTCTTGTCGACCAAGACCTTCTTCAAGGCGTGGAAGACTTCAGCACCCCAACGAACAGCTTCATGAATGTTATGAGCACCAGCAGGAATGATCATGTACTCTTGGAAGTCGACGGAAGAAATAGCATGCTTTCCACCATTCAAGACGTTCATCATAGGAACAGGAAGGACCTTACCATTGGTTCCACCAAGATATCTGTACAAAGGAAGTCCAAGTTCATCGGCAGTAGCCTTAGCAGCAGCCAAGGAAACACCGAGAATAGCGTTGGCACCTAACTCAGTCTTGTTAGGAGTTCCATCCAAAGCGAGCATGGTGTTGTCGAGAAGAACTTGATCAGCAGAATCCATACCGATGATCTTAGGAGCAATCTTCTTGTTGACATTCTCAACAGCCTTCAAGACACCTTGTCCATTGAAACGAGCCTTGTCGCCATCACGAAGTTCACAAGCTTCGTGGATTCCAGTAGAAGCACCGGAAGGAACAGCGGCACGACCAAATCCACCATTCTCAGTGGCTATTTCAACTTCGACAGTAGGATTGCCACGTGAGTCAAGAATTTCACGGGCATGAACAGAAACGATTTCAGACATTGGAATTATAATTCCCCCTTTTTGTATCTTTAAAATTATATCAAGTTTCTTATGAAATTATCTAATTTTATATAAAACCAATAAGCAATTTTATAAATTTGAAAATTAAAGTTGATAGTCTATCAAAACTAGTTTTCAAAGCAAATAAAAATCCTTCAGACAGGCACCTGAAGGATTTAGTAAGTAGACAAAGTTGTTATAGAGTAAGTCGGTTAGTCAACGAAAGCAATCAAAGCCATCGGGGCGTTGTCGCCACGACGATTTCCAGCCTTCAAGACTCTGGTGTATCCACCATTTCTGTCCTTGTACTTAGGGGCGAGATCATCGCAAAGAACTTGCAAAGCAGTCTTCTTTGTCTTCTCGTCTGCCCAAACATCACGGACATATCTAGCTGCCAAACGACGGCCGTGAAGGTCTCCCTTCTTGGCGTAGGTGACCAAACGGTCAGCAAGCTTTTGGAGCTTCTTGGCGGTAGCAAAAGTGGTAGTGATAGAGCCGTTTACAATCAAAGAAGTGGCCAAATTTCTAAGCATTGCCTCTTCCTTGGACTTGGTCCAAGCAGCTTTAAAACGGACACCACCTTTACCGTGTACGTTATGTCTTCCTGTGGTTTTCATTTTATATCTCCTTAGTTATTGTCATTCTTGAAATGGAGACCCATGGAAATAAGCTTTTCTTTAACTTCTTTCAAGGATTTCTTTCCAAGATTTCTAACCTTCATCATCTCTTCCTCAGTCTTAGCACACAACTCACCGACTGTAGAGATTCCTGCTCTCTTCAAGCAGTTATACGAACGGACGGAAAGCTCGATTTCCTCGATAGGCTTCTCCTCGTTCTCGCCCTTCTTATCAGTCTTCTTGTCAGCGAAAATTTCAGGAGCTGATTTCTCAGCTGATGAAGGTAATTCGCTAAACAATTCGAAGTGGGCGATGAGGATTTGGGCAGCCAAAGCAATGGCATCTTGAGGATTGATTGCTCCGTTAGTCCAAACTTCCATCACCAAGCGATCGTAGTCGGAAGCATGTCCGACACGGCAAGGCTCAACTGAATAGTTAACCTTCTCGATAGGTGAGAAAGAAGAATCGACAGGAATTGGGAAGCTGTCTCCTTCGGGACTATAATCATACTTAAGTCTGTTCTCATCGCTAGAGACATAACCTCTACCATTACGAACAGAAATAGTCATTGATAATGAGCCTTTAGGAGCGACATGGGCGATAACCAAATCTGGATTGAGGATGTGTACACCGCCGGGGCAATAAATGTCTGCAGCAGTGACAGTAGTATCTCCGTCGCTAGTTCCGACTACTTCCAATTTCAAATCTTCAGCCGCATTGTCATCTTCATTGTCCATCTTGATGACCAATCCTTTAAGATTGAGAATGATAGTTGTAACATCCTCTACAACACCTTCAAGGGCTGAAAATTCATGTCTTGCACCCTGGATAGTTACACGATAAACGGCAGTTCCAGGAATTGAGGACAAAAGCACTCTACGCAAAGCGTTGCCAAGTGTTATTCCAAAGCCTCTCTCAAGATTTTCCAACACAAAGCGACCATAATCCTTCTTGACATCGAATGAGTTGACCTTGAAGTCAGGCTTTAAAAATTCTCTCATCTGTTTTCCTCCTTAGGGTAATCTTATCTTCTCTTAATATCGACTCGAACGTCTTAGATATTCCGAAGAGATTATCCACGAGGACGCTTCGGAGGACGGCAACCATTGTGAGGAACAGGTGTGACATCAGCAATTGATGTGATGGTAAGTCCAGCAGCGGCTAAAGCACGAACTGCACTCTCACGACCTGCACCAGGTCCTTTGACTTCAACATCTACGGATTTCAATCCACGTTCCATGACAGCATGGGCAACTTGTTGTGAAGCAAGCTGAGCTGCAAAAGGAGTGGATTTACGAGCACCAGTGTATCCAATGGATCCAGCAGAGGCCCAAGCGATAACGTGTCCAGTGGGATCAGAAATAGATACGATGGTGTTATTGAATGATGCGTGAATATGGGCGACACCCTTGGTGAAACCAAGTTTGGCCTTCTTCTTACGGATTGTAGTCTTCTGTTTCTTTGCAGAAGACTTTCCGCCTGCAGCCTTTGCTGCAGTAGTTTTTGTATCAGCCATTTTATTCTCCTCCTAACCTTAGGCGGTCGCTTTCTTCTTGTTGGCGACAGTCTTCTTCTTACCCTTGCAGGTACGAGCATTTGTCTTGGTGCGTTGTCCACGGCTAGGCAAATGCTTACGGTGACGCAATCCACGATAAGAACCGATTTCCTCAAGTCTCTTGAGGTTAAGGGTCACATCACGGTGTAAATCACCTTCAACGCGGTACTTGTTGACCTGCTCACGAATCTTGGTGAGTTCAGGTTCGCTCATATCCTTGACTCTCTTGTTAGGGTCAATTTGAGCATCAGCACAAATCTTGTAAGCTCTTGACATTCCGATACCATAGATATAGGTAAGGGACACGACTAAGGGCTTTTCATTTGGTACATCTTTACCAGCTATACGTGCCATATTTACTTTTTACTCCTTAAATTACTTACCCTGTCTTTGCTTATGCTTAGGGTTAGAGCAAATGACGCAAACGCGTCCTTTTCTCTTAACGATTCTGCACTTGTCGCAAATGGGCTTGACGGATGGTCTGACTTTCATCTTTCTTTTCCTCCTAAGCCTATAATTGGCTAATCTTTAAAACGATAGACGATACGACCAAGGGTTAAATCATATGGTGACATCTCTACGTTCACACGATCACCGGGAAGAATACGAATCTTATTCATACGCATCTTTCCGGAAACAGTTGCACGAATGATGACTCCATTTTCAAGTTTGACGTTGTAATGACTAGAAGGAAGAACCTCCTCCACCACAGCTTCCATCTTAATAAAGTCGTCTTTGTTCATCTATTTACCCCTTTTTAATTTTCTTGAAGATGTTTCAAGACATCGTTATCGACAGTCGTAACTTCGTTATGATCTGAATATATGAGAATTGTATTCTCATAATGTGCACCCAATGAATGGTCTTGTGAAATAACTGTCCAATCATCATCTGCGATATAGATTTCAGGACGTTTTAAGATCAACATAGGTTCGATGCAAATCGCCATTCCTTCTCTAAGAATTTGTCCTCTATGAGGCAAATAACCTTTAGAGCAATTTGGAATGAAAGGATCTTCATGCATCGAAACACCAATGCCGTGACCTCCATATTCACTCAAGGCGCTAAAACCATAACTATCAGCTACTTTTTGGATTGCGTACCCTATATCATTGACACGGGCACCAGGTTTTACAACCTTCAATGCTTCCCAAAAAGCTTCCTCTGTGGCTTGAGCTAAAAGCTTAGCTTCTTTAGAAACCTCACCCACGAAGAATGTTCGTGCACAATCACCTTGATATCCACTCTTATCGATATTACCAATATCAATTTTAAGCAAATCACCTTCTTTTAGTACACGTTTGGAAGAAGGAATTCCATGAATTACTTCATCGTTTACACTGGCACAAATCGAACCAGGGAAACCTTCAAATCCTTTGAAAGAAGGAGTACATCCACTACTGCGGATAAACTTCTCACAAAGCTTGTCGATTTCCTTAGTAGTTACACCAGGCTTGATGAAGGGCTTGATGTAATCAAAGACAGGTCCTATTTTATGACCAGCTTCACTCAAAGCCTTCATTTCATCTAATGTCTTAACAATAATCACTACAGTTAGTCCTCTAACTTAGCAACAGCATCATCAATTTCTTTGTTACCTTCTTCGACAATTCCTGATGTTGTGTCGATGACACGCACAAGACCTTTCTTTGAATAGAAATCGATAATAGGAGCTGTCTTTGCTTCATACTCGGTCATTCTAGTCTTGAATGCCTCAGCAGTGTCATCCTTTCTTTGAATAAGGTTGGCACCACAATAATCGCAGATTCCATCAACTTTTGGTAATAAAGTCTTGATGTTAAATGAGGCTCCACACTTTGGACATACTCTACGAGTGACGATACGTCCCTCAAGAATTGAATAGTCACAAGTGATCGACAATACTAGATTGATCTTTCTACCGAGTTCTCCCAACAACTTTTCCAAAGCAATTGCTTGGTCTAGTGTTCTGGGGAATCCGTCCAACAAGAATCCGCTCTCCGTGTCTTTTTTGAGAAGTCTCTCCCGAACGATACCGACAGTAATCTCGTCTGGGACAAGCTCGCCCTTATCTATGAACTCTTTGGCTTTAACACCCATAGGAGTTCCTTTAGATATGGCGTCACGGAAAATATCGCCTGTTGAAATGTGGGGAATGTTGTACTTCTGTTCGATGTGAACACTGTGAGTTCCCTTACCCGCACCTGGGGGACCCACAAGGATGATGTTCAATTGCCTGCTTGAACCGCTCATTCAATTTTTTCTCCTTTTTCCTCTATCTACTAAATTCTTACAGAATCTTGGAAAGATTTACCTGCAAGAATACCGTCCAACTGGTTCCAAACCTCGATGGCAACGCCAACGACGATAATTAAACCAGACCCGCCCAAGGCCAAGCTCTGGGGGACGGCGCCCGAGAGTGACAACGCGATGGGCAGGCAGCAGATGACTAACAAGGCAGCTGCGCCTAAGAAAGTGACACGATTGACAATTTTTCCAATATAAGCTTCAGTCTCATTTCCAGGTCTTAATCCTGTGATATAAGTACCAGAGTTTTGGAAGTTCTCAGCAATACGTTGAGGATTGATTTGGATGTTTGCATAGAAGAATGAGAAGACGATGATTAAGAATAGGTAGATAATTAATCCCCAAGGGAACTCCCATCCTCCAGGCATCGAAGTCATCTTTTGATAATTAAATACATCCTCCATCTGAGTCACCCAACCAGGAGCATCGTTGTTTCCTATGAATAAGGAAGCGATGATGGAAGGTGCCATCATCACTGACGAAGCAAAGATGATAGGCATAACTCCAGATGAATTAATCTTGATAGGCAAGAAAGAAGACTGGACAGATTCAGCACCTAATGCCTGAGAGGTATTAGAGTGAGAAACTGGCAATTTTCTAACTGATTTTTCTGAAAATGTTACGAATACGACAATGAGGAAGAACGCTAAGAAATAAACGATAAGTTCGACAGAACCTTCGAGAATCAATGTAGCATTTTCGCTCGACAGCTTCGAAGTGAAGAATGTTTGGAAAGCCTCGACAATTTGTTTAGGGAATGCAGCAACAATACCTGCAAAGATAATCATAGAAACACCGTTTCCGATACCTTTTTCAGTGATTTGATCACCCATCCACATCAACAACATTGATCCAGCTAGAAGATAAACAACAATCTTCACATATCCCCACGCAGAGGTGTCATTCATAGTTAAACCCTGACTATTTTGCATAGTCACTGTTATACCGTAAGCTTGAACAGCTCCGAGAACCAATGTGAGGATTCTGCTCACCATATTGATCTTCCTTCTACCAGTCTCACCTTCTTTAGACAGCTCAGTCAACACCGGTAAAACATCCATTGAGAGTAGTTGAACGATGATTTGAGCAGTAATGTATGGCGAAACACCCAACGCAAAGACGGAGAAGCTAGCAAGTGCTCCTCCGCCCATAAGATTGAGTAATCCCAATGCGTCGGTACCAGAGAATGCATCTGCACTTAATGTAACACCAGGCACAGTTATAGCACTACCAATACGATAGACTAGGAAGATGGCAAACGTGAACATGATGCGATTTAATACATCTTTGTTCTTAAAGATAGCTTTTATTTTGTCTCCCACGATTGCCTCCTTCCACCTTTAAAGAAAAGGTTGTTTTAGATATGAAAGAACCAAAGAAAGATTATAAACTAATCTTCTTTGGTCACAGCCTAATTCTTTTCGGTTTATTTAGAAGCACCCTTAAGAGGGACGATTACAGCCTTACCACCATTGTCTTCGATTGCCTTAATAGCATTCTTAGAGAAATAGTTGGCTTCGACAGTAACATTCTTAACTTCAAGTTTTCCTTTAGCAAGAATCTTTACTCCATCGACTTGCTTTGCAAATCCTGCATCGAACCAGTCGACAATCTTAATGGTAGCACCATCACCAAATACATTGATCTTGTCAAGATTGATAATGCCGATTTCTACGCTGTTAAGAGAGTGGAATCCACGCTTAGGGAACTTACGGAACAAAGGGAAGTTACCACCGGTAAATCCAGGGCGCTTTCCACTTCCGGAACGAGCACGTTGACCCTTACGTCCACGACCAGCTTGCTTACCATTTCCGGTTCCGATACCTTGACCACGACGGAAGTGTTTGTGGACAGATCCTTCGGCGACTTTGAGTTCAGAAAGTTTGTACATAATTACTTCTCCTCCTTGTCGGCTTTGTTCTCAGACTTGTTAGACTTCTTAGGAGCAATACCAAAACGAACTTCGTTGATTTGTTCTTGAGTCTTGAGTTGAGAAATAGCATCGATGGTAGCACGTACTACGTTGATAGGAGTACGACGGCCATAGACCTTGGAATAAATATTCTTTATTCCGACCAACTGACAGATGGCACGGACTGCACCACCGGCGATGACTCCAGTTCCATCAGGAGCGGGCTTGAGGAATACTTCACATACTCCACATTTACCACGGACTGCATGAGGAATGGTGTTACCCTTAACCAAGGGTACACGATAGAGAGTCTCGTGAGCATATTCAGTAGCCTTCTTGATAGCTGTAGGAACTTCCAAAGACTTTCCTTGACCGAAGCCAAAGCGTCCCTTTCCATCTCCGATTACAACCAAAGCGGCAAAACGCATATGCTTACCACCCTTAACAACCTTAGTAACCTTGTTAATAGCGACTACTTGGTTGGCAAAGGGGTCGGCTTGACGAACAGGACGTCCGCCTCTCTCTTGAGAGAACTTCTTTCCTTGTCCCTGGGGTCTCTTTCCCTCAGGACGTCCATTACCTCTGTTATTCGCCTGAGAAGCGTTGGCTTCTGAGGTGGCTTTCACGGCAGCCTGAGGTTCGGTCTGCTGAGCAATTTTTTCTTCTGCCATTTTTTATTTACCCTTTCGATGGTTAGAATTTGAGTCCACCTTCACGAAGTGCATCGGCCAAAGCCTTGATGACACCATGATAAAGGTAGCCATTACGATCAAATACGACATTCTCGACTTTAAGATCTTTAGCCTTTTGAGCTAAATCAGCTCCTACCTTCTTAGCATTCTCAACTGTAGCACCTTGCAAAGAAAGAGCTTCAGTTGAAGAATAAGCTAAAACCTTGGATGCAGTATCGTTGGTGTGTCCTTCGACAGTCACAGGCACATTGTCGATAACGAGTTGTGCAGAGAGATGTCTATTAGAACGGAAGACAACGATACGAGGGCAAGCCTCAGTTCCACGGATTCCATTTTGACGATGGGAACGGTGGATACGAGCCGCTTTCTTATCAAATATTGATTGCATGTTCTATTCTTCCTTTCCCTATTACTTAGCAGCTGCGCCAGCGGCACCCTTCTTCTTAGCAGAAGGCTGACGAATGACAACAACTTCATCCTTGTAACGAATACCTTTTCCGTGATAAGGCTCAGGTTTCTTGACATTACGGATATTGGCGGCTACTTGACCTACCAACTCCTTATCGATACCTTCTACCTTGATGGACATATTCTTTCCAGTGGAAATAGCAACGCCTTCAGGAGGTACGATTGTATCGGCATGTGAGTGTCCGACGTGAAGAACAAGGTTCTTTCCTTGCATTTCACATTTGTATCCGACACCACGGATTTCCAAATCCTTGGAGAATCCATTAGAGACACCATCAACCATGTTTTGGATGAGTGCACGAGTAGTTCCGTGAATCATCTTCATAGAGATGGAATCATCAGGACGAGTTACAAGAAGCTCGGTTCCTTCGATTTTGACCGACAAGTGCTTGTCGATGTTACGCTCCAAGGTACCCTTGGGGCCTTTGACAGTGACCTTAGTTCCGTCGAGAGTGATAGTCACTCCTGCAGGAATAGTCACAGGCTTTCTTCCAATACGAGACATAGATTTCCTATCCTCCCGATTACCAGACGTAGGCGAGTACTTCGCCACCGAGACGAGCCTTACGGGCGGAAGCATCAGTCATAACACCCTTTGAGGTAGAAATGATTGCGATTCCGAGACCGTTGATGACCTTGGGAAGGTTCTCCACATCGCTGTAGACACGAAGTCCAGGTGTGGAAATACGCTTCAATCCAGAGATTACGCGGTTTCCCTTTGCATCATACTTAAGTGTGATGGTAAGGTTAGATTTATTATCGACTGTGCTCTTAGCATAATCAGTAATGAAACCTTCTTCTTTCAAAACCTTCGCAATCTGAATCTTCAGATTTGAGGAAGGCATGACAACTTTCTCATGCTTCAAGGCATTCGCATTGCGAATGCGGGTGAGCATATCAGCTATAGGATCAGTGACCATGGTTATCCTCCTTAGATTACCAGCTAGCTTTCTTCATTCCAGGGATTTGACCTTTATAGGCCATCTCACGAAGACATATACGACAGAGACCAAACTTGCGGAGATATCCGTGCACTCTACCACAACGTGAGCATCTGTGATACTCTTGGCATTTGTGCTTCTTGGGTTTCTCGCATCTGAGAATCATGCTTTTCTTTGCCATAATTCCAATTCTCCTCTTTAGCGCTTGAAGGGCATTCCAAGAGCCTTTAACAAGGCCAAAGCGCCCTTGTCGTCATGTGCGGAAGTCACGATTGTGATATCCATACCCTGTGTACGAGCGATCTTCTCAAAGTCGACTTCAGGGAAGATCATTTGTTCCTTGACACCCAAGGTGTAGTTTCCACGACCATCGAAAGATGTATCGGAAACACCGTGGAAGTCACGGACACGAGGCAAACAAATATTGACTAACTTATCGAAGAAATCATACATACGATTTCTTCTCAAAGTGACTTTGACACCAATGTCTTGTCCTTCACGAAGCTTGAAGTTTGCGATGGACTTTTTAGCTTTGGTGACAATAGGCTTTTGACCAGTGATAGCTTCCATATCGGAAACAGCCTCTTCGATAGCCTTGCTATCTGAAGTAGCCTTTCCAACACGCATGTTAAGAACAATCTTAACAAGCTTAGGACACTCCATAACATTGGTGAGATTAAGTTCCTTCATAAGTTGGGGAACAATCTCTTCTCTATATTGCTTTTGGAGTCTTTCCTCGACTACAGGTCTCTTGAAACCTTTTGTCGGATAAGCCTCATTGGCTTCAATTTTCTTTTCTTCTGCCATCGGGTCTATCCTCCTTACTTGATAATCGTACCGCTGTGCTTAGCGACACGAACTTTGTTGCCATCCTTGTCGAACTTGTATCCGACACGGCTGGGCTTTCCATCCTTAGGATCGACGATTGCCACGTTGGACACATCGATAGGAGCATTGATGGTAATGATCTTTCCCTGAGGATTGGCTTGGTCGGGCTTAACGTGCTTCTTGCGCTCGTTGACACCCTCGACGATTACCTGGTGGGTCTTAGGAAGAGCTTGGATAACTTTTCCTTTAGTTCCCTTATAGTTTCCGGCAATCACGATAACTTCATCGTTGGTTTTAATTTTCATATGTCTGTCTCCTTAGATTAGAGAACTTCCTCGGCCAAGGAGATGATCTTCATATAACCACCATCTCTGAGTTCTCTTGCAACAGGTCCGAAGACACGTGTTCCACGAGGAGTTCCATCGGAGTTGATGAGAACACAAGCATTGTCATCGAAGCGGATGAAAGAACCATCAGGACGTTGATATTCCTTCTTGACACGAACGATAACTGCCTTGCAAACATCACCCTTCTTGGCTTTTCCATCAGGAAGAGCGTCCTTTACGGAAACGACGACGATGTCGCCGATTCCAGCAGACTTTCTATAGAATCCTCCACAAAGGTGGAAAACTCTTACGCTCTTGGCACCGGTGTTATCGGCAACCACGAGATTAGTCTCATGCTGAACCATATTTTACTCCCCCTTAGAGATGACTCTAACAAGACGGAAGCGCTTGGTAGCAGAGAGAGGACGGCACTCTTCAATCTCTACTGTATCTCCAGGTCTTGCAATCTGTTGTTGGTCATCGACGTGATACTTCTTACGAACCTCGACGCGCTTCTTATAGACCGGATGGGTCTTATAATTTTTGACAGCGACGACGATAGTCTTCTCCATCTTGGAAGGAAGAACTTCACCGATAAGTCTCTTCTTTCCACCGATATTTTCTTCTGCCATAATTACTTAGCCTCCTTGTCTTTAGCGGCGACCTTGATTCCATGACGACGCTCACTCTCAACGGTAAGAGCACGAGCAATATCCTTACGGATAGCTGTAAGCTTCTTTCCATTATCGAGTTGACCCGACTTCTGCTGGAAGCGGAGTGTCATTAGGTTAGCCCTAAGTTCACTCACCTTAGCGGTCAAATCGGCATCAGAGAGCTCTCTAAATTCCTCGATTTTCATTTCAAAACAACCTCCTCACCCTTCTTGACCGGCTTGCTGGTAACATTGAGCTTGAATCCAGCCTGACGGAGTGCTTCTTGAGCATCTTTGTCGGAAAGTCCACCAACTTCAAACATGATGGTTCCCTTTTTAACTACTGCTGCCCAACCATCAATAGATCCTTTTCCGGAACCCATACGAACCTGAGCAGGTTTCTTGGTACGTCCAAGTTGGGGGAAGATTCTAATCCAGAACTTTCCTCCCTTTCTGGTGTAACGTGAGAGAACGATACGTGCAGCCTCAATTTGATGATCAGTCACGTAGTTTCCTTGAGTTGCCTCAAGTCCCCAAGTTCCAAAGGAGACCTTATTGCAGCGGGTTGCGACACCTTCATATGACCAACGGTGATTTCTACGCCAGGTCACTCTTTTAGGTTGTAACATGTTGACTATTCTCCTTTCTTTTCATCACTGGGAACAGGAGCGGGAGCGGTTTGAGGACGTCCCTGACCTCTCTGTCCGTGGAAACGGGAATTGTTGCCAGCCTTGTCTTTGTTGAAAGGACGACGAGTTCCTTTTCTTTCATCTCTGGCAGCTCTCTCGCAAGACTTGGTCTCGTCGAATCCCTCAGGACGTGCAATCCAAACCTTGACACCGATGACACCATAAATAGTGTGAGCTTCAGCCAAGGAATAATCGATGTTCTGAGAGAGAGTCATAAGGCCCAAAGGTCCTTCACGATAGCTTTCAGTACGTGCGATTTCAGCACCGTTCAAACGACCACCAGTGGAAGTCTTGATACCTTTAGCGCCAGCGCGCATAACTCTTTGAATAGCCTTCTTTTGGACCATACGGAAGGAAGCACGATTCTCGATTTGATCAGCGACATCACGTGCGACCAATGTAGCATCCAAATTAGGATTCTTTACCTCGACGATGACGATCTTGATATCGACATCTCCAGGCTTCTTGTTCTTAGGATCCAACTGCTTCTTTGTGACTCTACCATTAACAATCTTCTCGAGACCATTCTTGATGAACACGAGGTTTGCACCATCTTGTCCAAGAACGATTCCGGGCTTCATGACATGAATCACGACTGAGAGTTTGTCGCTTCCAACACGAAGGATGTCAATTCTGGAAAGACCAGCATCCTTGATGAGCTTGCCGATATTGGCATTGCCCTTAGGAGCAACAGGAGCAACTTTAGCTCCATCTTCAGCCTTTACTTCTTCTGCAGGCTTGCTAGCAGGAGCAGCAACTTTCTTGGTAGCCAATTCTTTATTAGGAGTGGTCAAGAATTTACGAATTGCATTGTCTTGCTTAATATTCTTAGCGAAGGCACCCTTTTCGGCATACCACTGGCTGGACCAGCCACGGTTAATTCCGATTCTGAGTCCATTAGGATTTACTTTTTGACCCATTACTTGGTGGCTCCTTTCTTTTCCTTAAGAACAACTGTGATAGTACACCAACGTTTAATGATAGGTGATGAACTACCCTTAGCACGAGGCTCGAAACGCTTCAATCTGAAGCTCTCATTTGCATAGATGGTTGCGACATAAAGCAAAGAGCCATCCATTCCGAAGTTGTTAGTAGCATTAGCTTCAGCAGCATGGAGAAGCTTGGTGACAGGCTCGACAGCAGCCTTGTTAGTGTTAGCAAGGATTCCGTAAGCTTGATCAAGGGTCTTACCACGTACTAAATCGACGACCAAACGGGCTTTTCTAGGAGTGATTCCCAAAGGGCCTGTGTGGGCGACAGCTTCAGTAACAACTTTCTTAGGAGCAACTTCAGTTGCTTTCTCCTCAACCTTCTTCTCCTCAACCTTCTTATCTTCTTTTACTTCTTTAACCTTAGTAGCAACTTTCTTGCTAGTCTTGCTAGTCTTGGTAGCCTTAGTAGCTTTCTTAGTTACTTTCTTAGTTTCTTTTTCTTCAGCCATTGTCAGTTACCTCATTACTTAGAAGCTGGTTTAGCGCCTGCTTGATCAGCGGCGATATCTGCACCAGATCTGTGGTGAGTGAATGTTCTTGTAGGAACGAACTCACCAAGCTTATGACCGACCATATCCTCAGTGATATAGACAGGTACATGAGTCTTACCATTGTAAACTGAGATTGTATGCTCTACAAACTCAGGGAAGATGGTAGAAGCACGTGACCAAGTCTTGAGGATGGCCTTCTTGCCGGACTTATTCTGCTCACGAACTCTGTTCAAGAGACGCTCATCGCAGAATGGACCTTTTTTAGAACTTCTGGACATTTCTATTCAGCTCCTTTCTACTTGCCATTGCGACGACGCACAATGAGCTTATTAGACCACTTCTTAGCCTTGCGGGTCTTAACACCCTGACAACGCTTGCCCCAGGGAGTACGAGGAGCATCGTGACCGATAGGACACTTTCCTTCACCACCACCGTGTGGGTGATCGTTAGGGTTCATGGCGCTACCACGAACTGTAGGACGAATTCCTCTCCAGCGAGACTTTCCAGCCTTACCGTAGGAAACCAATTCCCAGTCTTCGTTGCCTACTGCACCGATAGTAGCACGGCAGGCAGGCAAGAATTTACGAACTTCACCGCTCATCAATCTAAGAGTGACATACTTAGTATCGTGACCGAGAACAGTTGCAAAGGTTCCAGCAGAACGGCAGATTTGTCCACCCTTACCAGGAGTGAATTCCACGTTGTGGACGATTTGTCCATCAGGAATGCTGCCCAATTCCATACTATTTCCGACTTGGACATCAACTGCCTTTCCGGAAACTATCTTGTCGCCGACATTCAAGCCCTTAGGAGCGAGAATGTAACGCTTTTGTCCGTTTTCATAGCAGACCAAGCAAATACGGCAAGTTCTGTTAGGATCGTATTCAATTGTCTTGACTGTTGCTGTCAAACCATCGAACTCAGATCTCTTGAAATCGATGATACGATACTTTTGTTTATGACCACCACCCTTATGACGACAAGTGATGTATCCCTGGTTGTTTCTTCCACCATTCTTCTTGAGTGTGGTGAGAAGAGCCTTCTCAGGAGCAACTTTGCTCAAACCATCAGTGGTGAGCAATGCCTGGTGTCGAGAACCGTTGTTTGTCGGTCTCAATGTTCTTATTGGCATTTCTTTATCCTCCTATATATTGGCTAATAAGCTATTTTCTATCTTCAGCAGCTACTTGGTTAGCAATCTTTCCAAGATCGAATGCTTTGTCTACATAGACATAAGCCTTCTTAAAGGGCTGACGATATCCGCGACGAGCTGACAATTTCTTGATAGGCATTGTCACGGTGTTCACCTTCTTGACCTTGACTTGGAACACAGCTTGAACTGCGGAACGAATCTCGGTCTTGTTGGTGTCATTTGTAACGCGAAGTGTAATCACGTTGTTAGTAGTGGCGAGCTTTTGGCTCTTCTCAGTTACGATCATGTAACGGAGAACTTCGTAATCTCTATCGGTAGGCTTACGGAAGGTCAATTCTTCTTCCTTAGCTTCCTCGACAGGAGCATCTACTACTTTCTTTTCTTCTGCCATGGTTACTCACTCTCCTTTTCAGCACCCTCAGCTTCAGGAGCGATGAGTGCATTCTCCAAGATGATGAGTGATTGAGCATCTACGATGTCGTAGACAGACATATCACTTGCATCAGTAAGCTTGACGTTGTGGAGGTTTCTAGCGGCCAAGATGAGATTGGCATCTAAGTCACCCAAGACGATCAAAGTCTTCTTTTCTCCACCATTGATAGCTTCTAAGGCTTTGGCAAAGTCTTTAGTCTTATTTGATTCAAAGGGAGCCTTGGTAAGAACGATAAGTTCTTTATTCAAAGCCTTATCGGACAAAGCACTGCGGACAGCCAAATCATTGACTTTCTTGTTGAGCTTCAACTTGTAGTTTTGATTTCCACGAGGTCCGAATACGACTCCACCATGTCTCCACAAAGGTGAACGGATGTTTCCCATACGGGCGCGTCCAGTTCCCTTTTGCTTCCAAAGCTTCTTGCCGGAACCAGAGACTTCGCTACGATTCTTAGTCTTAGCAGTAGCTTGTCTTCTGTTGGCTAAGTAAGTCTTGACAGCAGCTTGAACAGCGTAGGCGTTTTGTTCTTCTTCTGAAAGTCCGAAGACGAACTTGTCGAGAGAGACTTCGCCGATTTCCTTGCCGGAATAGTCGACGACAGGCCAATTCATAGTTTCAATTTCAGCCATTGTTCATTCCCTCCAATTACTTGCCGCCCTTACCACCGTGCTTCTGAGCACGAACGTTGGTCTTGGCGGTTTGCTTACCACCCTTAGCGGCGACATTAGCCAAGGCCTTCAAGGTCTCAGGATCTGAGTAGTCGATAAGTGTGTAAGTGACAGGCTTGTTGATAGGCTTGACAGCCGTGCGAATCTTAATGATTGAACGGTTGGGGCCAGGAAGAGATCCTTTGATAAGGATACAATTCTTTTCAGGCATGACTGCTACAACTGTTTGATTCAATACAGTTGAAGTGACATGTCCCATATGTCCAGGCATAGGACGTCCCGGATGAATACGGTTGTTGCAACGTCCGTTGGTGGCCAAGGAACCGACTTGTCTGTGGTAGCCAGATCCGTGTCCCTTAGGACCGATCTTGGCGTTGTGACGCTTTACCATACCGGCAAAGCCACGACCCTTGGAAACACCAGTGACATCTACCAACTCTCCAGCCTTGAAGATGGAGCAGTCGATTGAATCACCGACTTCATGTCCGTAGATTTCCTCTCCCTTCAATTCACGATATACGTAATGAGGGACAGTGTGGGCTTTCTCAGCGATGCCCAATTCGCTCTTAGTGGCTCTTTGAGGCTTCTTGTCTTCGTATCCGATTTGAAGAGCTTCATAGCCATCTCTTTCCTTAGTTCTCTTGAGAAGAACAACGTTAGGAAGGACTTCAACAACAGAGACAGGAATCATCAAGCCGGTCTTGTCGAACACGGAAGTCATTCCAATCTTGCGACCAATTATTGATTTCATATACTTCTCCTTCCCTACTGCTTGATATCGACTTCAACACCTGCAGGGAGCTCGAGAGTACTGAGAGTCTCGATGGTCTGCGAAGTGGGACGAACGATTTCAATAAGACGTTTGTGAGTTAAGATCTCAAATTGTTCACGTGAATCCTTATCAGTGAAAGGAGATCTTAAGATAGTGTAGAGACTTCTCTCGGTTGGAAGAGGGATGGGTCCTACAACTGATGCACCCGTTTTCTTAACAGCCTCGATGATTTTAGCAACGGTGAGGTCCAAGACCTTGTAATCGTATGCTTTGAGGCGGACACGGATGTTCTTAGAATTTGCCATGTTTTTTTCCTCCTTGCATGGAATCTATGCCCATGCGTTAGCTCGATGCGAATTACCTGAAGCACATGACAACCTTTGTTGGCGTTTCAGCAACTTCGCACGTCACAGCTTCTAAGCCTTAAATGCTTAGCGTGGAGTAATATACTAGTATCGACAACAATAGTCAACAGTTTTTAAAAAATACTTTAAAAAACTTTTTATACGATAAATACTGAACTTTTTAGCCATATTCACATTTAAAAATTAAATTATTATCAAATTATCCTGACTATGAATTCTATAAGATGATTTAAATCATAAAATTGATTTTTCTTTCCAAAATCATGTAAAAATAGCATTCGTTTTTCCGGAAGTATGGCTTAAAACTAGAAAATTCAAAGTCAACCCTAGTGGGCGTTTCAGCAAATTGAATTTACAAAAATAAAAATAGCGAGGTTTTCCTCGCTATTTTAATACTATTCAATACCCTTCTTGATTGAATTAGCTAATAAAGGTAGCTGTTCAGATCCAATCAAAGGTACTGAAGGTTCAAACGGAATTCCAATTCCATCGCCATCGTATCTAGGAATGACGTGGACGTGGAAATGAAGTACTGACTGACCGGCAGACTTTCCGGCGTTGGTGATAACATTTACACCTGTAGCCTTCAATTCCTTAATACAAGCTTGCGAAATGAGTTGAGCGACTGAATAAACATGTCCAATCACGTCTCTAGGTGTTTTAGTAAAATCTTGGAAATGTTCTTTGGTAACAACCAAAGTATGACCTTTGCTCGCTGGATTTATATCCAAGAAAGCAATGACATCTTGGTCTTCGTAGATTTTGTTGCACGGAATCTGACCGGAGGCAATCTTGCAAAATAGACATCCGTTATCTGCCATATCCCATAACTCCTATTATCTATTATATAGATTACTTATCGTCGTCAAACAAATCAGGATAGCTGGTCTTAAGGTAATCGAAGAAGGATTGGTTGTTGACAACAAAGCTGTTATCTTTACCGGCCAAGTTCTTCAACCAGTAAACAATTCCATCAGTCTTGTAGTTGCCATCGCTTATCATTTCATAAGCTGCATCCATAGCATTAGCTACAGCTTCACTGCCTTTACCTTCATTGGCAGTCTTAGAAGATCCCAAATTAGCATTGTTATAGTTGTACTCCATTTGGACAAATGTATAAGTACCACTATTGTAGAAGACAGGTGCAGAAACACTGCTCTCGGAAACGGTAGGGAAGTAGAACTTCAACTTCGATTCAGCGAGTGTGCTCTTTCCAGTGAAATCCTTCATCAATTCATCTTCGTTAGAATATTGAGTGAAGACACGATCAGTAACTGAAGAATCGACACTGCTCAATGAAGACTTGGAATAAATTCCTTCCTTGCGGATATCGTTCTTGAGTAAGGAATCAACCTTAGAAATCAATCCAATTTCGATATCTTGAGTCTTAGAGGAAGAGAAATCATTATATTGAGTTTGATCCTTCTTGATTTTTGCCTTGTAATAGTTGTCAACGATTTGATCGAACAATGTATCGATCTTATTGTCAGCTAACCATTGCTTTTGAGTATTAGACAAATAATTCTCATATTGATCATTCCAACCATAGAAATAAAGTTTTTTATCTTTATTTGAGCCATCTTCTAATAAGGCTTTACCATCAGTTGTATAGATTGCATTCTTCTTGTCTTCATCATCAAATGCACCAATTCCATTCCAAAGTCTTTCCATCTCTTCAAGAGGTTTGCCTTCGTAGCTAGGATCGACAGCACCACTCTCAACATAATGGTTGTAATAAGCGTTGATGAACTTTCTTGCAGCACCAGTGATATCTGTTCTATCAGTAATAGTCAAAACATTGAGCTTTTGCATATTAGCCAAAGCGATGTTACCAAACTTTTCGTTATAGATATATTGAGCAGTAAGTTTGTTTCTGATTATATCAGGATATAAAGAATCTTGGATGTATTCGGTGTAATCAGCACTACCCTTCTTGTCTTTACCATCAGGAGCAGAGAAGACTTCATCAAATGACATGTTAGCATTAACTACTTTCATCTCGTTGTAATTCAAAGTGGTTTGAGCAATATCTCCACCATTCTTTGCTTTGAGATCAGTCAATTGATCCTTTTCAATCTCTCTGATGAGTTTGTTCTCATCAAAACGATTATCTTTGTTATAGCTTCCACCAGTGACTTTTTCCTTCAAAGTCTTCTCACCACGAGTCTTGAGCTCTTCACCAATGCCTTTGAAAGTCATGGTGCTCTTTTGGTCTGTGGTAGTAGCATAGTAAGTCTTGATAGATCCATCAGTAGAATCATTAGCGACAGATGAATTCAACTTCAATACTTTAGACTCGTCTTTTCTATCCTTGATTTCACCATTAGAAGCTTTTTGAGCGACAGTGAGTAAGAGGTTATTCAAAGCTGTATCGTTTGCATCAGTGAAATTAGTGTAATATTGATCTTTTGTATTGAAATTAACGTTTTCTACAGTTCCACCTTCAATCGAAGCTAATTGATCAGCATAATCCTGAGGAATATTAGGCTTTTCGATAGATGAACAACCGACCAAGGAGAAGCATCCTAATACGACACTAAGTACTTTTCTAATATTGTTTTTCATGGTATCAATTCCCCCTCCGATTAGTCAGAACTTGAATCATCACTAGATGAATCAGTGGAAGATGAACTTCCACCGGATGTTCCAGATGAAGTGATGTATTCAGGGTTCAATGTGATCTTACCTGAAGCATAACCAGTGGCGAGTGTTACATCGTTGGTTGTGTAATAGTATGTAGATTCATTTGATGCATCATAGTTCTCAAGTCTAACTTCATAGACGCCGTTCTTGAGTTGACCTGTTGTATCAAATGCATCACTCTTAGCAACGATATACTTACCGATGATAGCCTTGTTGAAGGAATAGATGGATGAATATCCAAGTGTTCCGAAGAACTCATTATCGTAGTTTTCAATCTGATAACGTAATCCTTTGACATAGGTAAGCCAAGCACTGTCATAAGTCTCTTGTGAAGAGATATTGTTAGAAGCGATAGCTTCTTCTACATACTTCTTAACAAGTGCATCGTTGGCATCGCTGAGCTTAACTGTATGACCATCAGCTAAAGCCTTGTTCTTGATGTACTCGTTTTTAGCATAAGTGGTATTAGAATCTCTAGATGAGATGTTGTCATCGATGATTTTATCCTTACGAGAATTGTAAGAGCTGGTAGCATTTGTACCATAATCGATGTAGTTGATGTAGTTATGGGTCTTGAACTTACCACTATCATCTCTCTCAGTAGCTGTATTCACATCCAAGGTCAAGTAATCTCTCATATCAGTTGAAGTGAAAGGATTCTTAATGACTGACATGAAGTGGACACCTTCGTAAGATGATGAAACACGTGTTACGAGAATAGGAGTCGAAGTTCCGACACCGGTCTTGGTCTTATCGTCGAAGACAATCTTGCAATCAGTCTCAGTCAAAGTGACGGGAGAAACTGAAGGAACGCCGTTCTTGACAGTTTCCTTCAAGACCTTAATCTTTCCGTTGACCTTAGCGAGGCTTGCATCGCTCAAAGATTTGTTGTTGCTGTTGTTATAAGCCAATGTCAATTGTTCGACAACATCCTTAGCATCATCCAAGCTGATGTTGTACTTGTTGACAAGGGATTGAGCTTGTTCATCAGCAGAAGAGCCTAAGCTTGTAGGATTCTCGACATAGATGAGTCCAAGTCCATGATAGTTGTAGTTATTAGAGAACAAAATATTTCTCGGATAGTTCTTTGAGTTTCCATTAACTACTTCGACTCTATTGTCGAAAGCAGAAGTGGCATCGCTCATCTTGCCCATGACCAAAGTTTCGAGGTAAGAAGAACCATAGACATCATAGTCGATAGAATCAGTTCCATTGGTGAGCAATGATCTTGCCATAGAACCATCAGTAGTGTTGCTTGAAGGAAGAAGTCCATCTTGAGCATTCTTGTTGACAGTAGAGCTGGTATCAAAAAGCATATCCCAAGCATAGGTTCCAAAACGGAATTCATTAACCAAAGTGGTTCCACCAATCTTGTTCATCAATCCTGTGTCACCATAGTTTGAAGCAGATCCAGAGTCATCAGACTTTTCAAGAGCGATTTGTCCATAGCTGAGGTTGTTTGAATAACCATCATCATTACTTCCAGAAACACCCAATTGTTGAACGATTTCAGAAAGCTTCTTAGCCTGGTCTTCTGTTACTTCACTACGGAACTTATCCGAACCATCAACTTTTACCAGGATGTGACGCATATGGTATGGATAGTTCTCACCGATATATTGGTCGAGAGGTGAAGAAGCGGTCAAAGAGGAGTTGGAGTTGAAATAAGCGGCATAATCTCCATTTTTATCACTGGCATCAGCAGAGATAAACTCTTCATCCTTAAATCTATCATCGAGATTGCTTTTTTGTTGGTCGAGATAAAGCTTATTTCTATATTGCTCTTCAGTGTCTACACCAGCAGACTCCAAAAGCTTTTCCTTCTCTTCCTTGACAGATGTCTTGTTAGAAGTTGCGTTGGATTCAGCTTTTTCTTCATAATCAGTCTTGTACTTAGCATTTACTGCTGCTTCCATAGAAGCGGTACGAGGCTCAGCCATTTGAATATAAATGTTGTTTAAAACATCATACAAAGCAGAAGCGGACTTTGATGTTCCACCATAGGCTGCAAATACATCATTAAGAGAGATGGTCTTTCCATCAATCGTAATCATGTTATCTAGTTGCTTTGAAAAGTGGCCAGTGCATGAAGTCAATTCTAAAAGTGTGGCCAAGGTGAGGAATAGATAACTTTTTTTCATATCAAAAAAATACCTCCTGGTAATTTTGTGCTTGTCTATTCTAAAACCGACCTTTGATATATACAAGATTGAATATTTAAAACCATAAATTAAACCTCTAGTAGCCTCTCGGTTTCTTAAATGTTAATTTTTTCTTAATTTTATCGACCAATGTGTATATAATCAACGTCGTTATGAGTAATGCAAAAGTAAAAATCACACCTGAGATCATCGCAGTAGCATCTCAAAAAGGCGGTGTAGCTAAGACTACAACCGCTGTAAATTTAGCCTCTTGCCTAGCGGATTATGGCAAGAAAGTTTTATTGATAGACTTAGATCCACAAGGACATTGTGGTAGAGCTACTGGATTCGACCCCGAATTATTGAAAAGAACATCCTACGATTTGTTTTTTCATCCACAGGATCCAAAGAAATTGATAAGAAGAACATCATATAAGAATTTTGATTTAATAACTTCAAATTACAAGTTAGCTTCTCTCGAATTAGATATGCTGGCAAAAAAAATAACTCCAGATTACGGAGATTTAAAAGATACAGTCAAGATTCTTTCTGAAGGATATGAATATGTCCTAATAGACTGTCCCCCATCAGTTTCATATCTGACTATCAATGCTTTAGCTAGTTCAACTTCTGTGCTGATTCCTGTCCAATGCGAGTACTTCGCATTGGAAGCAGTCTCCAGAGTCATCTCAGCTATAGCAAATATTCAACATGGAATCAATCCTAAACTTGATATCCTTGGAATCCTATTGACTATGTACGATTCACGCTCGAGATTATCTACCGAGATTCTCACCGAAGCAAACGATCTATTCAAAGGAAAGGTGTTCGGAACACCCATTCCTAGAACAATATCGTTGTCCGAATGCCAGTTGAAAGGAATTCCTATCAACCATCTAAGACCAAACTCCAAAGGAACCTTAGCATATAAGGTCTTAGCTAGAGACGTGATGGAATACGTCAAAAGAAAAAAAGAAGAAGAAAATCAATAAAAAAAGAGGCTCGACGGCCTCTTTTCTTTTGCATTTCTTTATTCGTGTATGAACATCGCATCGCCGAACGAGAAGAACCTGTACTTCTCTTCGACTGCATGTTTATAGGCATTCAATACATGCTCTCTTCCAGCAAAAGAAGACACCAGCATGACTAGAGTAGATTTAGGAAGGTGGAAATTAGTAACAAATGCATCTACAGCCATCCATTTAAATCCAGGGTAGATAAATAATGCTGTATCGCCGCTCATACCTTTAAACTTACCATTATTTAGATGAGCTACTGTCTCTAATGTTCTTATAGAAGTAGTTCCAACTGCAATTATTCTTCTACCTTCTTCTTTAGCCTTATTCAATTTATCAGCGACTTCCTGAGACATAGTGAACCATTCAGAATGCATATGATGCTGACGAATGTCATCAGTCTTGACAGGTCTGAAAGTTCCTAATCCGACATGCAAAGTAACATCTAAAACTTCTATTCCCATGCTTTTGATCTTATCGAACAATTCTTCAGTGAAATGGAATCCAGCAGTAGGTGCTGCTGCGCTTCCTTCAACTTTAGCATAGACTGTTTGATATCTATCGTTAGGAGCTACTTGAGACTTGATATAAGGAGGAAGAGGCATCTTTCCAAGCTCATCTAACACTTCCATGAAGATTCCTTTATATTCAAATCTAAAATGTCTCAATCCTTCATCCAACACCTCAGTGCATATAGCTTTGAGTTTTCCTTCACCAAAATCGATAATAGTTCCAAGTTTTACAGCTTTGGCATTACCTACCAAGCATTCCCAAACATCAGCTCCTTCTTCTTTTAATTGTCTTAAAAGCAATACTTCAACCTTAGCCTTGGTCTCTTCTTTGATTCCAAACAATCTTGCAGGAATGACTTTGGTGTTGTTTCTGACAATTACATCGCCAGGCTTTAAATATTTCAATAAATTCTTAAAGTAAGGCTCATCGACCCACTCACCAGTATTTTTATCCAAGACCAATAACTTAGATTCATCTCTTTTCTTGGCTGGAGTCTGAGCTATCAATTCCTCAGGTAAATCGTAATCGTATTCTCTGAGATCATAGATGTTGTATCCAAATTCTTTGATAGCCTTCTCTACAGCCTCATCATCTTTAACTAAATTCTCGTGTGAGACAGTTCCTATATCTTTCTCTTCCATTTTAAAATCCTCTTTCATTTCCAAAATCTTTCATAACCTGATTCTTATAATCCAAGAATCTATCTTCTTCAATTGCTTTTCTCGCACCTTCAACGATTCTAATAAGAAAACGAATGTTATGTATAGAGCAAAGCCTCAAGCCAAAGCCTTCATCACATTTGATCAAATGATGGATATAAGCTCTAGAGAAATTGTTCTTACATGCATAGCAGTCACAACCTTCTTCGATAGGTCTTGTATCTTCGATATATCTAGCACTCTTTATATTCAATCTTCCATGACTGGTCATAAGTGCACCATGTCTTCCTAATCTTGTAGGTAAGACACAGTCGAACATATCGACACCTTTCATGATTCCATCGAGAATCATATCGATGGATCCTACGCCCATCAAATAGCGAGGCTTCTCCCAAGGCAGATACTTCACCGCATATGAGACCATCTGATATTCAACTTCTCTAGGCTCTCCTATAGAAGTTCCACCGATGGAATATCCATCGAAAGGAAGACTCGCCAATTCTTGTGCACATCTATTTCTCAAATCTTCAAAAGCACCACCTTGAACAATTCCAAATAGAGCCTGATCTTGTCTTGTGTGAGCTTTAAGACATCTTTTTGCCCATCTCAAAGTTCTTTCCATGGATTGCTCCATATATTCATGAGTTACGGGATAAGGCGCACATTCATCAAAGCACATCGCAATATCAGCTCCTATCTTTTGTTCTAAATCCATAACTGATTCAGGCGTGAAATGCAAAGTACTTCCATCTAAATGAGACTTAAATGTAATTCCTTCTTCTGTAATTCCTTTATTCTTAGCCAAACTCCAAACTTGAAATCCACCAGAATCAGTGAGCATAGGTCCATCATAATGCATGAACTTCTGAACTCCACCCATCTTTTCAACGAGATCTGCTCCAGGTCTCAACGATACGTGGTAGGTATTAGCTAAAATGACACCAGACCCACAAGCCTTGACTTCTTCAGGGCTTAAATACTTGACTGTCATCAAGGTTCCAACCGGCATGAACATAGGAAGTTTTACATCACCATGATTGGTATGCAGTATTCCTGTTCTTGCTTGACAATGTGCATCTTTATGTAATATCTCTAAACCAAAGCCTTGTGCACCCATAAATATCTCCTTACAAATAACCAAACACTAATTTTAAAACATTTTCGTCTTCTTTTATACTAATTTAAAAAAGAACTATGTGCATAGTTTACTCTTATCGATTATACTAAAGTATTGGAAACGGAGGAAACGAGATGACTGATAAAGAAATCATCGAAGCCGAAGAGAAGAGAAAAGCCGAATTCAAAGGTAAGAATGTTGTATTCATGGATCACCCTTTGATTCAACACAAGATTTCAATCCTTAGAAACGAAACTACCGGAACCAATGAATTTAGAAAGTTGGTCGAAGAGATAGCTCGTTTGGAAGGATACGAAGCCTTGAGAGATTTACCTTTGGAATACGAGGAGACGAAGACTCCAATAACCACAACTTTGACTCCTTATATAGCTGGAAAGAAGCTCTGCCTTGTACCTATCCTTAGAGCAGGTCTAGGAATGGTCGAAGGATTGTTGAGCTTATGTCCTACAGCCAAAGTCGGATTCATCGGAATGTATCGTGATGAAGAGACAAAGATTCCTCATGAATACTATTGCAAGATTCCTTCACCAATCGAGCAAAGAACAATTGTTTGTCTAGATCCTATGCTTGCAACAGGTGGAAGTGCATGTGATGCCATCGAAGACATCAAGAAACGTGGTGGAAAGAAAATAAAGTTCCTTTGCATCATCGCAGCACCTGAAGGGTTGAGAAGAGTAACTAAAGAGCATCCTGATGTGACATTCTATGTCGGACATCTCGATGAGAAGCTCAACGATACCGCCTACATCGTCCCAGGTTTAGGAGATGCAGGTGATAGAATCTACGGAACTAAGTAGTCAAACAAAAATAAAATTAAATGTCTGGATAGCATCCAGGCATTTTTAATTTTTTTAAAATTTAACTATTTTAAACTTGTAAGCCCTTTTATAGAATTAATGCGATATCGATAAAAATTTTTTTATTTTATTTGATTAATTTTTCTTGCTTTGGTTTAAACTTATAGGCGTCGAAGGTAATTCGATAGAGCAAAAAGGAAAAGCAAAAGGAATTAGGCAACGAAATTCGTATGCAATTCGTTGTCCTTTGTTTTTAAAGGGAATTGAGGAAAGTCGTATGTTACTTCGGAAATTCCCAACATACTCCGGAGTGGGTAAAGTCGTGTGTTAAAAAAAGAGGTTAGGAATGCCTCTTTTTTTTACGTTTCAATCTTAATTCTATAAATAAAAAGCGAAGAATTAATATTCTTCGTTTTTTATTGCATTCTTATTCGATTGAGATTGTTTTAAACTTTTTCTATATAAACAGTGATTACAAAAGCGGCATTATCTTTTAAGCAATCTTTAAGATGCTTTAATCCTGCTATATATGAATCAACTCCCTTAGGATCGTTCAATAAAGATGGGTTTCCACCACCAAAATAACTTCCCCAAGCTAATTTTCCACTATAAGTTATAACATTACTACTTTTAGGATCTATTTTTGCATCACCACTACTTGGACTAAATCCAGACTTGCTTATTGTTCCAATTGTTTTTTTTCAGGAGGAAATTCGATGTATGTATTTTTAGCATCGTTTATATTCAATGTATTAGTAAAGCTAAATTTTATATCGAAACTTTGATCACCTAAAGATGTGAAGGCGAATGCCTCACCATCATTAGCAGTATTAGCAATAAACGTTAAACTGAATGAAAAATCCAATACTTCTTCGGATGCACTTCCAGAATAACTTATGTATGTTCCTTTTGTGCTAGGTCCTAATTTGATTGTTGAATTGGAAGAAGCAGTAACATTAAATAATCTATTATCCACAACATCATCAACAGTGACATCCACATTGGATTTGGTACTAATGTTTTGAGCACCAATTACCCAAGAAGAGAAACCAACACTAGCAGCAGTTAGACAACCCAAAACTAAGATGGAAGCTAAAATTACTTTATTATTTCTTACTTTCTTCTTCACAGTGTTTATTCACCTACTTTTGGATAAACAAAAGTAGCAGTTAACTTTAAGGTGCCTTTGTCTAAAGCTTTATTCATTGCTTGAAGCTCTTTCAAAGCTTTTTGATAGTATTCACGCAAGCCCTCTTTAGGTTCATTTTCTTTGTAGAAAACACTAGGAGCTTTTTCACCAAAATAAGAACCCCAAGTGAAAGAAATTGTTTTGTTATTTCCTTTAGGATCATGATTTGTGATATTTCCATCAGGATTATTAGATATACCATTTATATCGCAAATCTTTCCATCAGTAGGATAAGAAGTTGGTAAAGTGACATTAAATTCTTTTGTTGCTAAATCTATATAATTCCAAGATGATCCTGTTCTCCCTCCAACAATATCTTTAGTTACCGAATTTATATTTCCTTCTGTTACACCTTTTTGAAGTTCAAAAACAATCTTTAAATCTAAATCTTGTTTAGTCTTGAGTGAATTATAAAATGTTTCTCCAACAACGATATTCAAATCTTGTATTTTTATATTCCAATTAGGCGTAACAGTTTTTTCAATAGGTAAATTAGTATTTGATGATTTTTCAGCATCTTCAGCAACAGTAATTCCATTGTTTTTAGCATCCAAATTAAAAGTTAGCTCTACTGATTTATCTTCAACTGTATCAACACCAATATGAACTTGATCATCTCCAGAGGTCTTTTGTGTACCGATAACCCAAGTAGCAAAACCAGTTGTCAATAATGCAACAGAAGCAAAAGCTAACGAGCCACCCAACAACCACTTACGTCTAGACTTTGATTTCAATTCTTTACGCATAGATAAAAAAATCCTTTCTTTTATGTTTTATCCCTTTAATATAAAATAAATAATTGTTTAAATCTTCAGTATTATAAGTAATGCTATTCACTATGTAAAGCCTTGTATAAAAATAGTTGGTTTTTCTTTTTTAAACAAAAAGAGTAAATATTTACTAATCCTAATATATATAACTTGAATATTAATAGTATTTATTTAAATTATTCTTCAAATCTTCTATTCGTTTCTTTATCTTCTATTCATTTCTTCATCTTCTATTTCTCTTTATCATTTTCAGAATTATTTATGTTTTCTTCTTCTTTTCATCCATAACCATATAAATAATCTTATATACAAATTGCAGCACAAGGTAGAATGATCAATACGACCATTCCGACCTCAGAAGTAATAAAGAGATAAATATATCCGAGTAAAATGCTTCGACGTAAACTTAAATTAAGTAACTACTTTAATCACCATTCATAATCTTCATCAAATTTAGTCTTTATATCAAAGTCAAATTTTATAGAGATAGAATTTAAATCAAAATAAGGTTTTACTTTTTTCTTTAAACTATTTAAGAAAGGAGTTATTACATCGTCATAACTTCTAATTCTTATTTCTTCAACTATGTCTTTTAAGAATTCATCTCTATCTCTCAAATCAGTAGGAGCTTCAGAATAGCAATATAAAACTCCTTTAAAATATAAAGTATTATTAGATAAAAATGTTTTTGCTCTATTTAAAGAGAAGTTAGCATACCTTCCATGGTAATGAATCTTATAGACAATACCTTTTCCTTTATAAAAATCATAATATCCTTGATATCCACTAAAATCTTCTATTGAAGAAATAATATATTCAATTATTCCTTCTTTAGATGTATCGAAGATAGAATCTGGCTTTTTTTCATAATTATAATTTGGAAGATCATAATGCTTAGCTAATAAAGATTTTGCTTTCTTTAAAGAATCTACTGCATTATCATCGTTTGAACTTATGATAAGACCTATGGCTAGACAAAGGTCTTCACTAGAAGTAATCTTAGCCCCTTCCTCTTCTATCAATTCAGAATTAATCAAATAATAATAAGCAATGAAATAAGCGATGATTTCATTGCCTTTGATAAAGGGTTTCTTCTTGATGATGTTATACATAGTTTTCACTATGTATGAAACATTATCATATTCATCAAATTTTATTTCATCTTCATCATCTCCAAGTGCTGAATTAATTCCATATAAGATATCTAATAATAATGAATAGTCTCTTATGACACCGAAACCATCACCAAAATCGTATATATCTTTAATTAAACTTATTAAATATTGCAAACTTTCTGTAGAGATAAAGCTATAGTCACCATTAGAGTTATTTTCATTTCCAGCATCATAGTATTTATAAAAAGAATCGATTACATCTTCCTGTTCTTTTACGATAGATCTCAATTCATTGAATGTTTTTCTCTCTTCATCAATTTTATGATTGATATATTCATTAAATATTAATCCATTATTCAAAGCGGATTCATATAATTTGAATGCTATCTTATAGTCATAATCAAAAATAAATATAACTACAACATCCAAAGAATAATAAGTTTTATCCGAGCAAGAAATAACATTAGTGTCTGTATAAATCTTGCTATCAGCACTAACGTTCAAAGGATCTTTTATCTTTTCGACTTCGCAATTCAGCATCTTTGCAATATCAGTCAAATTCATAAAACCACGCTTGTTATCGACCAATATCTGATATCCATCAATAGTTATAAATTTATAATCCATAGAAAAGCTCTCTTTTAAAAATTATAAGGCATATATAATTCTTATAAAAGCAACATTTTTAAATATGTCTTATAACACCGCGATCGAATCATATGAAAACTCAGTCATAACAAGTTCAGTCAGATTCATAAGTAGATTTGAGAAAAGCTTATCTGAGATCAAATCAACCTCCTATCTTTCAATCAAAAGACTAGCACCTGACTTGTTCAAAGCAATCTAAAAATCAATAGTGAAAATGTAAACAAAAAGCCAGCTCTTAACAGGGGCTGGTTTTACTATATTCGAGAAACATCACCAATTTCATCATAATATCGTTCTTAAATGATCTTACCATTTTTAAAATTCTTAGTTAGTGAATTATGATTCCCAGCACATTTACATTTCTATTTTTTAGTTTTATTTGTACTTTCGTTATCTAAGATATGATCTTTTACCCATGTATTAAACTGCTGATAAGTTATTTCACCTGCAGCCAAAGAAAAATAGCTATCTATTAATTCCTTGTCATTAAATGTGTAGTTAATTTTATTTACTTCTAAGATATATAAAAGTGTTAAAGCACCAATTCTTTTGTTTCCATCTATAAAAGGATGATTATTTACTAACAAATAACTTACTCTTGATGCTTTATCTATTATGGAAGAATAAAATTCTTTACCATCAAATGATTGCAACGGAGAATAAATACAAGATTCCAAACCACCTTCATCTCTTAGTCCAAAAGAACCACCAGTTTTTCTAATAAGCTTTTCTTGGAATTCTATTATTTGTTCTTTTGTAATCCAAATCATTTAGCTAATTCCTTAAAAGCATCTATGTGTTTATCTATAATTTTATCAGCGATTGAATTGGCTTCATCATTAGGTAAACAATTAATACTTCTTTTAATCTCAAAAGGAATTTTCTGCTCTCTAATAGTTTGCCTTATAAAAAGATTTATGGCTGTATTAAAGCTCATGCCAAAATCAGAAAAAATACTATCAGCTTCCTCTTTTATTTTTTTATCCAATCTAATAGTTACATTAACAGTTTCCATACTAACTCACCTCTATAAGAGTATATTAGATTTGCATTTGCCTTGCAAATGCTTTGCAATTGCAGTAGAAGAATTATTAGCAAATAAATGACTTTAATTTAAGTATGGATAAATATAATCTTAAGTAGATTTGAGAAAAGCTTATCGGAGATCAAGTCAACTTCCTATCTTCCAATCAAAAGACTAGCACCTGACTTATTCAAAGCAATCTAAAAATCAATAGCGGAGATGTAAGCAAAAAAGGGCTGTTTAAAAAACTTCAGCCAAAGAGGATTTGAAAACAGCTCCTTTTTATTTATATTTGAGAAACATCTCCACTATCATGATCTACAATTTCTTTATCAATTTTCTGTGTTTAACTTTTAATAATTTTTCGGATCAATAATTAGTAGTTTATCAGTATCGTAACCTGCAACTCCTATAGGATAGCCATCTTTCCCCCAAAGCTCAACATCACAATATTTGCCATCTGGGGATACAAAGATAACAACTCCGATAAGTCCAGCTTATAGCCTTCACTTTCTACCAATGTTTTAACTCTATCGTTTTCTTTTATCATTTCATTGTTTTTCCTTCCCTAATAAATAGTTCTAGCTTCTTTATAAGAGATTATCTTCTTCACTCAAGGCATAATATCAGTAGTGTTCAGATGGATTAAGAATGACTGCAAAGAAGAAATAGATACTACAATAAATTTAATTCAGCACTACGTGGGAAGAGTGGATTAGATTGACGAAATAGGAAGAAGCAAAGTACCATCATTGAGCATCGATATCTTATCAGCTGTGCAGACAATTGCGTTTTTCCCATGTACAAATTTAGAATTTATAAGTTTCTTAAATGCTTTAGTATCCGAAGCATTAAAGTTTTGCCCAGCTTTTATCTCTACACATGAGATCTTTCCTTCTCTCACTAAAATCATATCTACTTCATTTTGCTCAGAATCTCTATAGTAATAGAGAGTATGCATAATCCCTTCATTCATAAAAGACTTTCTTATCTCATTAAAGACAAATGTCTCAAAGAATCTTCCCTTGAGGAAACTATTTTGCAAGGTCTTAGCATCAGTTATTCCACATAGATAAGCAGCCAATCCTGTATCAAAGAAATACATCTTTGGTCTTTTTACCACTCTCTTTACTATTGATTCCTCATTGTATGGCTCTACTAAATAAATGATTGCTGTCTTTACTAGAACCGAAGTCCAGCTTTTTATAGTGTTTATTGAAACACCTATATTCTTGGCATAGTTATCATAAACCAATTCTTCACCTGTGTTTGAAGCTAAAAGTTTTAAGAAATTCAAGAATTTAAATTCATCATTTATATTTATTAAGTCTCTAAGATCCTTTCCTAAATAAGTGGTTATATAAGATGAATAGAACACAGAAATATTTATAGAAGGATCAGCATAGAGAACAGGAAAGAAACCTTTGACAATATATTCAAAAGCTTGAGATTCCTTCAATGTATATCTAAGGCTTCTTTGAGAATCTTTAGCAAGATTAACTTCGAAGGGAGAATTATCCTTCCCTAAAATCTCATTTATTGAAAGATTACTCATATCTAGAATAGCTACCCTTCCGGAGAGAGACTCTTCAGCTCTATCTAACAAACCTTTTCTTTGGGATCCAGACAATATATACATGCCATTGCTTTCCATATTCCCTCTCTTTAATCTAGATTCATTTACTATTCTTTCTATCTCAACAAATAGTTCTGGCGCCTTTTGTGCCTCATCTATAATCAATGGAGAAGGATGAAGATCCAAGAAGCTTCTAGGGTCTTTTCTTGCAAAAGCCAAGTTAAATGAGTCATCAAGTGAAATATAATTAAAACCTTTGGAGTTAAAAGAATTTAATAATTCAGTTGTTTTACCAATTTGCCTTGGCCCTGTAAGTAAAGTTATTGGAAAATGCTTAACACAATCAATAATAGTTTTAGTTATAAATCTAGGAATCATTAGTAATCTCCTCTGTAATTTCTGCAGTGGCACTGCATTTTTTACAATTTCATTTTATGCCATTTATGTGAGCGAATCAATAATAATAGGTCACTAAAGTTATAAAGACATGGGCTTTAAAAACTATTTTTGCTTCCACATCAATACTACTTTATATTTCCCAATTTCTTTAATTAAAAGGACATTTTCAAATCATAAAATGAAGCTCCCTCCCGACTTTTTTGTCAACCTTTCTACTCAAGCAGTGTCGTTATGACGTTATTTGTTTCCGATTAATTGTCCTTCAGCATTCAATCGGGAGATCAACAGTATGAAGAAACTGAACAGCAAATACGTCGAATCGGTCGTCAAAAAAGAATCAGATGGCAAAATCGTCGCGGTTCACAGAGAAAAAACTTTGGAACACGGTCCAAATCGAGAAAAGGCAGGAGACAAGGGACACAAAAAGAGAGATTAGAAGACCAACATGGAAGCTGGGACCAAATCAACCGTGGATATTTCAAACAAGAAATACCACGGAAATAAATAACGTCATAGCGGCAGAGAAATATCATCTAATTTCGCCTTCAAAATAGACTAATTATTAGTTCTGATACGTAAGCGTAAATTTTATCCCGTTCGAACCTCCTGGTTAGATTATTCGTAAATCCATCCAGGTTGTCGAATGCAAAAATCTTTTACGCTTACATCTCAAAAAATAAATCGGAATTGATTATTTTTACAAAAAAGTCCGATACCGAAGTATCGGACATAAATACAATAATGGTGACCCATTCGACGTTGTATTCAAACAATTGTCATTATTTCCAGAGCCACCATTTGTACTGAACCCATTCATCCGTTCAATCCAAGAAATCATAGCCTTTGTTTTGCAAAAGAGAAATTATTGTTTCTTCGACGATTTTTTCATGAATCATTTTTCATCTCCCCCTTTAATCAGCCAATGCCCAGCACGTCTTGTTCCTATTCGCTTGATGAAACCGGTTTGTTTCAACTTCACTAAGTTTTTCTTTACAGATGAAAGACTCATATTGATTGCCTTTGCAAATTCTTCGGCTCGAGCGTATGGGTTGTCTTTTATCGCTGAGAGAAGAGCTTTTTGCCCAATCGACAGTGTATTCCGCACATTTTGCCCTTGTGAAGATATGACCCAGGTCGGAGTAAAGGCGAAAGGAATCGTTACTTGTATGAAATGCTCTCTGATATCGATAGATGATCTTCCGTATTTGGATACAATGGTAGGGATTCCGTGGCCCGTCTGCTCTGCATAGTCCAAAGAACTGAATATTGACCATAATACTTTATTCACAGGTTTTGACGTTCCTGAATAAAAGTCCTGTTGGGTCATTCCGTAAGGAAGACCGCCTGTGGATATAATTTCAATTCGGTCACTATAGATGTATACGGCAGGAGGGACCATATCCATCCAAAGATTATGAACACAGGCGTTTTTCCAAGCTTCTTCAAAAGCCTCCCGGTCAAATAGATTCGTTTCTTTTCTTGCACCGGTTCCCAAAATCACATTTGTCTCATTCAAGGCGTCGACATATTCCATGGACTGTTTTAAGGCTAGTACCAGGCATTGATTGCCGAATTCCTTTCTCTGAGCCATGGAAGTCTTATCGCGCCCTAAGAAACGGACGACTTTCACAGAAACGTCCGATTGATCCGACAAAAGGAACGCCATGAGATTGAAATCTCCATCATCATTTCTTAGACCTTTGCTCTTTTCCAAAGACTCGAGAGACAAAACATGATATCCCTTTCCAACCAAAAGAGACGTGAGCTGATCAAATGTGAGATCCTGCCGAACTGATTTGATATCGGAAATAAAATCAACGCCAGAATCAATAAACATGGAACGGAGAGCGCTTCTATTGATTTTCTTGTCCTCGTCCGCAGATCTCACGAGATATTGGCCATAGGCAGAGTAGGGAATGTCTTTTCCGTTCACTTCGATTTTAATTACCTTCAGATTATCTTTAGTTCCATTAAGCAAGGTGATTGTTGGTAGCACCGCAGGTTCGATATTGGTAGAGATTCCCTGTGAAATATCTCTCAGGGTATTGCTGCCAATTTGTTGTCCGATGGCATCCCCATTGTCTTTGACACCGAAATAAAGCACACAATGTTGGTTTTTATTCAGCATCGAAGCAATAGAACGTATACCCTCTTTCAACTCGCTGGTGCTTTCTTTGAATTCGATGGTTTCACATTCTTTCCCTAAATTCATACTATCTCCTTGTTTGTCTTCGCATATTATACATAAAAAGGACAATTAGTTCAATGATTAGTTCAATGATTAGTTCAATGATTAGTTCAATCAGAAGTTCATTTATAGTTCTATCCAATACAAATTATTGAGGAAGATAATTGACACTATAGGAAGTGTGGACGATTTGATTGAAAATCTCATTAAAACTCAAGAAAAAATCAACACGCTATTGGTACACATGTCAAAGAAATGCAAACTTAGTTTTTATAATCCAAAGATAATAAAACCTGGGTTACAGCCGTTTGATAATCAAAAGATATATCTTGATACTGCTTCAGTTGATGGAACAACTACTATAGATTGTTCTTATCTAGTTTCAAACGAAAAAACTTTCTAGAGCAAACATGCAGCTTGTTTTGAACTTCGTTTGATCTGCAAGAATGAAGGGAAGCTTTAAAGTCATATTCATGAACGAAGTCGATGTTACCTTACTCACAAGATGCATTCTTTCTACAGGATTCATTGGATTACAGGAAACTTCTTTATTGCCTGCTTCTTTTATTTATTCAGTTTTCTTATCAAAAGAATTCCGCGATGAAAAGGATAGAAATTCAACAGGCACAACGATGTCATCCATCAATAACAAAGATTTTCTTGATTTGCTTGTCCCTTATCTTACAGGGGATGAAATGAAACAATTTGATTTAAAAGCTCGCCCTCTATTATTACAATTTTCATCCGTGCGTGCGAAGATAATGAGATTAAAGGCTTTAAAAGCCATTCTTTTAAGAAAATATTTCTAATTTCTGAGAAATCTTAACGGATTTTTTAATTATATCCGCGTTTTACGGGATTTCCGGGCAATTCATGAAAGACAAACCAGTCCTTAAATCGCTTCTTTAGGTAGTAATGAAAAACGAACCCGTACGGCGTAATAGCGTACGAGTTCGAATTATAGTCGAATGGTGACCCAAACGGGATTCGAACCCATGAATAATGCCTTGAGAGGGCACCGAGTTAAACCGCTTCTCCACTGGGCCAGCGATAAACTATTTAATCATAATTGCTTTTTTATTTCAACTGGTTTTTATCGCTTTCTTCATCATAGTCAGGATTGCTATCTTCTTTTTTAGCACGAGGAAAAGTTTTCTCGTATGTTTCCTTCATATTTTCATAAGCGACATGAGTATAAATGGATGTAGTTTCAATAGAAGAATGACCCAACAATTCTTGTATCGTTCTTAAATCCGCACCTCTATTTAACATCTTAGTAGCAAAAGAATGTCGAAGCATATGGGGATGAATTTTTCCATACAATCCTGTTTTAGCTTCGATTTCATCCAATATGTATTCCAACCCTCTAACAGTCATCTTATTTCCTTTGGAGTTCAAAAATATATATTTAGTGTCTTCTTTTAACAAGTCCTTTCTAAGACCATTTATGTAATTAAGCATTGATTCCTTAGCTGAATTAGTGAAAGGAACTAATCTATCCTTGTTTCCTTTTCCTGACACCTTCATTATCCTGTTGTCGAAGTCAACTTGATTGAATGTCAGATTGACAACTTCACTAGCCCTAAGACCAGAAGCAAACATTAACATTAACAAAGCTTGATCACGATCTTTCAATTTATCAGTTCTTTTTTCATTTGCAGTTAATAAAGCATCTATTTCTTTTTCAGAAAAGAAATCAGGTAAAGCATGAGTTGCTTTAGGAGAATGAACATACTCAAATGGATCTGAATCTACTTTCTTTTGAAGATACATCCAAGCATAGAAAGATTTCAAAGAAGACATCTTTCTTTTTATAGATCTCTTTCCTATCTGTCTTTCAGTTAAATCTAAAATCCAAGATTTAACATCGTCGACTTTAATATCTTTGAATATCTTACCTAAGCCTCTAATAAATTTTGTGAAATCACAAATATCGAAAGAATAAGAGCTAACTGTATTGGATGAATACCTTCTTACATTCAAAAGATATTCTTGAAATTCAGAAAGTTCTTTTGAATTACCATCTTCTATTATATATGAAGATTTTTCTTTACCCATTCATCTAATTTTCCTAACGATTCATCTCTCAATAGTTGGTGATCTTTACGGCTATGTGTCGTTGCAATAATTCCAAAGGTAGCATTCATCGGTGCAAAATGATTTGGCGAAGACATAACCAAATAATTAGCTAAGCTTCCCATCAAAGTATTTACAGGAATATATTCCACTTTATCATTTGATAATCTTTGATAAACATAACAAGCAGCTAATAAACCCATAGCTGCACTTTCACAGTACCCTTCTACTCCACTCAATTGACCAGCTATATAAATATTAGGATCATTCTTCAAACAAAGTGTTCTATCCAAACAAGAAGGAGCATTAACATATGTATTTCTATGCATAAGACCAAATCTAGCATATTTAGCATTTTCTAATCCAGGAATAAGGCCAAAGACTCTCTTTTGCTCTGGGAAAGTTAAATTTGTTTGAAATCCAACAGGACTATAAAGGCTTCCTGCCACATCATCTTGTCTCAACTGAACTACAGCATATGTATCAGGTGGACAATTGAGTCCAACTGTTTTTAAAGGACCATATCTAAGAGTCATAGGTCCTCTTTTAGCCATCACTTCCAAAGGCAAACAACCTTCAAAATGATCGAAATCATGCAATATAGCTCTTTGAGCATTGATCAATTCATTATTGAATTTCTCATATTGCTCCTTGCTCATAGGAATATTCAAATACTTTCCTTCACCTTTTCCGTATCTAGATCCTTCAAACATCCTTGAAGTATCGATGGAAGATTTAAATATTAAAGGAGCTGCAGCATCAAAGAAAGAAAGCATAGATTTTCCAATCTTTTCAGCTAAGAAATTTGATAATCCATCCGAAGTCAAAGGCCCAGTACATACTATCGTTAATATTCCATCATCTGGAATAGATTGAACATCTTCATCGACAATTTCTATATTCTTATTAGACTTAATAGCATCAGTTATATACTTGCTAAAAACATCTCTGTCTACTGCTAAATCTTGACCAGAGGGAACCTTTGCTATTTTGCTAGCTTCAATGACAACACTTCCTAATCTTTCCATCTCGCCTTTAAGTATTCCAGGGGCAGAAAGAGGATCTTCTGATTTTAAAGAATTCGAGCAAACAAGTTCAGCGAGGTGATCTTTATCGTGATGAGCCTTGCTCAATTTAGAAGGCTTCATATCGATGAGCTTTACTTTTATTCCTAAACGTGCCAAAAGGAGGCTGGCCTCACTTCCGGCCAAACCTCCTCCGATGACACGAACATATGATTTATCGATGTTCATCGCCATATCTATTTTTATTCCTCTTCTTTTTTAGCTTTCTTTGTCTTTTGAATATATCTACAACTTGGATAATTAGAGCAAGCTATAAACTCACCAAATCTTCCATGCTTAGAGATCAATTTACCTTTGTGACACTTAGGACATTCAGGTGCATCTTCAGGAATAACAACTTGCTTTTTAGCTTTTTCTTCCTGGCCTTCTATATATTTACACTTGGGATATGAAGAACAACCAATGAATTCTTTTCCTCCATAACCTTTACGTTTTACCAAAGGAGAGCCACATTTAGGGCAAATCTTTCCTTCGACAATCTCAGGTTTTTCCTTTTGAATAAACTTACATGTAGGATAATTTGAGCAAGCGACAAATTGACCATATCTTCCTTTTCTAATAACTAAATCCGCTCCACAGTTAGGGCATTTCTCGCCTGTCTTAACATCAGGAAGCTTCTCCATATCTTTTTCAGCTTTATCCATACAAGTGGAGAAGTCACTGTAGAATGAAGTCAACAAATCATGTCTAGATGAATTTCCTTCACTGATAGCATCAAGTTTATCTTCCATATCAGCTGTATATTTAGCATCCATAAATTGAGGGAAGAAATCTTCAAGCTTCTTGACTGTCAACTCTCCTTGCTCAGTAGGAGAAAGAACACCTTTTTCAACTGTGACATATCCTCTTTCTTCCAAGGTTGAAATCGTAGAAGAATAAGTTGAAGGTCTTCCAATTCCTTTCTCTTCCATCAATTTAACAATTTTAGCTTCGGTGTATCTAGCTGGAGCCTTGGTAAAGTGTTGAGTCTTAGAGATCTTATTACAAGCTATAGTATCTCCTTCCTTCAAACTAGAGAAATCTATGGCTTTAGCAGTCTTACTCTCATATTGCCCATAAACCTTTGAATAACCTTCAAACTGTGTAGTAACTGAATCCGTCGAGAAAATATATCCGTTTCCATTCAATTTCAAAGTGACTAGATTTTCAATTCTTGGAGCCATTAAAGAAGCTATTGCTCTGTTATAAATCAAAGAATAAACATTATATTCATCCTTAGATAAATATGGTTTAACTCTCTCAGGTGTCATATTTACATCAGTAGGACGAATGGCTTCATGAGCATCTTGAACCATTTCGGATTTCTTTGATGTTACATGAGCATGCCCGACAAATGAAGCACCATATTTTTCTTTGATGAATCCTTCGCCTGCAGCTATGAATTCAGGTGCCAAACGATTGGCATCAGTACGCATATAAGTGATTAAACCCACAGCATTTCCTTCGATTTCCTTACCTTCGTAAAGATGCTGAGCAATCAATTGAGTCTTCTTTGTAGAATAACGGAATTGGTTAAACGACTCTTGTTGCATAGTTGAGGTTGTAAATGCAGGCTTAGGCTCTCTACTTCTAGAAGATTCTACAATAGAATTAATGATGAAGTCTTTAGGTAAAGCAGCTTCTATAGCATCGGCTTGCTCTTGATTTGTAATCTTGACAGGCTTGTCTTGATAAGAACTCAAATTAGCTTCTAAGTTTTTAGGTCCAAAAGAACCTGCAATCTCCCAGTACTCTTCCGGTTTGAAGTTTCTAATTTCGTTCTCTCGATCGACGATAAATCTGAGAGTTACAGATTGAACTCTTCCAGCTGAACGAGATTTAATCTTCTTATGAAGAAGATAGGAAAGACGAAATCCCATGATTCTATCAATAATACGTCTTGTCTCTTGTGATTCGACCAAGCTCATATTTATCAATCCAGGATTTTGGCTAGCTAATTTTATAGCATTTTTTGTGATTTCGTGGAACTGCCAACGAGGTGTGGATTCCACAGGAAGTTTAAATTCATTTGCTAAATGCCAAGCTATAGCTTCTCCTTCGCGGTCAGGGTCGGTTGCCAATATGACTTCATCTGACTTGCTAATAGCTTTTTTCAATTCTTTGACTACTTCTACCTTGTCTGGTTGAACTACATAAGTTGGCTTGAAGTCATTCTTTACGTCTACTCCTAAACCACCAGGACCGGTGGTGGCAAGGTCTGAAATATGACCGACACAAGCCATAACTTTATAGTCAGGTCCTAAAAATTTACCTATAGTTTTTGATTTTGTTGGAGACTCAACAATCACTAGTTTCATAAGTTATCCCCCTAAAAAGCCTACCTATTATTTAAATCTAAGCCCCTTTAGTCAAGAGGTAATTTTTCATATATCATCCTTAATACCTATAAGGTATTAGAAATTTTTATTAAATTTCATTTACCAACAAATCTGCTATATCTTGTCCACAAAGGACAGGATTTGCTCCATCTCTTATCAACTTATTAGTCAATTGTTTTTCTGCTCTTATATCTCTAGGGACAGCCATTATCGTTTTTCCTTGATCTATTCCATAACCGACAGAAATGGAAGTTCCACTTCTTTCATCACCTTCTATGACTAATATCGCATCACATATCCCGCTAATCAATCTATTACGCATCGGAAAATGTTTACTCTCTGGGGGCTCTAAGCAAGGGTATTCACTCAAAAGTAATCCATTATTCGTTTTACAATAGTCATAGATATCTTTTGATGACAAAGGATAAACTGATTCAATTCCAGCACCTGATACACCAATGACTTTTCCACCTTTATTCATCGCTTGTCTCATAGCAATACTATCTATTCCCATAGCACAGCCTGATACTATAACGATATCAGGCATTATATCCAACAATTCATTTATGAGTTTTTTGCAGATATAATCTCCATATTGACTTACTTTCCTAGACCCTATCACTGCTAAAATCTTTGGACTTGATAATAGTTTCTTATTTCCATGTGTATATACACAAAGAGGTGGATTAACAATATGATTCCATTTGTCGGGATAGTCTTGATCCTTGAACAGTATTAAATCTCCTTTAATCTTACTGTAGCATTGATATATTTCTTCAGGATTAACCTCTTTTTTATCTTTCATCTCTTTCAATATTCCAGACCAATCTCCTTTTTCTCTCATCGATAAAGCTAACAAAAATTCATTACGCATTAAAAATCTCCTCTCATAAGAAATGAGAAGGAGATTGTCGTTTTCATAAGTGAATTCTAAATTTATTGATGATAGCCTTTCTTTTCCAAAGCTAATTTAACTGGTTTATAACTTTCTCTATAGAGCCCTTTTATAACACCGTTAGACATCAGCACTTCCATATGAGCTTTGGTAGGATAACCTTTATGTTTCTTAAAAAGATATTCTGGATATTGTTTATCCAATTCTTCCATATAATAATCTCTAGTTACTTTAGCCAAGATTGAAGCAGCTGCAACACATTGAGAAGTAGCATCTCCTTTAGGAATAGCTAAAACTGGAATATCAGTATGAAGTTTCATATAGTCTGTAACTATATAATCGACATTCAATTGTTTTTTAATATCTTCTAGACATAATTCCATTCCTAATCTAGAAGCTTCCAAAATATTAATCTCATCTATTTTTTCTGGACTTATAAGTTGAACGCTATATGCTAAAGCTACTCTTTTTATCTCTTCAAACGCTTTTTCTCTTTCTTTGGGAGTAAGTTTTTTTGAATCATCTATAAAAGGAAAATAATAATCTCTGGGTAGGACACATCCACCACATGCTACAGGTCCACAAAGTGGACCTCTTCCAGCTTCGTCAAATCCAGCTATATTAACCACATTGTTTTTAATTCTTATATCTTCATCAAATTGTTCTAAAGAATGTCTATCCTTGTTCATCTAAAGTGATTCCTCCTAGCTTCCCGTCCTTGAATTCCTGAAGCAAGCAATGAAGTGCTCTATCTATATCAGGTCTATCCTTAGATAGAATAAATCCTCTTTTGTCAGCTAAATCTATCAAAGCTTGTGTGGGATTAAGTGATTGAGGTATTCCATAGCGTTTTTCAAATGCATCAGGATAAAGCTTTGAGAGCATCTCCAATAATTTTTTAGCCAAATAATCATGAGGCAAAATATCGTCTTTCACAGAGCCTAACAAGGCTAGTTTTATCATGCTGTCCCTATCGTGAACATTCGGCTCTAGAATTCCCGGAGTATCATAGAGCCAAATCCTTGGTGTTGCCCTAAACATAGTTGTCTTCCTAGTCTTACCAGGGACATTCTCAGTTGCTGCTCTATTCTTTCCACCTAAAACATTGATTGTTGTGCTCTTTCCGACATTTGGAATTCCTAAAACCAAACACTTAACTGGTGGAAGTGGAAGATTGAGTTTGATAAATTTATTATCTCTTGAAGTTCTAATTCTACCCAATTCATTTTTTACCCTACTAGCTTCCTTGGGGTTCTTCAAATTAGCATCAAATGCTAAATAGCCTTTATTATTGAAATATTCAATAAATTCTTTAGTTTTAATCGGATCTGCTAGATCTCTTTTACTCAATAGTATGACTTTGGGCTTATCACCGATTATTTTTTCCAGTCCATATGGAAAAGATGCTAAAGGAGCTCTGCTATCCAAGATTAAAATAGCTGCATCTGCATTATGAACTGTATCCTTAATTTGATACAGAGCTTTGTTCATATGACCAGGAAAATAATTAATGGCAGGTTCTTTTTCTATAGGTTCCATAAAATCTTTATTTTATCTTTACAATTATAATTGCATTATTCATTGTTAATACGCTAAAACCAAACAAACATTTTTAATATTGCTTTAAAATGTTATTAATACGCTGAGAAAAGCTGAAAGAAAAGGAGCAAAGATTATGGAAGAAGAGAAAGTTAGAATTCAAGATGACTTGTATGAAGCTGTTAACGGCGAATGGATTGCCAAAGCTGAAATTCCTGCTGATCGCACATCAGTAGGTGGATTTGCTGACCTCGACATCGGTGTCGAAAAGACCTTGATGAATGATTTTAAAGAGATGGCTGACGGAACTAAGAAGATTCCTAACCATTACATTCGTTCTGCTATCGATTTGTACAAAGTCGCATTAGACTTTGATAGAAGAGATAAAGAAGGATTAGAGCCAGTTCAAAAAGATCTCGATAAAATATTAGCTTTGAAAGATATAAACGATTTAAATGAGCATTCCGCTGAGTTATTCAAGGATGACATATTACTTCCTTTCAACATGGGTGTTGAAGCCGATATGAAGAACACTAAGAAGCACTCCATCTTGATCACTGGTCCTTCTACAATTTTGCCCGACACAACCTACTATGCCGATGACAATCCACAAGGGCCTCAGCTCATCGGCATGTGGTCTACTATGGCCAAACAAATTTTAGCAAAGACAAATTTATCAGAAGAAGATCAAGCTAAGTTCTTAGATGATACTTTGGCTTACGATAAATTAATTGCTGCTAGAGTAAAGAGCCAAGAAGAATGGGCCGACTATCCTGCAATGTACAATCCCATGCTCGCAACTGTCGTCGCCAAGAAGACCGGAGCATTTGCATTTAAAAAGTTCTTATTTGGTGTCTTTGGATTCAATCCTCAAACAGTCATCGTCGCCGATCCTCGTTTCTTCGATGAATTTGCAGGATTATTCAACGAAAATACATTTGAATTGTTCAAGCATTGGGCTTATGTAAAGACATTATTATCTGCCACCAGCTACCTTTCTGATGAATTGAGAATTCTCGGTGGAAGCTATGGCCGTGCATTGTCCGGACAAAGAGAGGCTTCTTCGAAAGAAAAAGCAGCATATCGTTTAGCTTCAGATAAGATCTTCTCCGAACCCGTAGGAATCTACTACGGACGTACTTATTTTGGAAGAAAAGCTAAGAAAGATACAATTTCAATTGTTAAGGAAGTAATCGCAACTTATAAGAAACGCTTAGCCACTAATACCATTCTTTCCCCAGCCACAAGAGAAAGAGCAATCTTGAAGTTATCTAAGATCGTCATCAAGATGGGTTATCCCGATAAGCCTGGAAAGATCTACGACAAGTTTATCGTAGACACCTCTAAGTCCTTATACGACATTCTTAAAGATATATCTAAAGCTAAGATCGCCTATAACATTCAAGACATCGAAAGACCTGTCGATAGAAATGAATGGCCTATGCCTGGACATATGGTCAACGCCTGCTACAACCCTTATGTCAACGATATAACATTCCCTGCAGCAATTCTCCAAGCTCCTTTCTATTCATTGAATCAAACCAAGGCTCAAAACTTAGGTGGAATAGGAACTGTAATAGGCCATGAAATCTCTCACGCATTCGACAACAATGGTGCTCAATGCGATGAAAGAGGAAACCTTAACAACTGGTGGACCGAAGAAGATTTCAAGAAGTTCAAAGAATTGACCCAAAAGATGATTGAAGAATTCGATGGCATTGAAATGGAAGGCGGAAAGGTCAATGGAAAGTTGATCGTATCTGAAAACATTGCTGATAACGGTGGTGTCGGATGCGCACTCGAAATCGAATCTCATGAAGAGCATCCAGATTATCAATCATTCTTCAAACAATTTGGTAGAATTTGGGGATCTAAGATGCGTCCCGAATATGAGAAGCTCTTGCTTTCTATCGATGTTCACGCACCTCATAAGCTCCGTGCAAACATTCAGCCTAGAAACTTTGCTGAATGGTACGAAGCCTTCGATGTCAAGCCTACCGACAAGATGTATATCGAACCTAGCAAGCGTATAACCATTTGGTAATTTAGTCGATTGAGTAAAACAGTAGAGGGATTCCTCTACTTTTTTTGTTTATCTATAATCCTACAGAATGTACTAAAACATCATACTTTATATTTAATCACTTTCCTATTAGAAAGCAATTCAGCTAATTGATTACACGCTCCGTTTCCCATTAAAAGATTATAATTAATTGCAAAAGATTGATCATTGATATGAAAGTCTTTGGTTGATAAAACAAGCTTTAAAAACGTAAAAGTAATGTCTACATAAGAAGCAGGTCTTCTAGTAATGAAATCTTAGACGACTCGAATCTTTCCTTGTATCTCGTTTCAATTTCTCTTTCTACAGAAAAATAGTACAATCAAATCATTATGAACAAAATAGAGACCATTACTAAGAAAGTAAACAAGGAGATAATAAGTTGTATCGTCCTTATAGGATGTATCTTTGCTATAAGTTATGTTTTCTTTAACAATGGAATGCCAAGTGGTGATGACATACATTTCCATCTATCTGAAATTTATGACGTTTACAATGCCGCAATCAATGGTTTGAACCCATTCGGTCCAAATACGATAGCAATGGGAAACGTAGCATACAATGCACATATGTTCTATGCTCCTTTACCGCATTTATTTGCTGGCGGATTGATGTACTTATTTCACAACATAGGAATGACAGCTGTAGTAGCTATGAAAACTACAGATATCATATTCATTGCAATCAGTGGTTTTTATTCTTATGCATTAGGTAAAAGAATGACTAAGAGCAATATAGGCGGAATCATTTTAGGAATAGCCTATATCTTCCATCCATATCGAATCTTTTGCATGATATGTAGGTGTGCATTCTCTGAATCGATTGCGATATCGTTGATACCTGTAATATTCTATGGTGTCTATAGTCTATTAAACGAAAAAGAAATAAGAATTTGGCACTATATATCCACTATAGTAGGTGTTACTGGAATCGTTCTTTCTCATCCTTTCACAGCATTAGTAACTTGCTTATTTGCAATACTTTATATGTTGTTCAACATAAAGAAACTTTATTTCTTTATTAAAGATTGGAAAAAAGATATTTATGCATGCATATCTATAGTTTTAATAGTCTTATTCGTACTTCCTTATTTGCTTCCTATGTTAGAAGCTACCAGAAGTGACTTATACATAGTCTGCGATGGTGAAGTAATGTGGACAAACTTAAAACATATTCAAGATAGCATAGCCTCAACAAATTCATTCAGTGGACTTCTTCACCTGGATTGGATCTCAGGTCAACTATATTACAACCTATGGAATCCATTAGAAACTGTCGATTCATACGAATATTCAATAGCATTCTATCTATTTGCAATAGGATTAGTTATCACAGCTGACGAGCTATTAGATTTAACATTCTTGAATAAGAAATCAACACTATTGATTGAATTTTTTGTATTAGTTTTAGTTTCTAATCTTGTCTACCAGCCTTTTGAAATGTGTATTGCTATGTTTGTTTTCTATGTCACCTTTGCTTACTACAAAGTCACAGGTGGAAGAAGAAATTTAATTGTGGATGATGAAACAAAGCCAATCAAATTATTTAAAGATATCGATTTGTATTATGCCATCATATCGATAGTATTATTAGGATTGCTTCTCTATGTTCCAGAAGTATGGTCAATCCTTCCATCAATTATGTACAATGCACAGTTTGCTTGGCGCGTATGGTCATTATTCTATTTCATGTGTTTCTTCTTAGTCGGTGTATTGTTACGTTATCTAAAGAAAGTACCTGCTGTAACACCTGTTGCAATCGCTGGTGCAGCGTTACTGATTGGCGTAAGCCAGGCTTTACCAGAAAAAAGAAACGCATATGTCTATCAGCCTGATTCTATTTGGCAAAACGATAGTATGGAATATGATGGAGTGATGAAAGTTTGGGCTTTAGGTGCTCAAGATGAATATCTACCCAAAGTATTCAACGATTCGAGTTATAAGCCAGAGAAGTATTCGAATTCTTTGTATTACAGAGTACACAGTTCATTATGGAGTGGAAAGCCTAGACATGGAATAGATGAATACATCCAACCTGTATTTCTTGAAGGATCGGGTAAATTAAAAGTTACTAGAGTTAAAACACCAGAAGTCGATTTTCATGTCATCATCTCGACTGAAGAAGCTTTTATTCAAATCCCACAGCTCTATTATGATGGATATGTCGTAGATATAGTCAAAGATGAAAATAATTTTTCTTTGAATTCAGAAACAACACCTGAATATGTGGACGGATTAGTAGCATTTAAAGTACCCGAAGGTGAGTATGACATTAAAGTTCACTACGAAGGAACCAAATCATTCAGAATAACGATATTCGGATTTTTTATAGGTGCCACTGGATTATTAGTACTAGCAGCAATAGATTTATTCTATTTCGGTCAAAGAAATAGAAAATATATTAACGATATCAATACTTTTGTTTCAGATAAATTCTAGATACGTTAATATAGAATTTATCATCTCCATAAAAAGGAAGATAAATGATATTGCCTTCTTTATTATATAAAGATGGATAAAATCCCCTCAAATATGTTGGCACTCCATGTTTTTTCATACATAACCAACCATCTTTACACTCTAAATCAGTAGAAATCATATCGCCTTTTTTAACTGCTTTTATAAATACTGGAAATTTATTTATTTTATATAAAGATGGATTAGATAAATCCAAATGAATTGAATTGAAATCATAGATTCCAGGTCTATCGATTTCAAACGAATAACTATCATTTAATTCTATAGGTGATCCAAAATAAAATTCATCTTTATCCTTATATAAATATAATTCATCATTTAATTTCAAGGATTCAGTTCTATTTGACTTTAGAAATTCAAAGCAAATATTCATCGTTGATACGACCATATCATTGTCTTCTTTGCCTATTAAAATTTGTATTGCTTTATAAAGAAATCTTCTTTGTATATTGATAGATAATTTTCTATATTCTTTAAATTCATATCTATTCTTGTTTAAAAACTCATTGGCTTTTTCTATCTCTTCGTCATTCTTGATTGAATCTCTATTTCTTTGCTCTAGTGTTTTATCTACATTATCATCAGAAGATAAAACACTCATTCTCAATCTATCTCTAGATCTATTCCAATTCTTGTTTGTGGGATCATCAAAATAAATGATGTCATTATCATTTAAATATTTAATAATATCTGATTTTTTTATTGGAAGAAGTGGCCTATAAACACTTATTCCATAAAGAATAGATATAGATTTCAATCCCAATTCATCTGTTATAGATCCTCTACTCTTTTGAAAAAGATATGTTTCAGCATCATCATTAGCATGATGAGCTACCAACACTCCTTTAAGGTTTTCTTTTAATACTATATCTTTAAAAAACTTATATCTTATATCCCTGGCTCTGGCTTCAAAATTAGATTCTTTCCACGATAAATACACATCTTTTCTAAAGAATTGTATGTTTTTATCCCTAATAAAATCTAAAACAATCTTTTCTTCTTCAGGTGTATATTCAGAATCGTGGTAATCTACATATGCGACATAAATATTACCATCATAAAAATAATTTAAAGCCTGCATCAACAAAAACGTCGAGTCACCACCACCAGAGTAAGCAATCAAAACTTTATCGGATTTATTCAATCCTAAAGACTCGACTCTTTTATCAAATGAGAAGTTACTTTTTTCCATTACCGCTTCCTAAATCATCTGGGAACTTATACATAGAAGCTGCATCGGACAAGTTGCAAAAGCTCTTTGTCATCATAACTGTCACTTTGGTAACTTCACCACTAGTAGATGAGATCTCAATCTCATCACCTATCTTTATATCGGTAGAAGGTTTGGCTACTTTGCCATTTACCTTTACATAACCAGCATCGATATAATCCTTTGCCATCGTTCTTCTTTTAATTAAATGGCTTACTTTTAAATATTTATCTAAACGCATTCCCATAGAAAAAACTAATCCTTTGATTTTATTGGAAAATTTTTACTTTTACCGCACTAATTATATATTCATTATTATAATTTTTGTTTCAAAAAATATGGAGATAATCTAAAATCGAGTAGCTTTGATAGAGGATCTAATAATATGGCTACTTTACTTTTAATAATTATCTATATCACTTTCATTTCATTAGGATTACCAGATTCAATGCTTGGAAGTTCATTCCCAGCTATAGCTGATAATTTAAACCTTCCATCTGATTTAGCCGGATATATAGGAATAGTAGTGTCTATATGTACTATCATATCCTCATTATGTTCATCATATTTGATAAGAAAATTTTCGACTAAAATAGTCGTATCTGTATCAGTAGTTCTCACTGCTATTGCTCTATTATTATTCTCCTTTGTTAAAGAAGGATATGGTTGGGCCTTCTTCTTGATTGCAATTCCATTAGGGTTAGGGGCGGGAGCTATAGACTCAGCCTTAAACAACTATGTAGCTTTACATTACAAAGCTATTCATATGAATTGGCTCCACGCATTTTGGGGGGTAGGAGCTTCTATAGGTCCTTTAATCATAGGAGCTTTCATAGATGCAAATAATCAATCCAGAGGATGGAATTATGGTGTTCTAACCATAGCATGTATTCAATTAGGTATATCGATACTCTTATTTGCAACTTTACCATTATGGAACAAAGTGATGGAAAAGAATAAGAAGGATGAAACTAAAGAAGAAAAGAAAGAAGAAGCTGAAGAAGCAATAAAAAGATCGACAATATTGAAAGATCCTATCTTCTATTTAACAGTCATAGGATTCTTCTGTTACTGTGCTTTAGAATCTTCTACCGGTCTTTGGGTTGGAAGCTTCTTCAATAAAAATATGGGTTCGACAACTGATGAAGCTGCTATGTTGACTTCGACATTCTATATAGGAATAACAGTAGGAAGATTGATTTGTGGCCCTCTATCGTTGAAGATGAATGAGAAACAGATGATAAGAATGGGAGAGTCCATAATTCTATTAGGAATTGTTTTAACTCTGATTCAAGTAAATAAATACATTCCAATGGTCGGATTTGTAATTGTAGGATTAGGATGTGCACCTATTTATCCAGCAATCATAAGATCTACACCATATAGATTTTCTAAAGCTGGATCACAAAGTGCAATGGGATTAGAAATGGCTTCAGCATATGTCGGAAATCTATCTATGCCACCTCTTATCGGCTTGATAGCAAGATCGATAGGAGATAATTATTCTATTCTTCCTTATTTCATGATTGGATTTGCTACTCTGATGATAATATGTCATGAAACTATTAATGAAAAGACTAGAAGAAGAGACAAGAAACTCTCATCTGAAGAATTGAAAAGATATCAAGCTTATTAGGTTTATAAAGTATCTCTATAAAACAAAAAGAATAAATGATGATTTAGTTTTATAATTTATTAAAGGGATACTTTTTTATGCCATCATATGATGTAGTAATAGTCGGAGCTGGTCCATGTGGATACATGGCAACTTATAAGTTGATTAGTGAAGATTCAAATTTAAAGATCATCATTTTAGATCAAGGAGAGGATATCTTTGATAGACCTGTTCCTGGAGTTAAAAGAGATACATCAAAGCCTAAAAAGAAAATAGGCAAATATGACATCACTAGAGGATTTGGTGGTGCCGGTGCTTTTTCTGATGGGAAATTTAATGTAACCACTCAATTCGGAGGTTGGTTAGGAGATTATATCGGAGATAACGAAGTTCTATCTCTCATCAATTATTGTGATGAAGTCAATTTAGGATTTGGTGCTACAAAAGATATAACAAATCCTTATACTGATGAAGCCAGATTGATCGAGCAACGTGCAATTGGAGCTGGACTTTTATTGCTCAGAGCATCAGTGAGACATTTAGGAACTGATGGAAATTACCATATATTAACTGAGATTAGGAAATATCTTGAAAGCAAAGGTGTCGAATTCAAATTCGAAGTCAAAGTAACTGATATAGAAGTAAATGACAAAGACGAAATTCAAGGTGTTATCTTAGAAGACAACTCTAAAATTGAAGGAAAGAATGTCATTATGGGTGTAGGTAGAGAAGGAGCTACATTCCTCTCACAGATGCTCAATAATCACGGTGTTAGAACTTTGAACAATAGAGTCGATATAGGAGTTAGAGTCGAAACTACTAATGTCGTAATGCAGGATATCAACAAGAATCTTTATGAAGGAAAATTTTTGTTCCACACAACCCAAGGAACCATCGTAAGAACATTCTGCTCTAACCCTTCTGGTCATGTCGTCATGGAAAATGAGGATGGTGTCATTTTAGCTAATGGTCATTCCTATGCCAATCCAAAATTAGGAAGTCAAAACACAAACTTTGCCTTATTGGTCTCTCATGAATTCAGTGAACCTTTCAAGGATCCTAACCAATTTGCCAAAGACGTTGCAAGCTTAGCTAATAGATTGGCTTGTGGAAAAGTCATACTTCAAAGATATGGTGATTTAAAGAACGGCAGGAGAAGCACACCTAAGAGAATCAAAGAGGGCTTTGTCGAGCCCACTTTGAAGGATGCAGTACCTGGAGACTTGTCTCTTTGCATGCCATACAAGACTTTAAAGTCAATTATAGAGATGATCGAAGCTTTGAATTATGTAACGCCTGGCATCGCAAATGAACATACTCTTCTGTATGGTGTTGAAGCTAAGTTCTATTCCGATAGACCAGAAGTAAACAATAACTTAGAGACAAAGAAGATATCCAATCTTTATTGTGGTGGTGATGGAGCTGGTATTACAAGAGGTCTTGCTCAAGCTTCAGCCAGCGGTGTTTTGATCGCTGAAGATATCTTGAGAAAATATTTGAAATAAAAACGATATTTTTTACTTTTTGCCGACTTTAGTTTTTTAAAATTTCGAATGGATTTTATAGTAAAAAATGATTATAAAATTCATTCTTTTTTCTTTGGTTTGAAAGAGATTCCATAAGTAGTTTTTATATATCTCATTTATAATACTTTGTGCGTCGAGATTGAAATCTTGATTGAAAGGAAGAACATATGGAAGAAAAAGAACAATCTAAATCTTCCGAGAAATTGATGAAAGAGAAGGCCAAAGAAGAAAAAGCTCTTCAAAAAGACCCAAACTATCAAAAGTCTCTCGTTGAGAAGAAGTTTTTAGATGGATTCGATGCTTCACAAGAAACCATCGAAGATGTCAAAGCTAAGTTCGAAGTTGATCCCGAAATTGGATTGACCGAAGAAGAAGCTCAAAAACGTTTGAACGCTTATGGTCCTAACAAGCTAATAGAAGCTAAAAAAGAGACCATAATGCAAATGTTCTTAGGGGAATTCAAAGACCCATTGGTCTTGATTCTCTTAGTTGCAGCTGTCATCGATGCAGTGATTGCAATCATCAATGGAAATGAAATAGCCGACTGGGCAGAAGTTGCAGTCATTCTAGCTATCGTCATCTTGAATGCTGTAATCGGAACTGCCCAAGAAGCTAAAGCTGCTCAATCACTCGAAGCCTTAAAAAAGATGTCTTCACCTTCATGTACAGTTAGACGTGATGGAAAATTGAAGACTGTAAAGGCTACTGAAGTAGCATTGGGTGATGTCGTTATCCTCGAAGAAGGAACCATTACTCCTGCAGATGTTCGTTTGACAACATCAGTCAACTTAAAATCTGATGAAGCCTCTTTGACAGGTGAATCCGTTCCATCAGAGAAAGACTGCAATGCCTTATTAAAAGGCGATCATGCTGTCGGAGATGAATCCAACATCGCTCACTCTTCATGTCCTATTTCTTACGGACGTGGAGAAGGAATAGTCGTGGGTACTGGAATGAATACCCAAATAGGTAAGATTGCTTCCATGCTTCAAGAGAACAATGAAGAAACTCCATTGCAAAAGAAGCTTGCTGAATTAGGAAAGATTCTCGGATTCATTTGTATCGGAATCGTCGTCGCAATGTTCATCGTTGGATTACTCTGGTTGATTCCTTCTTTCATGAATGGAACATTCAAGCCTGAAGATATCATCAACTTGTTCACTGCTGCTATCGCTTTGGCTGTCGCAGCTGTTCCTGAAGGTTTACCTGCAGTCGTCACTATCGTCTTGGCCATGGGTATGTCCAAGATGGTCAAAGTCAACGCCATCGTAAGAAAGTTGCCTTCTGTCGAAACTTTAGGTGCTGTCACTTATGTTTGCTCTGATAAGACTGGAACCTTAACTCAAAATCGTATGACCATCAAAAAGGTCTACGCCAACAATCAAATCATCGATGCTGATAAAGTTGACATCCATAGTGAAGAATTCGAATTAGTCACCAAAGGAATGATGCTAGACTCCAATGCTTCTATCAATGGAGATAGATACGGAGATCCTACAGAAATCGCCTTATTGGATTTTGCACATCTATTCAATATTGAAAAAGAGGAGACTGAGAAGTCTTCTCTTCCCAGAATTGACGAGATGCCTTTCGATTCAGTTAGAAAGATGATGTCTACTATGCATGTCATCAAAGACATTCCTGAGAATGCCACTTTGAAGAAATATGAATTCAAAAACAGTGAAGCTGATGGAACCATCATCTTCACCAAAGGTGCTTTGGATTCAATTCTCTCTCATGCTAATAGAATCTTAATCAATGGTGAAGTCAGAGATATCACCGATGGTGATATAGCTAATATCAACAATGCCGCTAAAGAATTAGCACAACAAGCATTCCGTGTATTAGCCTTTGCAATCCATAATGGTGAAAAAATAAATGAGGATAACCTCATCTATGTCGGAATGGTCGCAATGATTGATCCTCCTCGTTTGGAGGCTAAGCCTGCCGTTGAAAAGCTACATCGTGCTGGAATTACTACAGTTATGATCACTGGTGACCATGCCGATACTGCATTAGCCATCGGAAGAGAGTTAGGAATTGCTACTTCTCCTGAGCAAACTATGACCGGTGCTGAAATAGATAAATGCACTCCTGAACAGCTTCAAGAATTGGTCAAGACCAAGAGAATATTTGCTCGTGTTTCTCCTGAAAACAAAGTCGAAATCGTCAAGGCTATCAAAGCTAACGGTGGAATCGCTGCAATGACAGGTGATGGTGTTAACGATGCTCCTTCATTAAAAGCCGCAGATGTCGGAATCGCTATGGGAATCACCGGAACTGATGTTGCAAAATCTGCTGCTGATATCGTCTTAGCCGATGATAACTTCGCTTCTATTGAAAAAGCAGTAGAAGAAGGTCGTGGTATTTATTCAAACATCAAAAAGACTATCTTCTTCTTGCTTTCATCCAACTTTGCTGAAATCTTGGTCATGTTCTTAGCTACATGTGCAAACATCATAGCTCCTATGACCGCTATGCAGTTGCTTTGGATCAACTTGATTACAGATTCACTACCCGCCATCGCCTTAGGACGTGATGACAAGGATCCTGATATCATGAACAATGCTCCTAGAAATCCAAAAGATGGAATTTTTGCTCATGGTGGATTCAAATTCAATATGTTCTACGGTTTCATCATCTTCATCATCGTCTTCGCAGCCTTCCTCATTCCTGTCATCTATGGAGTGACTAAATATAATTTGACTTGGAATCAAATGATGGCTTCGGAAAGCTTAAAAGAAGCTTTAATAGCCGGTAGAGATAAATCTACTTATGCTAATTGGAACGATGTATATAATGCATTGAATAATGGCACAAATTTGAATTCAATCTTATCACCTGATGGAATTAAATCTATGGAGATATTCCTCAATGCCAACCCGATGTATGCTAAAGGAAACACCGGCACTGAATTAGATATTGGAGAAGCAATACATGCTATATCTTGCTTTGAGGATGCACGTACTATGGCTTTCACTACCTTAGGTCTTGCAGAACTCTTCCATATGATTGGAATGAGCAATATCAAGAAGTCATTCATCTATGTATTCAAGGGAACTAACTGGTTCTTCATCGTAGCCTTTGGATTCGGATTGATTCTTCAAATATTAGTCACTGAAGTTCCCGGACTTACCGATATCTTCCTCGGTCATAGCAACGGACTTGAGTGGTACAACTGGATGATCTGTGCCGCTTTAGGAATTGTTCCTCTAATCGTACACGAAATAGCTGTTCCTTTCCTTAGAAAAAGAGAAGTTATCTAATAATTAGAATAACTAAGATTAGCGAGGCTAAGCCTCGCTTTTCTTTTTTTGTTTTTTACTTTTTCTTTAATCGACGTATAATAATATATGTGAAGTTTCGTTTCACATTGGGGCTGTCTAGGTCTCGACAGGTGAGGAGGAACTTTAAGAGCAGCGGATCGGTCACCTAATGACCTTACACAAACACAAGTGCCAAGAAAAACGTGTCATTCTTCCGTCAGCCCTCTTTCCAAATGGCTGCTGCTTACTAATCTAGAATTAGTTACCAGTTTTGCCTAGGCATTAGTTCCTAGGCCACGGACGTGTCTTGAAGAACTCGGTGAGTTTTCTTCTTGTACGCGTAAACAGATTCACCTTATCTTTATACTTTTTCTTGCCAGTAGAAAGACGGACACAAAGACAGGGAGTCGAGTTTCCTTGGTCGACTGACACCATGAGATTCGACTGACAAGTCAGCCTAAGCTGTAGTGCTTGAAGCGGGGCCTCATTTGGACAGGGGTTCGATTCCCCTCAGCTCCACCATATAGATTTCCAAGCAAACCGGTAGTAGGTATCTATAACATCAATGGATTCCTATGCCTGATTATTGATAGACATCCTGAGTAATCGGGGTGTTTTTTTACAAATGTAAGTTTGATAACATAATTACAAGACAAGTATTAACCATGAGATTTCCATTTGAGACAAGATTACGATTAATCGTATTTTTAACTTTTTTCTAATAATTTAGGCTATTCTTTGATTCAATCCATTCAAGCCAAAATAAGAATCAATTATCTTTATTGTTATTTTGTAAAGAAAATCTCATGCCTGCAAAACCGAACAAATTTAGGACCAATTTAAAATTTTCTACTTATCATAGAATAAATTAATAAAATGTCCCAAAAGTATTTGTTTTTGTCCCACGATGTGCTATTCTTTAAGAAGGAGGAAAAAATATATGAAGAAGCAGAACATTCTAAATTTAGTGAAATTCTATGCCGAAAAAAATGATTCCGCTTTCAGAAGCGAAGTTGCAGAAATTGCCAGAGATTTCGAAAATAATGGTGATAGAGATTTCGGTGATTATCTAATGGATTTGATTTCTACAACCAATTACTATATTCCGCAAAACAATTACAGCAATCTTATTTTTTTAAAGAAAACTGACTATAAAAACAAAACTTTATTGCTACCTGATTCAATTAAAGAGGACATTATTGGAATTGTTAGGGCGGCAAACGGGAAAATTACGATTTCTAAAGTTTTGTTTTATGGCGCACCAGGGACTGGAAAAACCGAATCAGCATACCAAATCGCTAGATTACTTGATAGGGATTTACTTTCTGTCAATATGGAAAATTTGATTGATAGTCATCTTGGACAAACATCAAAAAATATCATTGCTCTTTTCGATGAGATAAATCATCTACCTAGCCAAAAAATCGTCGTTTTATTTGATGAGTTAGACTCTCTAGTAATGAACAGAGTGAACAATAATGATTTAAGAGAAATGGGAAGGGTGACATCGACATTCCTTAAAGAATTGGATTCTTTATCATCGAATGTTTTACTCATTGCCACGACAAATTTAATTAACTCGTTTGATAAGGCGTTGATAAGGCGATTTGATGCAAAGATTTCTTTTGACCGTTATACACGAGATGATCTAATTGAGATTTATTGCTCCATTGTGCAGGACTTTATCAAAAAATCAGAAAACGTTAAAGCTGACATGAGGCTTTTCAAGAAAATATTAATTACCGCAAAAAAACTGCCTTTGCCTGGTGACATGATTCAATTAATAAAAACATCAATCGCTTTTTCCGACGCTTCTAACGAATACAATTATTTGAGAAGAATATATTTGGAACTAAACGATAATATTACGCCGAATATCCAAGAATTGACTGATACTGGTTATACTACAAGAGAAATTGAAATGATCACTTGCATTCCTAAAAGCAGTGTTTCAAGAAAGCTTAAGGGGGATTAAAAATGAACAATCTTTTAAAAGTTAAACTTACATTCAAAAGTGAGCCAAATCGTTCCAGTGGCGGAGCAAGAAACCTTAATAAAACAAGAACAACGAAATCATCTACTATCTCTTGTTTGATTGAGAATCTTTTGCACATAGAGGCTTTTTTCAAAGGTAATCCCTTTATCAATAAGATTTTAGTGGATACATACTACAATGACATAATTTCAAAATCAGGAAGAATGCGTGCTTTGTTAACAAATGCCGGTGATTGCAGCGATTATATCGTTGGTGCAAGATTTTCTAACGACGAGCCAGGAAAAGAAAAGCACATTATTACGTATTACGTAACGAATGAAGACGTTCACTCTGCAATTAAGAAGTTAAAAGACGCCAAATCATTGATAGAAGACCAATTGAATGGCGAAGCCACGGCTTTAAATTTTGATTCATCTAACAAAAGCGTTATTTATTCTAGATACGAGACACCAAAATCAAAATTACGAGATGTTATTATCGATTGCTCGGCTATTGAAAAATTTGATGTTCCCAATGCAGTTTCCGAGATGGACAAGGAACAAATAATTGTCACTTTCTTCCAAACGGAATTGGATATAAATGATCTGCTGCATGATTTAGGAATATCAAGACAGAAATATATTTTCTCACACGTAGGTAAGAACACCCTTTCTGTAAGTAAAGACGTTTATAAGATACTTTTAGAAAAGGTCCCATATTTGATATCCATGGCTACTTCAGATATATCAAACATAACATCTGATGAAATTAATGAATTATCAAAATTGAATCCTGACATCCCTTCTCCGAAAAAGGAGCCCACTATTGGTGTCATAGATACCATGTTTGATGAAAAAGCTTATTTTCATGAATGGGTCGATTATAGGGAAGAACTTGATGATATAGAACGATATACTTTGAAAGAAGAACACTATAATCATGGAACGGCAGTATCCTCAATCATTGTTGATGGTCCTTCTTTGAATCCGAGGCTCGATGATGGGTGTGGCAGGTTTAAAGTGAGACATTTTGGAGTTTGTCCTGGAACAATACCGCCTTCACGCTTGGTTAGGAAAATCGAAAAAATAGTTAGCGAAAATACTGATATTCATGTTTGGAATCTAAGCCTTGGCACCAATGATGAAGTATCAAGGAATTTCATTTCATTCGATGCCGCTGCTTTGGATAATATTCAAAAAGATAAGAATGTCATTTTTGTTATAGCTGGCACGAATGATGGGGAAAGAAAAAAAGCAAATGAGCCTTATAAAAGAGTCGGATCACCTGCCGATTCACTGAATTCGATGGTAGTAAATTCAGTGCGACAAAACGGAACGCCAGCAACATATTCAAGGAAAGGGAAGATTTTATCATTCTTCAACAAACCAGACGTTTCTTACTATGGTGGGGATTTCGACGAGAGAATAAATGTTTTTACGAATCATGGAATGGAAGGACAATACGGGACGTCTTTTGCCGCACCTTGGATTGCAAGAAAGCTTTGCTACCTTATCGATGTAATGGGATTTTCTAGAGAGGTCGCTAAAGCTTTGCTTATTGATTCGGCCGCCGGATGGGCATATGCCAAAAGCAACGAAAGATATAGAAATGTGATTGGATATGGAGTGGTTCCGGTTAGAATCGAAAAAATAATTGAAACCGATGACTCTGAAATTAGATTTGTTGTTCAAGGCATTTCAAATGCATATACGACATCCAATTACGCCATTCCTGTTCCAAAAGATGCTGATAAGACGAATTATATTGCTCGTGCAACCTTATGCTATTTTCCTGAATGCAACAGACTTCAAGGAGTTGATTATACTCAAAGAGAACTCTCGATTAAATTTGGAAGGATGACAAAAGATGGAATTAAGGATATTAATGAGAATACTCAAGATGATGACGATGCATATAATAGTGAGCGAAAAGCACGTAATGATTTCAGAAAATGGGAAAATACAAAATTTATTTCAAATTTGCTGAAAGAAAATGCTAGAAGTCTTAAAGCATACAACGAAGGGCTTTGGGGGTTGGCACTCACTTCCAAAGAGAGAAGAACAAAGGCAAAAAAAGAAGATCTAAGCTTTGGAGTTGTAGTTACTTTGAAAAACATAAAAGGAGAGAACAAGATAAACGATTTTAAACATGCTTGTTTGTTAAGAGGTTATATTGTCAATGAAGTTAAAATTGATAACCAAATTGAAATTTATGAAAAAGCACAAGAAAATATCGACTTTGATTGATGGCAAAAATGTCGATAGATAATACCAAAGAAATGCAATAATCAACGCATCAATAGCCAATAGAAAACTAAAAATCAAAGCGGGAATTTCTTTTGACTAATGTTGATTTAAAAAGCACATTAAAGTATTATTTATTGGGAGTGTTTTGATTATGAACAAAGAATTGATTGGGCAAAGAATACGAGAACTTCGCATTAGCAGAACAAGCCTTAGCCAAGAAGATTTTGCGACACTTGTTGGTTTTGATCGGACATATCTTTCAAGAGTTGAATCCGGGAAGCAAAATCTTACATTGGAATCGATATCTACTATTTGCTCTGGATTACACATTTCGTTAAGCGAATTTTTTAGCCCATTTAACGAGATAGAAAGTGATGGTAATGAGAATGAAGAAAAAAGAACTAAGAGTATTTGAGGGTTTCGCAGGTTATGGCGGAGGTAGTTTTGCTTTAAAAAGAGTTAAAGAAGACCATCCAAAATTTAACTACAAAGTTGTTGCATATTCTGAAATTGATAAATATGCAATAGAACTATTCAACGCAAATCATCGAGACGAGAAGGGTAATTTAATCAAAAATTATAGTGATATAACTAAAATTGACCCATACGAAAAAGATTTCCCTGATTTTGATATGTTTACCGGTGGGTTCCCATGTCAGCCCTTTTCTACAGCGGGAATGCAAAAAGGCGTAGATGATCCATATGGGCGTGGAACATTGTTTCAACATATTATGAGAATTTGTGCCGTGAAAAAGCCTCGCTATATCTTGATGGAAAATGTTAAGGGGCTTCTTTCGCATAAATTTGATGAGACCAGAAAACAAATGGTTGAGATGCTACGAGAAATGGGCTATGTTGCTGACAAAAATGATTCAAAAGAATCGCCTCTTGCTATGGCGGTTTTGAACAGCAAAGATTATGGAATTGCACAAAATCGTGAGCGTGTTTGGATGTTTGCTAGATTAGGCGGACTTCCAAAGGGTTTTTCGATGGTTCCGCCATTGCAAAAAAATGATTTAAAACTAGCCGATTTTCTCGATCCTGAAGGATATGTGCCAAAAGAACTCTATCTTACTAAAAAGCAAATTGACCATTTAAAAGTTAAGCACAATATTCCTGATTTTCATGTTCCGACAGCTTTATGTTTGGACATTTACAATAAAAAAATAAAAACTGACGGATACTCAATAACTATTACTATGCCTGAACACAATAGTTTAAGAGTAATCGAATCTCATCCGGATAAAGAAGTGGTTAGAAAGATGTCGGTTACTGAGCAATTCAGGCTTATGGGGCTAGAAGGACTTCAGGGTGTAGGAAGAAAAGTTGATATCGACTTTGCTGGGCAATCTTATAGTCAACTATCGAAAAGAGCTGGAAATGGTTGGGATGTAAATCTTGTGACGATTCTAATGGAGCATATCTTCAAACAATTAAAGGTAATCGACAAAGATTTATACAACTTTTAGGGGGATAAGATATGAGTGTTTTAAGAATTAAGATTGATGAAAAATCGTTGTTTTACGGACTATACAATGATTACGAACGAGGACAGACCGCCACTGTAAGTACCCCTATTAATCAATCCAAGGATCCAGAGAAATGGCATAAAGACATCATTGCTTTATACCATAGCGGGCTTGCGCTAAACAATATCCCTAATGATCTTATCGATCGGTGTTTGAATAAAACCACATCCCAAGCCAACAGCAAAATTGACTACTTCTTCGAATTTAAAAAAATATATTTAGATGGTGTTCCATTGGATACGGATAGCTCTTTCGGCATTTATGTTAAAGAAGAAATAGACGAGTTGATTAGGGATAAGAAAGGTAGGATGGTCAGAAACACCCATCTTGGAAGGCAAAAACTTCACTATCCAATTAGCCTTTTCTACAAAGGCTACGGAATCAATGTCAACAATTCAGATGTCCTTGATGCGATTCTTACACAAAACGGAGGATTCGCTTTCGTGGTAAGAGGCTTTGAATGCGACACCGAAAAGAAGTCAATTAACTTTCTTACTTCCCTAATTGGATTGAAAGGAACTTTCTTATCGAACGTATTTAAGATTCAAAAAGGTGTTGGCAAAAAATTGTTGTTAGACGAAATCAATCTTGAAGCACAAGATATTTCGACTGACTCATTGGTTTTGATATCTCACAACAACCCAAATAAATTTCAAAACACAAATTTTGACGAATTAAGCAAGGCAAAAGCGGAAAACGGAAAACTTGGCGAGCAATACGCTTTTAAACACATAAAAGAAATCATCAATGAACATGTCACCGACGTTTTACACACAAGCGATGAATTCCCAACATCACCATATGATATTGAATATATCGAAAACGGCGTCAAGAAGTATCTTGAGGTAAAAGCTACGTCAGGTACTAAAGAAGTTTTCAATATGTCTAGTGGCGAAATCAAATTTATGACGAAATACAAAGAAAATTACACATTGGTTTTGATAACTGAAGTGAAATCCCAATTTCCAAAAATCAAGAAATACAACTTCAATCAAATTATGGGAATGAAGAGGGAATATCCTTCTACGAGATTCTATGCATAAGGAGAAATATCATGGAAGAATGGGTCGTAAATTTAATTGTAGGTTTAACTAGTGCTGTATGTGGCTTGATTGGCGGTTTCTTTGGTGGATTTGCTTTTAAAAGTCATTGTGTAAAAACGAAACAAAAAATAAAAGGAAATGGAAACATTCAAATTAACGGGGGAATTAATAATGGAGAACAAGACAAGTCAAAGCATCAAAGGTGATAAAAATGTCCAACAACAAGTCAATACTCAAGTGAATAATTACTATTTGACTGGCGTTACAAAGGAAGAAGCTGAATCCATTGCTAGAACTCAAGCAAAACAAATTGCAACTTATTATTTTGAACAATCACAAAATCTCGCAATACAAAGGATGAACGAATTCTCTGAAAAAATGATGGACGTTTTCATTCGCTGTCATCAATCTTTAGATGTTTTCTCAGATCCTAGTTTTGTTTATCAGTTTAGAGAAGCCCAATTGAACGCAGCTCAAACAGAAAGGCGAAATGATTATGACCTCCTAATTCAGCTCCTTTTGCGTCGATGTCAAAAAAGAAACATAAAATATATTCAAACCGGTATCTCTGGTGCAATCAAAATTATAAACGAGGTATCTGACGATTCTCTCATTGCCTTAACGGTATTAATGTGTGTTATACAAATAACGCCTGTTTCAAAAGATGTTAATGTCGGACTGAAAACACTCGATAATCTTTATGAAAGTATTATACAAAACGTAAAACTTCCAACGGATTATTCATGGTTCGATCAATTGGATGTATTAAAGGCAATCCGAATTAATACATTGTCTTCGTTTATAAAATTTGATGATTTAATGCTCCAAAAGCTTGCAAGTTATGCTGAATTAGGCATTGAAATTAACACTTCACAATACAAAGAAGCGTTACAAATTGAAAATGAATTCCATTTTGTTTTGCATAAAATCAACTATTTCATGCCAAATTATATTGTCATACCTTATAGCGAGGACGATTACGAAAATATAACAGCCCAAAATTCTAATAGCGAAAGTTTCTATTTGAAACAATTTGTGTCAAAAGAAAACTATGTATCAACGATTGAAAAGCTCCGTAATTTATATGTCAAAGATGATGCCTTGGAAAAGAAAATCAAAGATGGATTTATAAAAAAATTAAATTCATATGCAACGATTTCTAAAGTCCGAGAATGGTGGAATCAATTACCGCATCATTGCGAAATAACTAGCATCGGAAAAGCTCTTGCACATGCATATGCTCAAAATCTTGTGCCTGATTTTCCGCCATTAGACTAATTTTTATAAACAAGATAAGGGCGGCCACAATCTGCCACAGTCGGCAGTTTGGAGATGGGTTGCTCGATGGTCTTGGAACCGGGAAACCCGGCTTCCGCACATGAGATAAACTTCCGAAAAAGGAAATACAAGGAGGATTGTAAAAATGAAAAAAATCGACGGAAAACTTGATGTTAAAATTTTATCATCATCCCATTTGAATTTTTTGTTTGGATCGGGAGTTAATGGTAAAGCATTTCCTCAATTTGATGGTTTTACGAGAACATTGAAATCATTAAAAGATGTCGGAGCAAAGTCTGAAAACCTTGAGCAAGCCCTTAACGAAATCGAAAACAAGGATGAGCGAAAAAAGATACTTGTAACATTCAAAGAAGAACTCAAAGAAAAAAATGACGAGATTGAATGGAATAATCCATCCATTGCAAATATTAAAAATATGTTCTCATCAATAAACCAAATAATAGAGAATAGCGAGAATCGTACAAATTCGATGAAACAAGTCAATGTATATACATTGAATTATGATTCCATAGTTGAAACAGCGATTGAGGAGATGGGATTAATTACAAATCACCTTTCTTCAACTAACATCGAGACTTTCGATAGTCTGTTCAACATTGTGGCATATGATTACGCACTGAAAAAATTCATACCAACGTATTTGATATCGCAACTTCATGGTGATCTTAAGAACCCAATTCTTCCAGGGGTGAATAAATACGATGATATTTTACAAGCAAAAAAGTTCGAGTTACTTTTCAAAATGAAAGAGCATTTATCTAGGCGCTGTTCTGTTCTATTTGTTATCGGATATTCTGGGCACGATAAACATATTAACAACATTTTAAAAGACTGCATAAAAGCGGGGTTGACTATTTATTGGATCAACTTTGAAAGTAACTCCGATATTCCTTCCGATTTGACTAACGAAGATGTTTTTGTAATTGAAGGGGATGGCACGAATGACTCTACAGCAGTATTGAATAGGAGATTAAAAGAATCATGGGAACAACTGTCGGAAGAATAATCGAAGTAAATGGATTAAAAATCAAAGCTAAACTGTTCGAACTCCTTCCTCCGTATTTAACGACGAATGGAAAACGGGAATCATCTCCGAAAATCAACGCTTATGTTAAAACAAAAATCGGTGTAGATACTATTATTTGCCAAGTAGATGGGGAATATAGCGTTGAGAAAGAAGATAAAGTTGATAGCCATTATTTAGACTTAAGCGTAAAGGGTTATTTAGATAATGGAACTTTTATTCAGGGACTCCGTGTTTTACCAATCGTATCTGCAAACATCGAGCTTCTAGAAGAGTGTGATTTAAGATGTATATATTCCGATAAGAACAATTTTGATCTTGAACTTGGACATGACATTTTTGATGAAAGCAAGATTATAAGAGTTTCTCTTAACAAATTGATTCCGTCACATATTGGAGTCTTCGGCAACACCGGAAGTGGAAAATCAAACACTATAGCGAAAATTCTAAGCTCTTATTCGGATGCACTGTCAGCCTCCACAAAGCAGGCAGCCAAATTCGTCGTAATTGATCTCAACAATGAATACGGCGGAAATGCTATTTGCAATAATGAATGTAAGGTAATCTATAAGTTATCCACGAGGAAAGACTCCGAAAAAAAGATTCCTCTTAATCTCGATAGCCTTTCCGAAGATGATTTCGTTGTATTAATGAACGCATCTCAAAAAACACAAGTTCCAGTTGTCAAAACTGCCTACAGAAGCATGAAAGAAGATCATGAGACGGGTTACTATTTAAATTATCTAAAAAGCGTAATCAAAAATTCGAGAAGGGCACTTTTAAACTCCATTCGACATCATTTAGAAAAATATATCGATGGATTGGAGCCTTTAAAATGGCATTCCAAGGCCCAAAAATATTATTTCGAAGTTGATGGACAAAAACACTATTGTGAGAATGAGGATGGAGAAAAATATCTCGATAAACTCGTTATCAATGTGCCTAGCGATCCTCTTGATAGGTTTGTTTTCGAACTTTACTTCGCAATCGCAAAAGAAAATGAAAATGGCGTTAATATAGATTTTATCATGCCACTGGCTTCTAGGGCTCAAAAATTAGTTGATGATTTCAAGAAAATCTTTGATTTCTCTGGCAATTTCGAGAACCTCTTCGATAATAAAAGTAAAAATATAGCAATCATCCAACTAGCAAACGTTAACAAAGACATGAAAGAAATAATTCCATCAATTATCGCAACGAATATTTTTAAAAAACTACAGGAAGTAAAAGAGGATAAAGTTTCAATTTCGCAAATCGTATCAATCGTTGTGGATGAGGCTCACAACATACTTTATGAAGGGGATTCTTCGAAACCAACGCATGCAACCATATTAGAATCTTTTGAAAAAGTAGTTAAAGAAGGAAGAAAATTTGGCGTTTTCTTGATGTTGGCTAGTCAAAGGCCAAGCGATATTTCACCAACAATTATTTCTCAGCTTCATAATTACTTTATTCATAAATTGGTTAATCCATCCGACATCTCAATCATCAGAAAAGCTGTGGCATATATGGATGATAAGGCCATGGATTTCGTTACAATACTATCTCCTGGCGAATGCATCGTTTCTGGGACCGCATTTCAAATGCCTTTGTTCGTATGTGTTTCCCAACTAGAATCGATTAAGCGTCCAAAATCGGAGAATGTTGTTTTGTTTGGAGAAGGTGGTTTACTACAGTGCGAAGATTTAGAAAAGACCTTTTGACCAACAATTCAACTACAATCAAATACATTAAACATGAGTTCATTTCAAATGAAAGGATGCTTCGTCTACAAAAATAATTGAACCCGCACGACATAGCAATGCTTTTAACCGAGGACGTCAAGAGGTACGTCGAAGACCGATGGATGACTTGTCGGCAACGAATGTCTACAACATATTAAACGGGGAAGGCGAAAAGGACATTTTCGCTTTCACGAAAAACATTATTAAGATGGTCCTCGAGCTTAGGAAAGAAGACGTGAGAATGAGCTTCCTTCGAAAGCAGATCAAGCTTTAAGAAGATAGTTTTGCATTTGGGAAAGATGCTCTTTCCGAAATAAGACATCAAATCATCGGAGAAAAGACTATAGAAGATAGAACGAGATAAAATATGCTCGCTATTTTGCCTTATTGTCGAATGTCAAAATCTTGAGCTATAAGAACGTTTTCAAGCAACATTCCACCAAATTGTAAGGAGACGAACAGCGTTCACATAATAGGAATATATTATGCGACATGTCACTTCGTTATAAGGGCAAAAATAGATATTGTCCGTAATAGAAAGAAGAAATAGTGGCGAAAGCTGCTATTTTTTTATTTATAAAAAAATTAGCAAAAAAGTGGTAAGAACAATATTTCTTATTAGCCATGGTATGGTAAATGTCATAATTTCTACGAAGGTCAACTTGTGTTCAGCTTTATTAAAAATCATATAACGAATGGTTGTTTATTTCTGTAGGTAAAATTTTATGACATTATTCAAAAGTAGGACTATTATATAAAAATTTTTATTATTAAATAATATAATAATCGGTGATGAATATTAACGTAGTAGCATATTAAAATAAGGAGACAAACTTATATGAATGATATTTTTTCTATAGATAAATTTATTGAAGAGAAAGTCAAAGATATGTTTAATTTTGATTTTTGGATGCCTGATTTAACAAATAGACAAGGCGCTGAATATAATGATAATCTTAAGGCTTTTCACTATATATTTTCTTTAGGAGAAGATGGAAAGACATATTTATGGAATAAGTACATTACTTGGAATTCTACTCTTTCTAATTTTTATGAAAAAGATTTTACAAAGGATGAACTAGATTTTTTAAGATTAATAGAAAAAACTAAACAAAATGCTATTAATAAATATGGATCTTTGTCTGAGGATATTAATATCAATAAACCTATAGAAACGAACCATTTAATTTTAAAAGCTTTTAATGAAGAAACTTCTAAATTATATGATGAATATTTTTATCAAAATAAAGATGAATTTGAAAATTATTATGGTTTGGAATATGGTGATTCAATTAAACATTGTTATATGAACGAAAAACCTTTAGGTTTTGCTATATTTCTTAAGAATAGTAATACACCTATAGGTAGTATTTGCTTTACGAATTTTAATAACACTTTGTACAATGTTGAATATTTTGTTATAAAAGAATATAGAAGAAATGGATATGCTTTTGAAGCATTAAATGAACTTATAAATCAACTGAAATTAAAAAGTCTATTTGTATTGTCTGAAACTTTAAGACAGTGTGTATTTGATGTTGTTAATCCCGATATTAGATGCCTAAAAATTAAAACTAAAACAACAAATATTGGTTCACAAAAGCTTGCGGAGAAGGCTGGATTTACAAGATACGGAACTTTATTATTTTCTGGATGTTATAAGAATAAATATTATGATGAGGTTGTTTATTATCTTGTATTGAATGAAGATAGAAAGGCAAATTAAATTAATAATTACTTGTAAAAAATTTTGACGTTTATAGTGCTTTTACAAATCATGTGTTGTTTCTTATATTTATCAGCTAATTGTAAATCAGACCAAACAAAAACGAATTTTATATAGTGTATAAAGGCAAGAAATCTTTAGTTATTTTTGGGGTTGCTTTTATTAGAACTTAGCATGCCAGTTAATTGACTAAGCACATCACTGCCGCCATTAATATTGATATTTCCAACTTTTTCACATATTCTTTCAACATATTCTAGCTCTTTTAATTTGTAAAGAGTGGCATTTTCATCCATTAAACGTGCTGTATTAAGTAATGAACGAGTGGAAGCTACTTCTTCACGTCTAGTAATGACATTTGCTTGAGCGCGCTTTTCTGCGACTAAAACAGTATTCATAATGTCACGAATTTCGCCAGGTAAAATTATATCTTTAACAGATGCTTCATTTATGCTTAGATACAATTCTTTACCTTTCTCTTTAAGAGTATCTAATAAATATTTAGACATTTCCTTTTTGGAAGCAAGAATTTCATCAAATGTTTTTCCACCAATATAATCACGTAACGCTAATTGAACATATGTGTAAAGTTGATTTTTGTAGTCATTAATCTCAGTAATTACTTTAACATAATCATTAACTTTATAATTAACAACGCAATTTATACGTAATGATACTTTATCATTGGTCAATAATTCTTGGCCAACAATATCCTGAGATACAACACAAGATTCTACAGGAATTACAGTAACGACATTGCTTCCTTTGGTGAAGAAATGTATGCCTGGTTCGAGTAATTTTACAAATTTGTGATTATAAAGTAGAACACCAATACTTTTTGAATTTATTTCAAATTTAGAAACATAAGGTGATAATGTTTGTTCAGTAAGTAGATATTTTGGAAAATCACTTGGAATTTCAGGAGTATTTAGATTAAGATGCAAAAATTGATGCTTATAATTCGCATTCCAAAAATAATATTTGTTGGGTGTGAGGACACTCTCAAAAATACCATCAACTATGTGAACGACAATTTCTCCACTTTTTACCTCTACTTTTAAAGTTTCTTTCTGAAAATTGCTGTCACTATTAAAAATTTCTAAATCGCTGATATCATTAACTTTAATTGCTGAATTATTAACCTCACAAACTTCATAAGATTTTCCGCCTAAAGTGTTATATACACCAGCCCCGACCATTTTTATGAATTTCCCTTTCTTGAACAGAAATCCTTTGCAACCTTCTTTGATTAATACTCTCATATTTTCATCCTCCTATATTAATAACCCTAATAAATAAAAGGGATTATTAGCGATAAACACCCTATAAACATAAAGCGGTCTTTGATTAAGTAAGTACTCTTTTAGTCGGAATGAAATCATTTGGACTAAATTCCATATTTACGGTATCCTCATTGAACAAAGCAAAATGCTTATTATCACTTACTCTATTAGCAAAACGAGCCTAATTTTTCTTTGATGCGGGTGTTTCTTTTTTTTAATTGGACACAAAGTCCAATAATTTAATAGATTTTTTCTGTTTTTTAAACAGGAGCTTTAACCTCTAAGCTTATTGACTGTCAAAAAGACAATCAAGTGGGAGTCGAACCCACGTCATTTGCACCTCAAAGGTGCTAGAGGCATTATTTTCCAAAGAGGGATTTGCCTTTTCCCGCAAGAGATCCAGTATACACTTTGAAATATCTCGTGTACTGCGACAAATTGACATGTCCGCCTAATCGGTATAACTTGCATTAATAGTGTATCATTATTCAAGTTTAAAAAAATAATAAAAAGGAGTTTTTGCTATTAAATATATGTAATCTTTATATATAATCTTTCGATATTCACAAATTAGTAAAGAAAAGCCATTAAAATTTTTATTGCTTAATCGAAGTAGGAATTAAGTGTTGCGCCCATTTTCAAGGAATAATATGCAAGCTAAATAGGGGATGTTGCGGACAATGGAAAGATATTTAGCGATACTTCCACACCCGTGGCCTATAAGATCTCAACGTGTGGAAGACCATCTCATAGTTTTTTTGCATCCGAGAAAAAAGTGGATTTCTCCTTCATCAAGAAGGAAATTTATGTATCTCAGAAACAGACTGGGTTATGTTATCAGGAAACTAGCGAAAGACTAAAATGAATTTTCTATTGCATAAACGGAATTAGTCTTTTCAACTATCAATTATAAATAATTATGGACAAAATATCATCTATAAAGAAAAATCAGTCTTGTAAGGCGGTGCACATGAGTTTGAACAATGAGAAGAGTTTTAGTTAATCATATTTGACTGACTTTACTCTTACTCAATCTTATCTTCTTCACCTCTTCTTTGTTTTTTCCATACTTTTTTAGTTACCCATGGATAATCAACTATGGTTAAGAAGAGACACCCTGCTGATATCGGCCAACAAAAGTATTCATCATTCTTTAAATTTGATTCATAATTGATAGTTAAAGTAACAAATAGAGCAATAGCAATTATAGAAACAATAACTATTAAAAATTTTCTTTGCTTTTTTAAGAAATTGATGTTCTTTTCATTCATTAACAGCCCTGTCAAAATTGCAATAACAAATATACAAAAATTAGGAATCTCGAAATAGCATGTTAATGTAAATGTTTGAAATGCATTTAAATTCTCTCTTGCTAAAAACTCAAAGAGATATTCAAGAGAAAAAATGACAATTTCAGCTAATACCAAACTAATGATATATCTAACTTTATTGATAGCTAAATCTGATTGGTGTTGTTCCATGGGTATATATTATAATTCCTCTAGTGATAGTATAACCAAGAATCTTATCAACAATATAACTGAAAGCGATAGATAAAAGGTTCTTTACTATGAAATACACGATTGCATTAGTTGCAAGAGTAGCCAAGATGCCGGCTGCTGCTGCAATAATAACATTTCCAGTTAGACTAGCAAGTAAAGAAATTGTAACCGCAAGTTTTGGACCAAAATTTTGTGCCTGTAATATAGTAATAATAGCATCTAACGCAAGGCCAGCTCCGACTGAGATGATTTTCCTACAAGCACTTGCTGATAATTTGATTTCAAAACCGACTGGAAGTTTTACGGTGAACCAAAGAAATCTCTTTGATTCCCAATAAATGTTAAAACTATTGACTCCCGCACTGCTTTTCGCTCTTAAGGTTTCAACTTCATCATCTTCTTTGTATGGTTCTAGAATCTCTTCAAACGCATCTTTAAAATAATCTTCACTGATGATTTCTTCTTTAGCCCCTTCTTCGACATATGTACGGAATTTATCCACTGCTTCCATCATGTAGTCATAACATTCATCTCCAGAACCTAATTCAGTTAGCGTTTCGGTAGCAAAATCAATTGAGTCAAATATTTCGTCAAATGTTTCAGGAGATTCAAGTTCTTCGATTTGATTTGCTTCAGGATCCCAATCAAAGTTATATTCATCAGTACTATTTGCTCATAATAGATTTCTCGTGGAAATAGTAATAGTTTCTTCAGGATCAATAGTAGGTTGTTTGTTTCTGATAGATGACGCCTGAAAAATTGTCATTAAAGTCATCAAAAAGATAATGATTTTTTTCATAGTTTTAAGCCTTTCTTTAAATCCATATAATTGTTGGCCAACATTGATGGATTGACATAATTATATTATAATTTATTTGGCAAATGTTCTACATCAATTTTGAATATGTAGGGGGAATGGAATGAATATTCGTAAAAACAAGAAATATCTAAAGACCGATGAGAAAATACAAAAAGCAATGATGAGTCTTTTAAAACGAAAAGCATTTGAAAAGATTTTGATTACAGACATAGTTAAGGAAGCCAGTATTGATCGCAGTACCTTCTATGAACATTATCAAGATATCAATCAATTGATGATAACTATTGAAAAAAACTTAGTTGAAAAGATTAAGCGGATTTTTGATTATTCATTTGATTACTCAATAGAAGAATTTATTGAATATTTTGAATTTGTAAAAGAAAATAAAGACTTCTATCTTTCTGTTTTTAAAAACAACTATGATCATCCGTTGGCAAAAACAACTTATAAAGAATATATCAGTGTTCATAATTTAGAGTATAGTGAAGATATAAATAGTTCGTCTGAAATAGAATATCATCATATATTTCTTAGTTCTGGTTTATTTTCAATCACTCATTCATGGGTTATATCAGGAATGAAAGAAACACCAAAGCAAATGGCGGAAATTTTCTTTGCCGAATATACTCATAATAATTGCCTAATTAAACAAGACGCAAAAAATGCCTAACATTTGCTAAAAATCTATTAGTTCGATTCATAATCAATGAAAAATCAAAAAGTCATATATAAAAGGTATAGCCTGTTGTTAATAGAACTAAATAAACTAAAACTTCTAATCGAAATCTTGTAATAAAAGAATTATTTTCTATTAAAACAGTATAAATTTTCGATCCAATTACGGCCCGCTTAAAGAAACTTCCGACGAAAACCCTAAATTATATAAGTGTGGCGGGTATTTGGTGCTGGAAGTGGAGTTTGTGTACAAAAAAACTCTCGTGTCAAAATAGTTCTAATACCACTTTGAATAACTTTGTCGAGTATAATAGGGAATAAAAGAGGTTGAAATATGGATTACAAAGGCTTGAGAGACAATCATTTGAACGTGTTTTGGAGTTATGGGGGTAATCCAGAACTCGAAAACGATATAACAAAAGCTTTTATAAATACAATTGATGGAATGAGCGTTAGTCAAAAAGAAATACTTTTCAAAGAATTGTTTGGAATTGAAATCTCAGGTTTGAAGTGTTCATTCAAATATTATCTTCAAAGAAAAGGCAACACCCTATCTTCCGAAGTGAGCAAAATTCCAGAATCTAATAGGATAATGTTTTGCTTTAGTCCTAATCCTGATCACAAAGGCTATAAAGGCCAAGATACAAATGATTGGGATATTGTTTCTGAAGACATCAGAAAAGAAGTTGAAAAGGAATATCCGAATGACAAGAAAACACAGGATTTCGAATTTGGCAAGCGCCTATCCGAATGCAAAAGAAGTGCGGCTCGAGATGGTTCCATACCTGATGCGTGTGTTTTCATATATGTAAATGATGTTCCCACGTATGTCATAGCAATGGAGAATAAACTTTATTCATTGGACCCATATCAGATAAACAATCATATTGAGAAAAGTCTTTTGATAGTTGATGGTTCAAAAAAGAAGAAACCAATCTACAAAGGATATAAAGAAATATGCTCGATTTTGGAAAGCAAGAGTTTTTGTGATACATGGATATGCCAGCAATATTTGGAATACATGACAATTTTACATTACAGGAAACCAGAAAAATTCATATCTATTTGTGATGCCGAGCCTAAACTCAGACAGTGGCTTGCAACCAATTTCTTTGGAGAAGAACTGGTTTCTAAGCTCCATGATGGAAAGCCGGATAAAAGAAACTGGTGCACCTGGCGAATAAATGTCAATTACGAGTATCTCAAAGAAATAAATCTTGTATTCGAAGCTAAAAAAGGGGAATCAATAGGGGTAGGTATATCATTATGTTTTGGTTCGACGCAATATACAGCAAGAAAAATGATTGAAAGTATCGATTCAGTCAAACTACGTAACAAGAACATCTGGTATTATGGAAGAGGAATGCATCTTTTCCGTTATCCTTGTAATAATGTCAAAGTATCATACACTGGATTCAATCGCGACGCTGCTTATGATTTGGAACATATGAATGAATACATAGACTATTGGAAGAAACACATTGACATGATTCCAACTAAGATTATTACATCCGAGGAAGCGATTAGCATATACTCTAGATTAGTAGATGAAGGAATAGTAGAAAAGGAAAAGTTCGATGATTTGAAGAACACGATTCTTTATCGATACAAAAACACTAACAAATATACATTTGTGCCTGAAATTGAAATCATGTGGTATTGGTCTTATGAGGAAATCCTACAGATAGGGGAGGATGCGTTCATAAAGCAAATGATTGATGCAGTAAATGAAACTCTTAAGGAAATGAAATTGAAATAGGATTTGAAATAGGAGACAAGCCTGCCAATCAGAATGCGTTCGTCAACATTGGCAATGCCCTCTCTGATTGAATAGGGTACGTCGTATTCATTGGTCATTATCCTCGATGAGGGCGATGAGATACCGCATATGTCATTCGGAATATTTGTCATGCCTTTCATCTACAGACTTTTGGGAAACGAAGATGATGCAAGGCTGAGAAAAGCGTTCTCTTTCTTTGAAGATATGGCTAAAAGCGAAGATGATAGGGTGCAAAACTTGCTTCAAGTCACTATATTGGAAAATCTTACAACCGAAAGCGAAGAAATATACAAAGCCGCCCAAAAATACATTGGTCCTGAGACGAAGAAATTTGTAAATCTGGTAGCCACCTATATGTATATAGAACCGATGAAATGAAGAAAAATAGCGGCCTTTTTGGCCGCTATTTAAGTCCAAATATTACAGTTAATACTAGTGGTATGAAAGATTATTTTGATTTGTTCTTGAACTTGATTATGTAGTCCAAGGACAATCTCATCTATTTTCTTGATAAGAATATGAAGCGAATCGCACTCAAAATCACTTTGAACAAACAAAATATAGCATGCTATGGAACAACTTGTACTGGAATATATATATATCGGCGATAAGTGATTCCAACATTAATCAACTATTGCTTTTAATATCATCATAAATAGGTTTAATCAATGATAGAATAACAGTTATAAATCCTACCATCAGTATCATAAAGAACTGTCTAACACTCAAGTTATAGGTTATAAAGCCATAGGCATAAAAATTAGGAATAACTGATGCATTTAAAGAATAAACAATTACATTTGAAGCAGCCAGTCCTAGGATTGAGATAAATCCTATTATTAAGGCTATAATCTTTGTCATTTCGCATCTTCTAATTCCTAAATATTTAAAACACAGGCTGTCATTGACTTGTTTCTTATAAATTGAATATATCAGCCAAACGAAAGAAGCTATTGTCAATACTAACAATATAATTGAAGTTGTTAAGTACGAATTGCCTAAATTAATAGAATAATAATAAGCGATAGAAATTCCATTAATACTTGGATTTTGAATCAAATTAACACTCTTTTTATTGCAGTATGAAACAATCTTATAAGTATTAGAATGACTATCAGGTTTAGGGAGGATATAATTACTATAATTGTTCTTTTCGACTTTATAGTAAGTCAAGAAATCAGATGAAACTATATTCAAACCCTCATATGAGTTTTGCAATTTAAAGTATTCTTCAGCTGCATTAAGGTTAGAATGAGTATCAATAATTCCACAAATATATGGATTTACTAAATCAGAATCAAATTCATCCTTATTTATATAAAATTTCTTGCCCAGTAGAATCTCTGGAGTTATATCATCTGGTTCGATTGATTCAATTGTTTCTTGACTATGAGAATCATTATATTTGCGGAGCTGATATCCATATTCTTTCAATACATTATACTGAAAATCAGTAATCATAACTTCATTGCTGTTCTTTGGAAAATCACCAGCCATGATTGTAAACGAAGAAGGTAAATCATTTAAAGATGTAGGTGTTATTAAAGCTATTGTCCCATAGAGTTCAAAATCAAATGAATCTAACTGAGATCCCTTGATACAATCTTTGAAATCGATAGGACTATCGTACCTCTCATATAACTTAAAACCTGTACTCTTTTCAAAATCTTCTTTCGATACTTTTGTATCTTTAAAATCAAATGTCGAAATTGAAATGTAATTGTCTGAGCAATCTTCGATTCTTTGAGTTACCTGACCAGACAAATCAAATGAATAATATGCATCACTGATTCCATACATGGTCAAACCAGCAAACAACAAAATGAAAGATATAATGACTTGAAGAATGTTGTGCTTCAGAAAACTAAGAGCAAACTTAATTTTATTTCCAAATTTCAATTTTAAACTCAATTCTTTATTATCTTTATCTTCGTTTCTATCTTCAGAAAAAGTTTTGTTATTTAAATTGATTTCTTCAACTATTCCGTTATTTAAAACAACATAATCTAGATTATTATCTTTGACTGAGTCTATTGATTCTGCATAACCGATTATCAATCTATTTTTTGATTCTTCTTTAAAGAAATCAATTTCTTCTTCATTTAAACTCAAAGCAGGTTCTAACAAAATAATAGAGGAATCTTTTAGCATGGCAATGAGCAATAGTACTTTCTCTTTTTCTTCTATAGATAATTCAGAAATCTTCTTATTTTCTAAATTTTTAAAATTAAATTTTTCAAAATAAATATTAGATGGATTATAAGAAACCATAGATAAATAATCCTTGACACTCATATCAGGGCTCAATAAGTTTGTTTCAGATATATATCCTATAAATTTGTTGATATAATCCGATCTTTTATCACCTTTAAGCTTATTACAGTCCACTCCATCGATATCGACAACCAAATTAGAATTACTATATATTAATCCCAAAGTTTTTATAAAATCCAAATAAAAACCTTTGTCCTCAGAGCAAAAAACAACAAACCCTCTATCAGGCAATTCTATGTTGATATCTTTAAGTTTATAGTTTTGATTTATCTTATTTGGATCGATAGTTTTAATCTTAATCATTTTATGCGATCCCCCTTATAACCGCTTTCATTATAAAAGGCAATATATATTTATGTAAATAGAAAAGATATATTTTTTTGCTGAAAGAAGCTTCTTGACAAAACGATTGCTAATTTGAAAATATAATAAGTACCATTTCTATCAATAGTACAATGCTAACAGTCAATGCTTTTTAGGAGTCTCTTTATTGCTTGTGAAATTGTCCTCAGACATCGAGAATTGTCAATAATTTTTCTAATTGTCTTTTATCTACTTTTTCTCCACTTTCCCATTTATCAATTAAAGAATCAGATACACCTAAATTATCAGCTATATTAAATTTAGAATAAAACTTTTCTAAAATATCGTCATCTTAATTTTCCTCTTTCTTTAATTCATCTATTCACTTAACATCCAAAGACAAAGAAGGCTAATTGATTCTTTATAATCAAATTTTATTTTCTTAATTCTTGTATTGAGTTATTCATAAATAAATGCCATCTTTCGTAGGATTGTAATATAGCCGATTACATAATTAAAGAAGGATTATTGCTTATAATTCAACAATCTTAACATTGTTTATGCTCTCTCCAAAATGATTTATAGAAATAATAGTCTTATCTTTAAACAAATTATTAATCAGGCTAATAATTTGTTTATTTGTAATTGAATCTATTTTAGAATTCATTTCGTCCAAACAGATGATTGATGAATCTTTCAATAATATCCTTGCTATATTAAATAATTGAAGTTCTCCAGAAGAATATTCATTAGGATTTAATTTTATATCTATGTCTTTTATCTTCGATAATCCCACTTTATTTAAAGCGTCGAATACTGATTCTTTTGAAATCGAATCATTTAATAAAGTCATTTCTTCATAAATGGTTCCACCATTGAAGAATGGATCCTGATAAACGACAGAAAATAATCTATTCCTTTCTTCTTCATTCAATAAGAATGATGGTTTTCCTCCTATTGTTACATCACCTTCATTCGGCTTTAACAAGCCAAGAATAAGTTTCATTAAAGTCGATTTCCCTTTTCCACTTTCACCTTTTAATAAAATCTTATCTTTTTCTTTTATAGCAAGATTAAAATTAGATAAAACATCTTTATCTTCATATTTAAAACTGCATGATTTAATTTCAATACTATATCCTTTTATTTCATCGTTATTATTCAAGACTTCAGGATATTCAAAGAACTTATTTAATCTTTGATATGAAGCGATGGATTGTTGAATAGTTTGTATTTCCATTCCTATGTTTTCAATTGGAGAAAACAAATCACTTATCAAACTCAACGATGAGATGATCATTCCAACAGTCATATTAAATATGTCAGTTTTTAAACCTGAAACTAAGATTATAGTTGCAATCAAAATACATCTAATCATCTGCATTATCGGTGAAAATATTGCATCATAGAAATAAGATTTTTGGCTTTCCTTATAATTAGTATTTAAAATAGTCTCATATCTATTTTTAGAATATTTATATGCTTTATTTATTTTTATTTGTTCTATATTCTCTATAGATTCAAATAGAACTTCATTAGCATCTCCATCACAAGATTTAACTTTCTTTTGTGCTTTTAACATCCTTCTTTGAAAGAATAAAGTCATCAATATTATCAAAGGTAAAACAGCAGTGACTATCAGACCAAATATATAGCTATACATATAAAGCGATATTAATATTCCAACCATCTTAAACAAATCGCTGATCATATCTATTATTCCATCTTCAAAAAGACTATTTAACGAATTCAAATCATTTCCAAAATATCCTTCATATGTTCCTATATCTACATCAGTTAAAAGCCTGTAATCAATCTTGGAATAATGATTTATCATAGCCTTTCTAACATATGCAAAATAATATTGTGAAAAAGAAAGAAGCAGATAATTCTTTAAGAAATTAGATAATCCATATAAGACATAAGATAAGACATAAGCACAAATAAGAATAACTAAGACAGCCATGTTATTCCTATCCAAATAATCATCAGTTATTATTCTAATCAACTGAGCTGGAGTCAAAGACAGAAGAATCGAAATAACTAAAGCAAGAATACATAAAATTGATTTTATTTTATTTTGCTTAATATATTTCCAAAGTAATTTCTTTATCATAATCATCCCTCCACCAAAGATTTAAACGAATCATCTTTCAATAGATTAAAGTATGTATCTATCTTTGCTATTCCATCATTCAAATAAATGATTCTATCCAGTTTCTTCAAAATGTTTTCATCATTGGTAACAATGAAAAACAATCCGTTCATATCTAATACTTGATTTGAAATAGATTCAGACATCGATCTTTCCAAAGAAGAAAATGGATTATCGAGTAAATACATATTAGATTGATGATACAAGCTTCTAGCTAACATCAATCTTTGCTTTTGACCCCCACTAATATTCACCATTGTCGGATTGATCTCAGTATTGATATCTAATTGAGAATCTGTAAGACAAGCTGAATTCAAGGCTTCTTTTATATTCCCATCTCTACCTAATTCAATGTTATTGACAATAGAATCTTTGAATAAAGATTCTTTAGAAGGGCAATAAGAAATAACTTGATTTTTAGATTTAAATAAATCTTTTAAATCTATTCCATTTAGTTTTGCTTCCCCATCATATTCATATAGACCAGTTAAAGACTTTAAGAGAGTTGATTTTCCTGTATGCACTCTACCTACAATTCCAATCTTTTCATCTTTATTAAAACTATAAGTTATAGTTGGAGTTTTAAAATCATCATAAGAATATGAGAAATCGATTAAAGATAATCCATCAGAATTAAACTGATATTCCTCTTCTTTTTCTATATCATCTTCTAGGAAAGGCTTAATACGTTTCCATGTAACTTTAAGCCCTTGATATGCATTGAAAGATTTTCCAACCTTTGCTCCTTTATTGGCTATCAAAACAAAAGTTGTAAGAATAGTTGTGAATGTTCCTATATCATAAGTTCCATCGATGACATTATTTAAGCCAAAGTATAAGACAAAGAACAATCCTATAAATCCAATTGATGAATATATAGATTCCATACTAGCTTTATATACTAAGTTCTTCACATTCTTTTTAGCTAATATGTCAACTTCTTTAGAATATTGATTTATATATTTCTCATTTACTCCCATTCCTCTAAAATAAATCTCATTCTTCAACATATTCAAAGTACTATCTTTAAACTTAGATGAATACTCTTTGTAATCTTTTGTAGTCATATATACTTTCTTCTTTAAAAACAAAGAAATAATTATAGATATGAGAACAAAAGGAAGACTCATGAGGGCAATTTTATAATCTAATAAAAAATAAGAAACTATATATCCGATCATCAATATCACTGTATCAAATATCTCTGTAGTCAATTTTCTGATACTTTCACAAGTATCAGAAATATCAGTCGTATTCTTATTCAGGATATCTCCAACTTTATTTTGCTCATAAAAGGCCATATCCAAACTCAACATATGATTGAAGCATTTATTTCTCATCAAATAATTCATCTTATTTGAAAATACTCTAACCAGATATCTTTTCAAAAATCTGTTTATTTGAACAAAAATTGTCAAGCCTAAAAATATCAATGCTGATTTGATAATCAAATCAGTATTTTGTTGTTTGATGCTATTGATAGCATCTCCTTGTATCCTAGGGATAAAACTCATCAATGAATCATAAAGAATTCCAGTGATGGTTAAAGGAACTAGTATCCCCCAAAGATAATAGAAATAATATCTAATTTTATTATAGTGTTTCATTTTCCTTGCTTTCTAATCTGTTTTGATTTTGTATATACTTTTGTCAATAAAGATAAAAATTGTTCTTTTTCTTCATTGCTAAAAACAGAGAAGACTAATCGATAATAGTTGTCTTCTAAATCGACGATATCCTTTTTAAACGACTCAGCTTTATCAGTTGGATAAAGTTCATATGCCCTTTTGTCTTTTTGGCTTTTCTTTCTATCGACCAAGCCCTGATCTATCAATTTCTTTACTATTCTAGTTATCAATGCTTTATCTAATCCTAACAACTTTGATAGTCTTTCCTGAGATATGCCTTTGTTATGTCTTATCAAATGCAAAGACATTTCTTCAGAAGATGAAAAGTCATCCATTTCTTTGTTCTTTCTCTTATACAAATCCAGATTTCTACTAATCTTAGTTATATAACGATATCTTTCATCCATAGACTGCTCCTTAAAATAGTTGATTAATCAACTATTTATAGACTAAAACTAGCTATTATATTTGTCAATACATCAAAAAAAGAAAACTGCCGATAACTCCAAGAATTGGAGTCTCTCAGCAGTTATTTAGTATTTGAATTTTTATTTGCTTCCGATGAATTTAAGGATATCATCATATACAATTTGATGATTGTCTTCATTTAATATCTCATGAAGCATATGATCATATCTCTTATATTCGACGTCTTTATATCCTATCTTTTTAAGGTAATTCATCGATTTAGTTAAACCCTTATCATATCCAGTCAAGAAATCGCCATCTCCATTGAAAGATCTGATTCTTAATTCAGGATTCTTGCATTGATAATGTTTGATCTTTCTAATTTCATTATTAGATTTGATTAGCACTTTATATCCACCAATGGTAAACTCATCCGCAAAAAGCTCATCCGCATTCTTCTTTCTAATGTTTTCTTGACTATAAGAAAGCCAAAGTTTCTCATCTTTTGCCAGACCACTTGCATTTTTTAATAGTTTGGATTTTTTAGTGTATCCGCCTTTAAAGAAAGCTACTACATCACACATAAAATCACCGAGCCAAGCGAAATGCTCGTATTCAACAGTCCCAGTCAATATGAGATTCTTAATCTCATCATCATGCTTTTCTAGATATACTCTAGCTAATTGGCTTCCTAAAGAATGTCCAAACAAAGTCAAATCCTTGCCTGGATATTTGCTCTTGATGAAATGTGTCACCACTACGGCATCATCGATCAATTCATCAAGATTGATGAAATGACCACGAGGATATTTCTCGTTGACATATTCACCATGCCCTCTTAAATCAGAAATAATTACCGCAAATCCATTTTTGTTTAAGAATTCACAGAAATCATAATATCTTTGCTTATGCTCCAAAGACCCATGAATAATTTGAAATAATCCTTTAGGATTATCGCAAGGGAAGAAAGTTACTGGAATCTTCTCACCATCAAATGCATTCAAGAATAATTTTTCCATTTTAAATCCTCACTCTTTCTTGTCATCTTTATTTTCTTCTATTTTCTCTTTAGTATCAAGAAGCTTTGGCTCTTCTTTAATATTTTTATTTCGTTTCTTAGCAAATCCATAACCACCAGAAACATCATAAACATTAGTGATAGTGATAAAAGCTGATGGATCTTCGTCGTTTACAATCTTTAAGAAATCTTGATACTCTTCTTTAGTGAAAGATGCATATACAACTTTCCTTTCAACACCTGTATATCCACCTTGCGCTGTATAAATAGTAGTTCCTCTTCTCATCTTAGTATGAATAGCATGGGATATGTTTTCCCAATGAGAAGATATGATTTCTGCATGCAATACTTGTGATCCACCGACAAACACCTTCGCTATGATTTGAGAGCATATAACAGCAGCCATTATGCCTATCAAAGTAGTGATGATATCCATGTAAGCAAACATACCAGCTGCAATTATGATTATATCGATGATAATCGAAACGGTATTAGCCTTCATCTTTGTGTGTTTACTAAAATAAACCACGAGACACGTAGTTCCACCAGCGCTTCCACCTCCTTTAAAGGCTAAAGAAGTTGCCAACCCCATAAAAACACCGCCAAATACTGCTGCAACAATGCTTACAGCTAAAGGATCATATCCACTTCCTATAACGGGATTAGGATATGAAGACATGTATTCTTCTATTCTCAAATAATGAAATGATTCGACATTTCTAATGGCTGTAAATATAAAGACAAAAGATGGGTAAGTAATAGCTGAAATACTATTCTTGATCAAAGATGAAAACCCTAATAGGATAAAGGCTAAAATAAAAAAGAAAATGGTCAACAATAGAATAATAAAATCAGTATCTATCCAAGACGGATAGTTATTGTTTGTCGATCTCTTTATTATTTCCATAATAGTCAACGCTATTCCTGAATTTCCACCCATAACAATATTTCCGGGAATTAGAAAGAATGATGTTGCAAAAGCTAGCAATACACTTCCTAAAAATATCAGAATCAAGTTCATCGCAACTTTCTTAGGAGGTAAACTTAAAAATGTTTGCTTAAAGTCTTCCTTATATTCTTCTTTTTTCCTATCCAACCAGCTCATCTTTATATCGGCATCGTTATTCATATGTTCTACCTCTTAACACAATTCAATTGTATATGATAAAAGTGCTTTTCTATTTAGGTTGTTATAATTAATTAACTTTCTCATGAAACAAATAAAGAAAAAGACCTTCCCCAGAAGGTCTTATCTAATCAATTTAACTTCTTTGACAAATCGATTGCTGTTTGGATTCCTTTATCCAAGAATTCTCTTAAGGCTACTTCGTAACCTCTAGGATCTTCTTTCATCGATTTCTCTGAAGCTTCGAATACTCTAAGGTGATGCCAATTTGCTCCACTATATGGTCTTGCCCAGGGTCTATCAACGAATACTTTTTTAATCCTATTAAATGCTTCAGTTCTAATAGGTGTTAATTCATCATCTTCATCAGGAATAGGGAAGGTTAAATCTATCGTGTATCCTTCATGGGACTGTTCGTCATGGGTATCAAATGTGTAAAGCTCGAAAAGACAGAAATATCTAAATCTAAACTTTCCAATAACCTTTTTATCTTGATTAGGATAATTCTTATTTATTGCATCGATTTCAGGAGTTGAAAATCTGACACATAAATGGGGTGGGACGCCTTGCGTTGAATCTTCACTTCTATAATCAATGAAATCATTCTTCTTTTTGGGAACACTAATTTCTTTCTTTTCCAAGAATTTATCTATTTCAGATTGAATAATATCCTCTGTACACATGCTATTACCACCTTTATTATGAAAATCTAATACTTACTTTTTATACCACAAAATCGAATATTTAGAAACTATCGGAACGAATAATACTCAAAATATTGAATTTTATCTCCTTAATAACAGCTTCATTAGAAACACAAAAGTTGATTAAAGAGTTACCTGAATACAAAGAAATATAAAGAAAATATTATCCAATATACACTCCGTTTTTCTTCATGTTTTGGAGTGTGTTTTCGTCGATATCATCACCAGATTCGTCTAAATATTCTTCTGTACCTAATATCAAAGTATGAGTGTCTGGAATTATATCTACAACAGCTACTTTCAACACATCACCCAACACTATTTCTCTTTCAGTGTTTCTACCATAAACTGAAAAACACATTCTTTGATTCTTATAATAATCATTATCGATATGATCATATGGCAACAGACCAGTTATTCCATTAGTTAAAGAAACTTTAATTCCCGATCCTATGAAGTTTCTAACTTCGCCTTCCATAACGTCATACATTCTTGAAGACATGAATCTCTCACATTCCATATCATGAGCATTATTCATGATTTGCTTAGCAAGTTTTTCTTCTTGCAATAATAAGTCAGGGAGATTATCTAAATAATCTCCTACTGCTTTTCTATCCGTTTCATCATTATTGTCTAATAAGAAATCGTGAAGCAATCTGTGAGTTAAAAGGTCTGGATATCTTCTTATAGGAGAAGTGAAATAAACATAATGATTACAATTCAATCCAAAATGAAGTCCAGGCGATCTACTATAGACTACAGGATTCATCATCTTTAATGTACATAACTTTCCTATTACTTCAGCCCATTTAGGAATCGATTCAAAGTATTTAGCTAAGTTTTCAGATGTGATAATCTTAGGAAATAAATCAGGATCTATTCCAAATCTATCTAAGAAATCTCTAATTAGACACATATCATCAAACCTAGGCGCATCCTCAGTCCTAAACAAAGCAGGAACTGCTTTGTCATTTAAAAGCTTTCCGACTTCATCATTAGCTAAAATCATAAAAACTTCTACTAAGTTCTCAGCTTCAGATTCATGTCTGGGTTTAACTGTATCTGGATTTCCATTCTTATCTAATGTGAATTCAGGATAGTTTCTTCCAAAAACAAGTTGGCCATTTTCCTTTTTTCTCTTCAATATTTTTCTAGAGCATTCCAACAACAAGTCGACATTATATTTAAGGTCACCATCAAACTCATCTTTCTTTCCTTTTATATATTCGTCGACTTGATCGTAAGTGAGTCTTGCTTTGGATTTGACTTTAGACAAAAAGACTTCACTAGATTTATAAATTCCATCATGGTCTAAATGTAAAAGACATGTTATAGTCAATTTATCGACATTTGGATTCAATGAGCAGACATCATCGGATAGAATCGTTGGTAACATCGATATTTCAGTCTCTGGGAAATACATAGATGTAGCTCTTAATCTTGCCTCATAGTCCAACGGAGTTCCTTCTTTAACGTAACTTGCAACATCTGCAATATGAACTCCCACATCATAGCCATAATCAGTCTTTCTTATAGATAGTCCGTCGTCGAAATCTTTAGTGGATGCACCATCTATGGTCACCATAAATTCATTGGTTAAATCATGTCTATCTTTAGCTGTATCAGTAAAGTTGGTAGCTAAATTTATAGCTTGTTCATCCACATCTTTAGGGTATGTCAATGTCCCGCCTTTTTCAACTATAGCATTCATCAAATCGAACATTCTATCGCCTGGCTTAGATATCACTTTAGTAACTTCTACATCACATATATAATCTCTTCTATCAATTATTTCCGCCCTAACTAATTGACCTTCTATCAATTCTATAGATGTCCTTTTGACATCGAATCTAACTTCACTATCGATGTTCTTAAAGGAACTGATAAAGAATCCATCATCATCCTTAGATATAATGCCCTCAATAAAAGATACCGGTCTTACTATTTGAATCAATGAACCTTCACCATTATTCTCATAAAGATCATCATCAATTCTTACAAAGACACAATCTCCTTTTAATAATTTAGTTGCGTCTTGTCCTACTAGTCTTATATCACGCATATCTTTCTTCAAGGGTGTGACGTAAGCATAATCCTTAAATCTATTTTTAACATATGAAAGAACAATTCTAGATCCAGTCAATGAATATTTACCATCTCCAAGTCTGATTATCCGGCCTTCAAAAACAAGTATATTTAAAAATTTTTTAATCTCATCTAAAGAGCAATTCAACTTAGCTCTCAATTCATCTTCATCCATATCACGAATATTCAATAATTCAATTATTTTGCTTCTATTCATATGTACCACCTAACCAAACTAAAATTATTTAACTTTCTCTTTCTCTTTTCAACATATTTTATAAATAAAAATCCGGCAAATCGCCGGAATTGATATCTATTGGCTGGGAATAGTGGGTTCGAACCACTGCATGCTGGTTTCAGAGACCAGAGCCTTACCACTTGGCTAATTCCCAAAGGCAAAAGATATTTTATAAACTAAGTATATAAATTTCAAGTGTTAGAATAGAGAAAACAGCATTGATTCTTGGTAAAACTACATAGAGCAATGCTTTTGGGCATCCTCATAACTCAATCCGTTCAGAACTACTAAGTTATAGATTGAATTAGGATTATCATTATCATAGTTTTCACGTCTGTCAATCTTTTGAGGAACGCTATAAATCATATCCAGATTATTTTTAGATAACTCATCTTTAAAATGATCAGCTATATAGAATGGACTAGATTCATAAATAGATAATCTTTTAAGAGCTCCATCCTCTACATCAGCCAATTTCAAAAGCATCAAGAAATCATCGATTAAGAAGTATATGAGAATATCTTTATGTTTAGATAGATATTTCTCGTATAAATCAAGCATGGCTTCACAAATCAAAGAATTACGTCTTCCACCGATAAAGAAATCGCTCCAAGAACAATACTCACCATTCAGTTCGAACCAGCCTTTCATCCCCTGGTTTCCCAAAGATAAGATAGATTGTTTCTCCAGTTGCGATTCAAGATCTATCTTCGATGTAAAAAATATCGTCGAATCTACCCATATTCCGCCTTTTTGATATATAAGACTGAATCTAAGAATATCAGAAAATGTTTGTATGGAGATATGATTCTTCATAAATGCATCTATGAATATCTGCTTCATTCCAGATATTTCTTTAAAATTATGCTTATCTATGAAAACGATATTGAAAGTATCTCCATAGAGTTCTTTCATCCTTTCTAAGTTTCTCTTAGCTTTATTTGGAAGACTATCGATTCCATCCCACCAAAAGAAGAACATATTCTTTTCTTCTTTTGTAAGAGATGGATATTCTCTATTCTTTCCGCCATAAGTCTTTGATACATATGGATAATACTCTTTATAAATCTTCTTCAAATATTTGTTATTCTTCTTTTTATTGTGATATGAGACTTGGAACTTAAAAGTTTTAAGAAACTTCTTAAGGCCCATGTTTTTCATTTCATGAAAAGCTTTCTTTATAGTAAATAGAGTCATATCGGATTTCTCCTATTTCTTTCTAATCAAGAAAAGCAGTCTATCGATATCAGCTGGATGAACATTAGTTATTCTAGAAGCTTCGCCTATAGTCTTAGGCTTAATCTTATTCAACTTTTCTCTAGCTTCCAAAGAAATACCTTCAACTTTAGAATAATCCAAATCTTGGGGAAGAATCAAGCTTTCCATAGCTTGCATCTTCTCAACATCTTTCTCTTCCAAATCGATATAGCCTTTATACTTGACATTAGTCTCTATCTTAACACCTAAATCACTAGATAAGACTGGAAGCTTAGGTTCACATTGCTGAAGTCCCTCATATGTGACCTTAGGTCTTTTCAGTAAATCCTTATAAGATGTAGATCCGATAGGCTTAGTCTCGCCAACTGATTCTAAATACTTAGGCGTCTTTTCATTCAAACCAACATAAATTGTATCAAGTGCATGCTCAGCGACTTTTAATTCATCCATTCTTTTAAGATACTTATCGTATCTGCATTTGGAATTAAGTCCTAAATCGTATCCAAGTTTAATCAATCTTTCATCAGCATTATCAGATCTTGTAATCAATCTATATTCGCTTCTTGATGAAAGAAGTCTATAAGGTTCTTTAGTTCCTTTTGTAACCAAATCATCAATCATAACACCGAGATAAGCTTGATCTCTCCTGAGGGTGAACCAAGGCTTGTTATCTATATATAAAGAAGCATTAATTCCAGCTAAAAGTCCAGCTCCAGCTGCTTCCTCATATCCAGATGTTCCCAATATTTGACCTGCGATAAATAAACCTGGATGATTTCTAATCATCAAATTTCTTTGAACTTGAAGTGGCTGAATCGCATCGTATTCGATAGCATAAGCATACTTCAAAAACTCCGCATGTTCAAATCCAGGAAGTGAATGCACCATAGGGCCTTGTAATTCAACAGGCATTGAAGTTGAAAATCCCTGTAGATAAATCGAATCAGTATGAATAGATTCAGGTTCGACAAAAAGCATATGTCTTGGATGATCTTTGAACCTAACAACTTTGTCTTCTATAGATGGGCAGTATCTAGGTCCGACACCTTTTACTACTCCTCCATACATGGCAGAGTCTTTGAGGTGATCTAAGATAATCTTATGAGTTTCAGGAGTCGTATATGTCAAATAACACATAATCATCTTCTCGACGGGTAAGAACTCATTGGTGTCATACGAGAATGCCCATTGTCCAGGTGTTCCAGGCTGAGGCTCTAGTTTAGAAAAATCAATTGAGTCTCTTTTTATTCTAGGAGGAGTTCCTGTCTTCAATCTCAGCAATTCGATTCCCAAATTCTTCAAAGCTTGAGATAATCCATGAGAAGCTTTCTCACCATCAGGTCCACCTTCTTTGACTACATGTCCTCTCAATATCAAAGACTCCATATGAGTTCCTGTAGTCAAAACGACAACCTTAGAAGTTATTCTACTTCCATCTTCCATGACTACTCCTCTTATGGATTTATCATCATCGACTATCAAATCGACAGCCATTCCCTCTTTGATAGTTAAGTTCTTCACCTGCTCCATATAGGCCAAAACAGCTTTAGGATAATCGACTTTATCTTCTTGAGCTCTTAAGGATCTAACTCCAGGACCCTTAGACATGTTCAAAACCTTCATTTGAAGGGCAGTTTTATCAGCTAACTTTCCTTCTATTCCACCTAAAGCATCTATCTCTCTAACAACAATTCCTTTAGCTGATCCACCTATTGATGGATTGCATGGAAGATTCGCCATCACTTTTTTATTTAGACAAAGCATCAATGTATTTTTGCCTAAAGTTGCCAAAGCATGGGCAGCTTCTGTTCCAGCATGTCCAGCTCCGACTACAATGGCATCATAATCAAAATTTATAATCATAGTTTATCCAACGCTCCCTGCTTTAGCCATATCCAATGAAATCAAATGGCTTAGCTCAACTGAATATTCCAAAGGCAATTCTTTAGCAAAAGGCTCTATAAATCCCATAACAATAGTCTTGGTAGCTTCTGATTGAGACAATCCTCTAGACATGAGATAGAACAGCTCAGTCTCATTGATCTTACTCACTGTCGCTTCGTGTTCAATATAAGCAGAATCATTCATACATATATTGTCTGGAATAGTATCCGAAGCTGAGGAGTCATCCAAAATCAAAGTGTCACATTCCTCGTGTGATCGAGCACCATATGCTTGAGGCATGATCTTTATCAAGCCACGGAAATTAGCTTTTCCACCTTCTTTGACAACGGACTTTGAAATTGTAGTAGAAGATGTGTATTTTCCGATATGGATCATCTTAGCTCCGTTGTCCTGATATTGATTTTTAGCACCTACGGCGATAGATATACAAGAGCCTTTAGCTCTATCGCCTTTTAAAATACAGCAAGGATACTTCATGTTTCTTCCTGATCCGATGTTTCCATCGATCCATTCCATGAGGCCATCTTCTTCAACAACAGCTCTTTGGGTGACTAGATTTACAACATTGGTAGACCAATTTTGAATAGTAGTATAACGGCATTTTGCACGTTTTCCAACGACGATTTCAACCACAGCAGCATGTAATGAATCCTGGGAATAAACAGGTGCTGTACATCCTTCGACAAAATGAAGAGAAGCATCGTCATCGACAACGATCAAAGATCTTTCAAACTGGCCAGACAAAGCATTATTGATTCTAAAATAAGATTGAAGAGGTTTGTCTATATGAACACCTTTAGGTACATAAATAAATATTCCACCCGACCAAACAGCCGTATTCAAAGCGGCATACTTGTTATCGTTGAAAGGAATGACTGTTCCAAAATACTTTTTTACTAATTCAGGATATTTTTTCAAAGCAGTATCGGTGTCACAGAAGATTACACCTTTCTCGTCGACCTCTTTAAGCATGGAAGAATAGACAGATTCAGATTCATATTGAGTATTAACTCCTGCTAAGTATTTTTGCTCTTGTTCTGGAATTCCCAACTTTTTAAAAGTATTCTTGATTGTTTCAGGGACATCATCCCAACTCTTAGATACACCCTTAGTGTAACGAGTAAAGTATCTATAGTCTTGGAACTTGATAAAATCGAGATTAGGTCCGAAGGAAGGCTGAGGTCTTTCAGCAAAGTTCTTATAGCCTTTCAACCTCAATTGGAGCATCCATTCAGGTTCTCCTTTCAATTGAGATATTTGTCTTACGATATCCTCATCGATTCCTTTAGGTGTTTCAACTATAGGAGTGACATCGTCATGGAATTCATATTCCTTACGTCTTTCTTCATTTCCTTCCGTAGGATCAAACTTTGCATGACTATTTTTATCTGGCATAGTCTATTTATTCCCCTCCTTTCCATCTTCTTTCACAGCCGCTTGAAACAAACCTCTCCAACCGATGGTCGCACATCCTATTCTAGAAGCTTGTCTTCCAACATTTTGGAAGATTATAGCTTCTTGTAGCTTATCTTGATCATAAGGCTGACTTTCAAGCATTTTCATATAGTTATCCATAAGGTCGGCAGCTTCTTTTAGCGTCTTTCCTTTAACTAATTCAGACATTACGGAAGTAGCTGCTGTAGATATGACACAGGCAGTTCCAAACCATTTAACATCCTCGATGACATCTTTATCCAACAAGACTTGAACTGTTATATCATCGATACAAGAAGATGAATTCATCCTGATAGATTTATATCTAGAATCTTTTACTTCTTCCTTATTTCTAGGGTTATCGTAATGATCCATCATCATTTCTCGCATCATCATTGAATCAATTGAAATAGGCATCTAATATATCTCCTCCTTTCAATAGACTATCGACGAACTGATCGACATCAGCTTCGTTATTATAAATATAAAATGAAGCTCTGACAGTACCAGTTTTAGGAAGATAATCAGTCAATATCTTTGCACAGTGGAATCCACTTCTAACACAGATACCAAGGCTATTCAAAAGAGTTCCTTCATCCTGGGAGAAAACTCCTCTTCTATTGAAGTCTATAATTCCGGATTTGGAATTTGGATTATATATCTCTATATCCTTAGCTTCTTTAAGCTTGTCCAATGCTATTTGTTTCAATTCATATTCATAAGAATCTATTCTATCCATTCCAATAGAATCAAGATAATCCATAGCTTTAGCTAAACCACAAGCCCCAGGGACATTTTGAGTTCCTGCTTCAAACTTAAAAGGAATTTCCTCATAACTGACCATGCACTTAGTATCAAAAGTTGCGTTCATCCCTCCACCGCTAAGCAAAGGAGGAATAGAATTCAACAACTTCTTCTTTCCATATAAAACACCGATTCCATTAGGTCCTAACATTTTATGGCCAGAAAAGATTAGTGCATCACAATCTAAATCTTTGACATCTATTTTTTTGTGAGGTACGGATTGAGCACCATCCAAAACAAAATAAGCTCCATTATCATGGACTAATTTAGCTATAGCTTTAGCGTCGATAACATTTCCTAGAACGTTCGATACATGAGCCAACGAAACCACTTTGGTCTTATCTGACATAACCGTTTTTAATGTATCGGCAGTCACTTTCCCCTCTTCGTCTAGAGGAGCAAACTTGACTACCAAATTAAAATTCTTTGCCCAATTAAACCAAGGCAAAACATTCGATGCATGCTCAGCAGTTGAAATAACTATTTCATCACCAGGGCTTAATATAGAGCAAATTCCATATGCAACGATATTCATTCCTTCTGTATTTCCAGCAGTAAAGACAATTTCCTCAGGATTTGAATTTATGAATTTGGCTACTCTTTCTCTAGCATGCCAACATCGTTTGTCAGCTAGATGAGCAATGTCATAATCTCCGCGATGTGTATTAGCATTCCAAGCTTCATAATATGAGTTGCTAGCTTTGATAACACAGTCAGGTTTAAATGTTGTAGCACCATTATCGAGATAGCAAAATCTATGATTTTGCATCTCTTTAACATTTCTTAGCATAGGAAAATCATTTCTGATTTTCTCTATCTCTTCTTGCAATATAGACTTCGTCATATCTCTTTCCCTAGCAAATCCAATGCTTCCTCTTTAATCTTCTCATCTTTAATCTTCAAAGCGATAGGCTTCAAATATCCAACCATGATCAACTTATTAGCTGTAGGTCTATCTATTCCTCTAGACATTAAATAAAAGATATCGTTATCTGGAACTGATCCCATCGATGCTCCATGAGATGCAAAGACATCCTCTTCCGAAATCAAAAGTGCAGGTGAAGCAACACATCTTGCTTTACCAGATAAATTAACAATCTTTGCTTCTTGACGAGTATTAGTCTTAGCTGCTCCCTTTCTAATATCTGAAGCTCCTAAGAACTGCATCTGCGAAGAGCCTTCACAAACTCCAAACATCGAAGTTCTAGAAAATGATTCCTTACCTTTATGAACGACATTAGCTTTGTATACCTTCTTTTCATCATCTCTATTCAAAGAAGAGAGATGATACCAGAATTCAGACTTATATCCAATGCATTCTACATCTAAAAGAAAATCGACATCAAACTTAGCGAAATCGACTTCGACAATTGTCAACTTAGCTCTATCTTCCAAAATAATCTTTCCTATTATTTTTAAAGGCTTATTTCTTTTTAAATTGACGATATCAATGATTTTTTCTTCTCCTTCTTTCAAAGTAGAAGACAAATCTATGACATCACAGTCAGGCTCATAATAATCTCTTAATCCAGTCATTACTTATTCTTAGCCTCATTAGCGACAAAACACTCACCCAACATATTTGGAGCTTTTTCTTCTGTCTTAGTTATATCGATTCCATACTCACTCTTCAAGAATGTATAACCTTCTGTATCTACTCTCTTTATTAAATCAGGTCCACCGGTCAATCCGACTTTTCCATTTATAATAACTGCTGATTTAGTTGGATTTATCTCATCGAACAATCTAGCGTAATGAGAAACAATAATGAAAGTAGTTCCTTCTTTTTCGAGTTTATTTATGTTCTCACCTACAGTCTTAATAGCATCGACATCAAGACCGGAGTCAATTTCATCAAGCATACAAATCTTGGGTTTCAAAAGAAGCATTTGAAGTATTTCATTACGTTTCTTTTCTCCACCAGAGAACCCATCATTAAGATGTCTTTCTTTCATATCTGAAGGAAGACCGACATCCTTATAAGCCTGTTCCAATGATTTGTAATATTCAAATAAACCTATAGGCTTTTCTCTATGAGCATTGATAGCTGCTTTATAAAAATCCATCGATACAACGCCTTGAATCTCAGGTGGATTTTGGAAGCAATAGAAAACACCCATCTTTGAAATCTCATCAGGTGTCTTTCCTACGATTTCTTCTCCATCAATCTTAATAGATCCCTCTGTTATTTGATAATGTGGATTACCCATCAAACAAGTCAAAAGTGTGGATTTACCATGTCCATTAGGTCCTAATAGACCAAAGACATCACCTTTTTCAATATCTAAGTCTATTCCGCGGAGAATCTCCAATCCATCAACTTCAGCTTTAAGGCCTCTTATTTCAATAAATGCCATGCAAAAAATCCTCCAAAGCTTATATATTCTAATTATGTTTCAATAATCTATCAATAAGGATGATAAATATTCAACTATCAGCCAATAGTTGAGTTAATAAATTATAAAATAGCAAAGCAAAATCCTAACAGTAATTATTTTTTCTCGTTTGAATCCGAAGGAGTCTTATCAGTTTTTACTTCTTCTATATTTCCTTCATTCTTTTTATGTTTTTTCTTATTTTCCTTATCAGCTTTTTCTTTATCGTTCTTAGATTTAATTTTCAATCCTTGCCAAAGAGCTAAAATAACTAACACGACACCAAAGACAGTATAGTAGACCCAAGTATGTCCACCATTAGGATTCTTGACTTGCAATACGATTGAATCGCTGACATAAACAATATCCTCTTCTTCGTGATAAACAAAGAATGTTTTAGTAGCTTCAGCATTGTCAGTAGTCAATTTCGCTTTAGTTAAATCTATCTTTGATTCTTTAGGAAAAGATTGACTGTTAGTTATATAAAAAGTTTCATTAATGCTCAATTCTTGATCATTAAAATAAGCATGTAATCCGTCGAGATTAAGAGTCTCCCCACTTTGATATTCTTTTTTAAAGCTGTCATCCAAAGTTACTTTTAAGTGAGTCTGATTAGAATCGACTACAACGTTATAATCAGGCTTGTTATTTTGCTGACACGAAGATAAAAATAAAGTAGAAGCTAATGTAAACCCGAATAAAAATTTATAACTATTTTTCATATTATTATTCATTTCTTTGCAATGAATATTATATATCAAAACCATATATAAATTATGCTTGAAAGTTTAAAATAATAGAGTAGTTTTTAATACAAACAAGCAATTAAAAACATGGAGAAATTATGGCAAATATTCTTATAGATTTTTCTAACATTTCAAAAGAAGAAATAGATAACTTAGCACAAGGTACAAAAATATTTTTATCGAAGAATAAAGATGATAGTTTACTCGCATTTGGTGAACCTAAAGATCTACTCACTTTAACAAATTATAAAAAGATAGAAATAATTAAAAGCGAGTCAACATCCTTAGATATAACACTAGAGCTTTTAAAAGATGAAAGCAAAAAAATAGATGGAATTGTCGCCTTTAGAAATTATGAGGAAGTTAAAAAAAGCATTCCTTCTAATGAAATAAAAAATGGATTCTTTACTGCCAATTATGCAAATGCATATTCCGGTAAGAAAACATTTATTGCTGACTTAGGATTTAATCCAAATCCAAGTTTGGATGATTGGAAATCATATTTAAGTCAATTAAAACCTATTGTCACTTCAAAATTTGGAGTTGAAGACCCTACTTTTAAATATTTAATCGCAGATAAATTAAGTATCAAAAAAGAGGATGAGGAAATAATTAATTTTTTCAAAGAAGATGACTCATACGATGGCGAATTAACAACAAACAAATTCCTTGAAGCTGATGCTGATATTTTATTAGGAAGACCTGATTTAATTCAAGCCACAATCTCTGGAATTAATCAAGGAATTACTATCTATAACAATTACATCAAAAAAGGAATTGATTCCAATATTGGATATAGAATCGGCGGAGCAATGATTAGAGGAGTAATTAATTCGTTCAATTATTCAATCGATAGAAAAATTGTCTCTGGTGGAATAGCTCTAATAGGATATAAAAAGCCATTAGTTCTCGTGGACAAAAACACAACCCCTAACGGCTTAGCAGCTTGTATCAACTTCTGTAAAAAGATTATCGAGCAATAATAATCTATTTGCTTCTTAAAAAATAAATTGTATTAAAAAAGCCACATCGTTTGAATCGATGTGGCTTTTACTTTGCAATCTATTTTATTAGATTACTTCTTCTTCAAATACTTCAATGAGTCGAAGACGACTGCGACGAGAATGATGATACCGATGAAAATATTTGAAATATCAGTAGCATTAGGAACCTGATATGTTGTTAAGATACGATTCAAGAAGAACTTCAACATTTCAAATATCAAACATCCAATGACAGCACCGGAGACTTTACCAATACCTCCGAGGAATGAAATACCACCGACGACACAAGCAGCGATAGCTTCCATTTCCCAACCTTGTCCATAAGCTGAATCAGATGAACCACCAATCAAACCAGTGACGAATCCACCCATACCATAGAGGACACCAGCCATGATGAAGGCACCCATTGTTACCCAGAATACAGAAATACCAGAGACTGATGCAGCTTCAGGGTTTCCACCAACAGCATACAAATATTTACCAAACTTAGTCTTATTCCAAATCAAGGATACAATTGCAATGATAACTACTGCATAAATGATTGTAATTGGGAATCCGACAAAGTAGCTAGTTCCAGTTCCGGAAGATCCGATGAATCCACCGATCTTTGAAGCATCAGTGGAAATACCACCAGTCTTAATAGTGTTAGTTCCGACTGCACATAATCCCCAAATAGTCAATGATGTAGCAAGTGTAGAGATGAACGGATGAATCTTGAACTTTGCGGAGAAGAATCCAGCAACTGCTGAGAACAATGTACACATCAAGATTGAGAGTATCAATGCAATAATAGCAGTTCCCGCAACACCAAGAGTAGAATACATATCAGCTAGACGTATTCCGAAGAATGAAACTGTAGTGTCAGGGTTTAGGGACATACAAGTGATCAATGTTCCTAAAGTAACCATACGACCAACTGACAAATCAGTACCACCGAGCAAGATCAATCCTGCAACACCCAATGCATAGAAAATCTTATAGGAGAAGTTCTGGGTGATCATCATTATTGAGTTGATACTCAAGACTGAAGGAGTAATACATACACAAACAATCATGAAGAGAAGCAACGTTAGATAAAGACCATTCTTGATGAAGAAGTCCTTCAATTCAAATCTATATACATAGTCTTCAAGTTTGGCTTGTAAGGTTTCCTCAATTGAATGCTTACCATTTCTCAACGATCCCAACAAGTTATACTCTTGTAAGAAGTGAGTGTGTGATTCATTCTTGATTTTTTGAATTGCATTCTTATAAGCTGTCTTTTCCTCGAATACAAGCTGCTTATAATTTGAAGTCTCAATCTTCATCTTATTGTTATAAGCAAGTTCTGCATCCTTATCATTTTTATCAGTAGGCTTAGATGCCTCGATTTCTTTCAATCTAGCTTCATGCTCACTGTTAATCTTTTCAACAGCTTCCTTATGCATTTTCTTAAGATCGTCTTTCTTGCTCTTCCATTCAGCTTTTGCAACAGGAGTGACTTTCTTATAGAATGTTTTTGTAATAGCAATAGATTCTTTTTCCAAAGTAGAAATTTCTTCTTTGTGACTTAATGAATCTTGCCTTGCCTCTTCTATCAAAGTCTTATTAGCTTCAATAATTCCATCTTTTTCTTCTTTAGACAACTCTTTATTCTTTCTAACCTTGAAGTTTTCGTTCTTAAGAGATTCAATTTTATTAACACCAGTAGAACGAAGCTCTTCAAGTTTAGCTTGACGAGTTGCCATGTCTCTACAAAATTGATTTTGTTCTTCTGTAGAGGCACCAACTATTAACTCTAGTTCCATACTTTTCTCCTTTACATGTATTTGGCACAAAGTCTTAAGAGCTCTTCCTGATTTGTCTCTTTAGTATTGACAATACCAGCAAGTCTATGATTTGACATGACAGCTATACGATTAGTGACACCGAGAATCTCAGGCATTTCGGAAGAAACCATGATAACAGTCTTCCCACGTTTTGCCATATTGATAATCAATTGATATATTTCGTATTTCGCACCGACATCAATACCACGAGTCGGTTCATCTAGTAAGAACACATCAGGGTCACATTCCAACCATCTTCCAATAATAACCTTTTGTTGGTTACCGCCAGACAAAGAAGTAATTGCATCACTAGTAGACATACATTTTGTATGCATTATAATAACCTCTTTTTTAGCGGCTATGCCCATTTGTTTAGATGAAACAAGGCCAAATTTCAAATAATTATCAAGAGAGTTGATACATGAATTATAAGTAATATCCTCCTTCAAAAATAATCCGTTAGCCTTTCTTTCCTCTGTGACAAGAGCGAATTTCTCATCAATAGCATCTTTGGCAGAATGGAAATCCAAGACTTTGCCTTTGTAGATTACTTGACCACCTGAAATTGTTCTGATTCCAAAGATAGATTCAAGAAGTTCAGTTCTACCCGCACCGACTAATCCATAGATTCCGAATATCTCACCTTTTTTAACAGTGAAAGATATATCTTTTAAGAAAGGTTCAAATTTTGTATTCAAACTTCTCACTTCGAGAATATCTTCACCAGGTTGATTATCGACTGGCGGGAAACGATTAGTCAAAGAACGTCCAACCATTGCCTTAATCAATTCATCTAGATTAGTTTCAGTGGTTTTCTTAGTTAAAATCATTTGACCATCACGCAAGACTGAAACATCATCACAACATTGGAATACCTCATCCATTTTGTGCGAAATATAAATGAATGATATTCCTTTTTTCTTCAAATCAGACATGATTGAAAACAGCTTTTCAACCTCATTATCTGTTAATGAAGATGTAGGTTCATCTAAAACTATGACTTTTGCATTGTAAGAAACAGCTTTAGCAATCTCAACCATCTGTCTTTGAGCAACTGACATAGTCTTCATTTTGGCTTTTAGATCGACCTGAATTCCTATATCTTTAAAGAACTGTGTCGCCTCAGCCATCATATGTCTGTTGTCTATCAAGCCAGCCATTGTTTGATAACGACCTAAATACATATTTTCAAGAACTGTCATTTCAAGACATTGATTCAGTTCCTGATGGACCATAGCAATACCATTTTCCAAAGCCTCTTTCGGACTATGGAACTCTACAGGTTTGCCGTCGAAAATGATACGACCATCATCACGTTGATGAATTCCAAAGATAACTTTCATCATCGTGGATTTTCCTGCACCATTCTCACCCATTAAACCCATTACAGAACCACGTCTCACTTTTAAATTGACACCTCTTAAGACTTGATTCTTACCAAAAGATTTACTGAGGTTTTGAAGTTCAAGAATGTAATCATTATTATTCTCTTCCACTTGTCTGCCCTCCTATTTGTGTATGTATAAAGCGTAAAAGGCAAGATATATAATTTATCTTGCCCTTTACAAAAATCTTCTAAATTATCTTGCTTAGGCTAATTCGTTGACATTAGAAGGAGTCAAGATAACGTGGTGTACACGGAAAGCCTTATGCTCTGAATCATACCAGAGAGATTTGGCATCAGCCAACCATTCAGCCTTTGTAGTAACAACCTTATCAAATTCATCAATCTTGTCCATATCAGCAGTGATGTCTTTTCCATCGATCATATTCTTCAAAGCTTGGAGAACAACCTTGGATTGGAGCTTACCATCATTTCTAATAGATGCAACATATTGGCTACCATTTGTCTTGAGCTGTGAAATAGCATCAGGCAAAGCATCGATACCAGCAATCAAAGCTTTAGAATCGATAAATGTCTTTGATTTAGCAATTTGAACAGCCATACCATCGTTGTTGGAAAGAACAACATCAACCTTAGTTCCATTGTCACCAGTCAAAACGTTGTTGACTTGAGTAGCAGCTGTATTAGGATCCCAAGTTGCACCTGCAGTATTCTTTGCAGTTTGGCATCCGATGATTTCGATCTTCTTGAAAGTGACACCAGGTACATTTACACCAGTGAGATTTCCAGTAGGTTTATAGGCTTCCATGATTTCAGCATCGGTTGTCATTCCAGCCAAAAATGCATCCAAGTAAATAGGAGCCCAGACACAACGAGCCTCAGCATCTGCATGTCCATCTTCACCCTTTACAACATAGACACCAACTTTTCCATCGCTATTACGATCAAATTTGGTTATTCCACCATTCTTTAGAATGTGCTCCGCAATAGCTCTACCTTCATAACGTCCACCTTCAGCGGACTCAATTCCGACATAATAAGCATTTGCATAAGACTTCATCAAATCAACATCGATGTCTCCATTGGATTTTGCAAGCTCACGATTCCAGAAGACAACAGGAACATTGACTTTCTTGATTTCATTCAAATAGTTTGCACCATTTGTTTGAGAGACTAGGTTCAAAGCATAAGCATCATAAGAGTTAGATGTTACAGCAGCCTTGAAGTTTTGAAGACCCTTGTTATCATCGTTTGCAGCATCATCCCAGTGTGATTCAAATCCGAAGTTTTCAGCATTTGCATCATATCCAGGCTTCCAAAGGTTAGACATATTAGGATCAGCGTTGTTGTAAGTAGAAACATAAAGTTTCTTCAAACCTGAACCATTGCCACCATTACAAGAAGCAAGTACAGTTACTGCAGCTAGTGTCGACAGAACGAAAGGAATTAAATTCTTTTTCATAAGTTTCCCCCTTAATTCCAAAAAAATAAGAAGCATGCATAGAAATGACTAGAAATCCACCAGTTGATTTCTTGTCTTTCTTTGAATGTCGCTGAAATCATAGTATGAAAGCGCTAAGAAGTCAAGAGACATTTGCACAAAAAAGCCTTGCACAATTATAGTGCTATGCAAGAGCTTTCAAAAATTTATAACTTGAATTAAAAATATCACATTTACTATGTTATCAAGCTCGGTTTTCATATATTTACCATTTTTATGCATAATTTTAACTGCTTTTTTGCACTCGAAACCAATCCATCAATCTTTATAGCATTTAATGTATGGGCTTTATCATACCGAGTTATCATTTGAAAGCGTATAGCTTTTATTCTTTATTTTTGCTTATTAAACTTTTTTCTATATAGAAAAAATCCAATACTTTTTCTAATAATTAAAAGAATTTTGAAAAATATAATTTCTTTTAAAGATTGTTTACTTTAACTTAAACGTCAATGTACTAGGCTGATGATCGCTATAAGCAAAGCCTGTGTCTCCAGTTTTAGTTATTGTTATGTTTTCTACTTGGATATTATCACTGACTATAAATCCATCGACAGTAGATACAAAAGTAGTTCCTTCTTGCCATGTTATATCGACATCTCTACAACTGGGTAGATTATCGGCAGCATATATTTTAAATCCATCGTCAAATGGAGACTTTTTGTCTTCATCAAACATATAATTCAGCCAATCAGGCTTTAATTGGTTTACTTGATCCTTAAATGCAAAGTCTTCACTTGTATATTGAGGATACATAGGATTGTTTGTCAATAGATCATGATTGAAATCACCACCCACTATGACATAATTGCCTTTATCATATTCATTTTTAATATAAGAATAGAGTTCTTGAACTTGTGTATTTCTAATCTTTCCACCTTCATCATAAGCAGACATATGAGAATTGATCAAAACAAATTCTTTACCATTATCAGTCTTGATTCTATTAACATCAAAACACCTATCCAAATCGAAGAATTTAGAGAATTCAGTCGAGACTGTATATTCAACTCTTTCACTATAATTTATTTGATATTTAGACATAGTAGATAATCCAGATTTGGATTTACCTATAGGATCATTTAAAGGATAGAAGAGATATGCTGAATCATAGTTGATTCCGAATGTCTTATCATAAAATTGGAAAACTGATTCAAATTCACTCTCTTGATTTATATGGTAGGATCTGTCTGAATCCACATCGACTTCTTGCATACAATAAAAATCACTATTTAAATCAGTTATTACAGACTTAACACCATCTGTATTCTTCTGAACATCTTCTTTTGATTCACCTTTTCCATGGGTTCCTACAGTCTTAGTTCCATCCATGTTATATCCTTCATCCATGAAGAATGTATAGTCAGGTGAATAAGCACCAAAACCAACATTAAATGTAGAAACAGTCAATTCTTTATCCGTTTCGACTTTTTCGATATTAGAATTCCTATCAACATCCAACACTTGATTTCCTATCCTATGATAAGAACATACGACATACGCGACATAACTACCAACTACCAAAACAGGCAATCCTATCACTACAGCTAGCGTTATAGAAGTTATCTTTATTATTTTCTTTGTACTCTTTTTCATACGATGGATTATTATAAGAATACAAAATACTACTAATTGTTCAAAACCAATGCACTGAATCGGTTTATTTCATAATATGAATAAAACTTGATGCTGTAATTTCTTTTGCTATTTGCCCCGGCAAAGCATTTAAATTCATAACACATTAATAATAAAATTTTAAAAAAATCTAAATACAGGCTCGTAAACAATTAAGCATGAAAGAAAAATCAAGTAAATAATATCACTAGAGGCTATTTATATTATTTCATAATTATCCAATGTAAATGCCTATTAAAATCTTTAAATCTTAGAGCCAAACACTAAAGTTGCCTTTGCTCCTCTTTCTTTAATCCATAAAAGAATAAGATAAATATCAAATCAAGACAGAAGCAAAGTATTCCAGTAATTTAAATATAGATTTGAACTCCACCGGCTTCAGCGCGTTACCAAATCGTAGATGTCAATATTCCAAAACATTTGCATATTGCACCAAGTAACGAGAATTCCTTTTTGTTTCCTCTTTTAAAACAATAAAGAAAGAAACAATTCTGACATTGCCACATTTTGTGCAAATGCAGAGTAAATGGTTAAAAATTACCGTACATCAAACTTGAGCATTTTAAATAGTACATAACAAAGAATTTTTTTGAAATTAAAATAACTATTATTGCTTGTTATTCAAAATTGAATAATATGTTTTATATCAACTATTCACAAATATAAAAAGCTTTGACGTTTAAATCAAAGCCGTTATTTCAATAATGTCTTTGTACTATCGCTTTAATACAAAACGCGACCCCTACTAGCAAAACGTCACCCTTACTAGACAAACGAAACCCCTTAATAAATGCTTAATCCCACTTCTTTGCTTACATTTGAAGTTGTTTGACTGTTGAGTATAAATTCAATCAGATAAAATTAGCGCAACTGAAGGCAAACGTAAGGACTTTGTGAGGCTATTAAAAAAGACTAGGATTTCTTACTTCCTAGCCTCAACTTTTACTTTATATCCTGAGTTAAATATAAACTCTATACTTTTATCTCGGTTAACAATCGCCTTATCAACCATGACATTAAATAGTTCTTCATCAAAGTCAGCTATTGAATCTGATTTATTTTTTAGATTAAAAATGAATGTGTTTATTTTATTTTGTTTATCATTTACTTCTTCTTTCTGATGTTCTAATTCTTTTAGCTCTTTTATTAAATCATCATATTTTGATTCGAGTCTTTTTTGTTTTATCAAATCCTCTTCTTTAGAAGAATGTATCAAGATTTCAACATCATTGACAACACTTTCTATGTTTTTATTCACTTCTTTTATTTTATCCTCGATACTTTCAACACTAACAATTTTATTAAGAATTAATTCTACATTTTTGAGAATTCCATCTTTGCTTACAATCATTTTGTTATAGGCATCAACAAACATCGCTTTTATTTCTTCTTCGTTTAAAGTTGGAGTTTGGCATTGTTCTTTATTCTTTTTATCGAATTTATAATTGCACTGCCATATAGTTTTCTTATATTTATCAGTAGAATGCCAGACTTTAGATCCATATAAATGTCCGCAATCTGCACAAATTAATTTTGAAGAAAAGCAATTTTTAGAAGAATAAGAATATCTAAGTTTTGTTCTTCTTTGAAATTCTAATTGAACCATATTCCACTCTTCTTTAGGAATGATACCTGGATGAGAATCTCTGACATAATATTTAGGAACTTCACCATTGTTGACCTTTGTAGTATGTGTTAAAAAATCCTCAACAAAAGTCTTTTGAAGAATAGCTGAACCACAATACTTTTCATTTCTTAAAATGCTTCTTACTGTCGTTTCGCTCCACTTAAATTTTCAACTAGGAGTTTTTACTCCATTTTCTTCTAAAATCTTACATATTTGTCTAAATGTTCGGCCGCTCATAAATTCTTTATAAATAAGCCTAATAATCCATTCTTTGTCTTTGTCTATAATGATGTTTTTATTCTCATCATATTTGTATCCAATGAAATTTTTGTGAGGAAGATAGACTTGGCCATCAGCGAAACTTTTTCTTATGCCCCATTTTACATTTTCACTAATGCTCCTACTTTCTTCTTGAGCTAAACTAGACATGATTGTTATTAAAAGTTCACCTTTGGAATCAAAGGTATAAATGTTTTCTTTTTGAAAGAAGCACTCAACTCCTCTTGCTTTTAAGTCTCTAATGTATGTAAGAGTATCTAAAGTATTTCGAGCAAAACGAGACATAGATTTAGCAATAATTAAGTCAATCTTTCCATTTTTAGCATCATTAATCATTCTTTGAAATTCTTTTCTACCTTTGGTTGATGTGCCACTTATACCTTCATCAGCATAGATTCCTACAAATTCCCATAGTGGATTTTCTTTGATGTATCTTTCATAAAATGATTTTTGAGCGTCAAATGAATTTTCTTGATCATCGCTATCAGTCGAAACTCGAGTATATGCTGCGACTCTTCTTTTAACTCACTCGATTGTGAGTTTATGAGTATGTAAATTTCTTGTTGGTTCAATTACTTTTACTACTGACATTCTTTCTTCCTCCTATATTCATTCCAATATCTAACTCTTGCTCCCTTTATCCTTTTTCTAAAATCAAGATTCTTCCAACGTTCCTTAAGTGAATTTATTGTTTTTAATCTAACCTTAGTATTTTTTATGATTTCTCTCGCCTTAATAAAATTTATGCTCATATTCGCTTTTCTATCAAATTGGGCCAATGGTATTTTCTATTCTTCACCATCTTTAGGAATAAGACCAAGTATGTTATTTGGATAAATTAAAATCTCAACAAATCTTTGATTAAATCTATCAATTCAAAAGTCACTCCAACCTAGAGCTTGTTTAATGCTTCTTTTTAAATAGCTCTCCTGCACACTTCTATTTTTGCAGTCACTCTTTTTCCTATTTAAGCAAGTCCATCTAATTATAAAGAAGATCATTTCTTGAAGTTACTATATATATGAAGTTTCTAATGCTTCTTACATCGTGATCAGCACCATCTAAATGGATATGAATACCGCAGCTTGAATTAGTAAACGCTCCACTTTTTCTTAAAGCTCTGACTATTTCTTGAAGAATGTTTATATCTTCGTCATAAGTAAGAATTGGACTAACTAGCTCGCAAGAATAATCTCGACTAGCACATACGATTTCACCATTTCTTTTACTTTGACATCTTAAAGAACCATCATACATTACTTTCCATCTTTTACTATCAGGAGCGGTTATAACTTTAGTGTCGTAATAATCTCTTGTTTCAGTGATTGTTCCATTAAGAAGTTCACTAACAACCTTACTAGCCTTATTTCTAGTAATACCAGTAAACTCAATCTCAATACCAAATTTCTTTTTAAACATATCTTTTTACCTCTTTCTTGAAAGGTGTCTTTTTACCCATTCGCACATACATATATTGCTCAATAAACACACGATATCCAGTCAATAATCAAAGTATTTTTTACTATTTTTAAGACAAGAAAAAAGGAGCCATTATCTAGCTCCCATAAGAAGTTTTTTCATAGCTTCTTGTATCTTCTTTTCACCTCTAGCAAGTACCTTGAAGTTACTTTATCAACTACTCAATAAGATCTTTCACGTTAATTGTTATTCAGCACTATATAGCTTTTTATATATATTTCTTGTTTCTTATTTAAGGTTGGCCAATCTTTAAAGCGATATTTTAATAAACTCTTGTGATCACACGTATATACATCACTCAAAGGCCTTAAAATAACAAGTTATATAATTGTTTATAATTGCTTTATTAAAAATTTATAATTTATTTGGTACGCTTTACAAAACAGTTTTAAAAGTCTCATATACCTAAAAAAAGAACTAACATCAGATTTGCCATCACAATCGTAAATTCTTACTATAAGATCTCCAGTCTTCTCATTATAGCCTAAGTTAATTTTTCCAATTTCGTATAATCTATCATTATTTAAATCAATAATTAAATTGCATATTTTATCAATATTTTCTTCAATTTCTTCATTAAATTTAAATAAATTAATTTGATATATCCAATGTTTTTTTGAAGAAATTATTTCGTTAGCCTTTTTAATTTTTTTCTTAATGAATGCAGTATTCTTTTTCCTTTTTGATTTACATTCATCAATATTAATTATTTTCATAGGAATTTCAGAAATTGTTTTTAATTGATGATT
>ERZ1023698.7-NODE-7-length-103249-cov-27.333886_pt1 | contig 103249 bp, 83 predicted proteins | sample MGYA00380349_ERZ1023698 | MGnify/ENA primary metagenome ERZ1023698 (study PRJEB33179, sample SAMN07449027) | human gut metagenome | biome: Human-gut; feature: Human associated habitat; material: Faeces | host: Homo sapiens | place: India:Kasaragod | collected...
GAAACGCGAAATGCAGAAACGCGAAATGCAGAAATGCAAATAGCTAGATAATAAAAAAGGGGCTTAAGCTTTTTGGGCTTAAGCTCCTTTTTTTATGATGGGCGTTTTTCTTTCGCTTTCTTTTTCGCTTTCTTAGCGCTTTTTATTGCTTCGATAACCAGTCTTTATCCTTCTGGTCTTCTTCGAAATCTTTTTCTGAGAAGAGGTTGGTCTGACCAGTCAGTTCGTCAATCACCTGTTGCTCGCTTTTGCCAGCATCTGGATCCAGATTTTCACCTTCATTCTCTGAGTCAGAACCATCCGGTTCCTCATCATTATCCTCAGAAGGAGGTTCTGGGAATCGGGTTGGCTCCAGTTCTTCTATGCTGTCAATCTTGAATGTCGTGAGGCGCTTACCCTTTGCCTTGAAACTCTTCTGCGCAATGAACTGCTCGGCATCGATTTCTTCGGCAGGACGGATGGCATCCACACCGCCATAAGTAACCTTGATGCGTGGATAAACCGTATCGGTAAGCAAGATGAGCTTGCAGTTAGGGTTCTCGCCCATGAAATTCTGATGGCGCTTGGTGGCATCCATCGTGAATCGCTTGATGTATGGATATCCCTGATTGTCGGCATCGTAGAGGATAGCCGTCCATATCTTATGCTCATCCCATTTCTCTAAGCGGATGATGTTGTCCTCGTAGTGGTTGTTGGCATCGAAATTGGTGATGTAGAATTCACCATTGTCGAGTACTACCAAGATAGAATCATCATCATTGAATTCGCCCAGGAAGCGGCCGTTCTCATCGTAGTTGATGCGGTTTACGTCTGGGTCGAACCAAACCTTTCTGCCTCCTAACGTACTGTGGCCGTGACTCTTCAGACCGATGCGGCGAATGGTGCGCTTGGTAAGGAGATTACCTTTTGCAGCACGTCCCTTGATCAGAATGTCAGAGAAATCCTTCTCCAGGAAGATGCTCTGGCGCTTCTTCGTCAGGTCGGGCTCCATTGTACACTTGATGATTTCTGCCTCTCCATTCGGATTGGCGGTGAAGTAGATGACGCGGCTGCCAGGTGTACCCTGGGTGATGTCATACAACTTGTCGCGGGTCATGGCGGTTACGTTGAATCGCTTGATGAAGTAATCGCCTTGTTTGCTGTCGCGGTAAACACAGTTGTAGATGGTGCGCTTGTCGTTCTTCTTGAATACCTGTACATGGAGGATATTCTTACCGACGAATATTTTGTCGGCTACCTTGGTGACTTTAAACTTGCCATCCTTATAAAAGATGATGATGTCATCGAGGTCGGAGCAGTTGCATACGAATTCATCCTTCTTCAACCCTGTACCAACGAAACCTTCCTGACGATTGATATAGAGTTTCTGGTTAGCCTCTACCACCTTAGTCACCTCAATGGTATCGAAGTTTCTGATTTCTGTTTTGCGAGGATGATTCTTTCCATACTTGCCCTTGAGATATTCAAACCAGTTGATGGTTACATCGGTCATGTGAGCCAGGTCGTTCTCTATCTCAGCAAGTTCAGCCTTAATCTTCATCAGCAGTTCGTCTGCCTTATCCTTATTATATTTAAGGATTCGCTGCATCTTGATTTCCAGGAGTTTGAGAATGTCCTCGCGGGTAATTTCCCGATGGAAGGCATATTCTACCATACCCTTACCGTCTACTTCGGCAGTAAAGAGTTTGTCCTTGAATGGTTCGAGTTTTGAATCGATGAAGGCAACAACCTCATCCTGACTCTTACTCTGCTCAAACTTTCGCTCCTTGTAGATGCGTTCCTCGATGAAAATCCGTTCGAGAGAAGAGAAGAAGAGCTGCTCCTCCAATTCACCCTTTCTGATCATCAGTTCCTTGCGCAGCAATCCCATAGTGCGGTCTACGCTGTGGCGCAACACATCGCTGATGGTGAGGAATACAGGCTTGTTGTCTTCGATGACGCAGCAGTTGGGCGAGATGTTGATTTCGCAATCGCTGAATGCGTAGAGTGCATCCATCGTTTTATCTGATGAGGTACCTGGTGCCAGATGCACAAGAATCTCAACATTTGCCGAAGTAACATCATCTACCTTGCGTGCCTTAATCTTACCCTTTTCTACCGCTTTGGTGATAGAATCGATGAGGCTGCCTGTAGTCTTGCTGAATGGTATCTCGCTGATAACGAGTGTCTTGTTGTCGAGCTTGTCTATCTTGGCTCTTACCTTCAATGCACCACCTCGCTGTCCATCATTGTATTTACTTACATCGATGGCACCGCCTGTAGGGAAGTCGGGATAGAGTTGGAATGGCTCGCCCTTGAGATAGTGGACGGCAGCATCGCAAATCTCATTGAAATTATGTGGCAAAACCTTACTGCTCAATCCCACGGCAATACCCTCGGCACCTTGTGCCAGGAGCAACGGGAATTTGGCAGGGAGCGTGATAGGCTCCTTGTTCCTGCCATCATAAGAGAGTTGCCAGTCGGTGGTTTTAGGATTGAAAACCACGTCGAGAGCAAACTTAGAGAGGCGTGCCTCGATATATCGGGGAGCAGCAGCACGGTCGCCCGTAAGAATGTTTCCCCAGTTACCCTGCGTATCGATGAGCAGGTCTTTCTGTCCCATCTGTACCAAAGCATCTCCGATAGACGCATCACCGTGAGGGTGAAACTGCATGGTATGTCCCACGATATTGGCAACCTTGTTGTATCTTCCATCGTCCATGCGCTTCATAGAGTGGAGGATGCGTCGCTGTACCGGTTTCAAACCATCCTCAATATGAGGAACGGCACGTTCGAGGATCACATACGATGCATAGTCGAGGAACCAGTTCTGATACATTCCGCTGAGATGATGTACAGCAGAAGCATCGAATCGGTTCACCGGCTTATAATCGGAATGTTCTTCGGTCGAAATCTCCTCGTTGGCATCTTCTGCAGCATCCTGTTCAGATTCTGTAGAAGAATTTTCCAAATTTGGCGATTTTTCCTCTTCAAGACCGTTTTTATCTTTAATTTCGTCGCTCATATATAGCTTTTAATACTTATTTTATTAATTTATGGCAAAAATACAACAATTTTTCGAGAAAAAAGAGTATCTTTGCCGAAAATTTGAAAAAAATAAGATTTAATCATGGCACAGGAAGATGTTTTTAAGAAAATTGTAAGCCATTGCAAGGAATATGGCTTCGTGTTCCCAAGTAGTGAAATTTATGATGGCTTGGCTGCCGTTTATGACTATGGTCAGAATGGTGTTGAGCTCAAAAACAATATTAAGCAGTACTGGTGGCAGAGTATGGTGTTGTTGCACGAGAACATTGTTGGTCTCGATGCAGCTATCTTCATGCACCCTACAGTATGGAAGGCATCTGGACACGTAGATGCTTTCAATGACCCATTGATTGATAACCGCGATTCAAAGAAGCGTTATCGTGCCGATGTGCTCATCGAGGATCACATGGCTAAGTATGAGGAGAAGATTGCCAAGGAGATTGCCAAGGCTAAGAAGCGTTTCGGCGATAGCTTTGATGAGGCTCAGTTCCGTGCAACTAATCCTCGCGTTCTGGAAAACCAGAAGAAGTTTGATGATCTCCATGCCCGCTATACTGAGGCTATGCAGGGTCCTAACCTGGAGATGCTGAAGCAGATTATCGAGGATGAGGGTATCGTCTGCCCTATCAGCGGTACCAAGAACTGGACTGATGTCCGTCAGTTCAACCTGATGTTCTCTACCCAGATGGGTGCTGCCAGCGATGCTACAAGCAAGGTATATCTCCGTCCTGAGACTGCTCAGGGTATCTTCGTAGATTATCTGAGCGTTCAGAAGACCGGCCGTATGAAGTTGCCATTCGGTATCTGCCAGATTGGTAAGGCTTTCCGTAACGAGGTTGTAGCCCGTCAGTTCGTATTCCGTATGCGTGAGTTCGAGCAGATGGAGATGCAGTTCTTCTGCCAGCCAGGTACTGAGATGAAGTGGTTTGAGTATTGGAAGAAGGTTCGTCTGGCTTGGCACGAGGCTCTCGGTATGGGTAATGAGAACTACCGTTACCACGATCACGAGAAGCTGGCTCACTATGCCAATGCTGCTACCGACATCGAGTTTAAGATGCCATTCGGTTTCAAGGAGGTAGAGGGTATCCATAGCCGTACCAATTTCGACCTTTCTCAGCACGAGAAGTACAGTGGCCGTTCTATCAAGTACTTCGATCCAGAGAAGAACGAGAGCTATGTACCTTACGATGTAGAGACATCTATCGGTGTAGACCGTATGTTCCTCAGTGTAATGTGCCACTCTTACTGCGAGGAGAAGCTGGAGAATGGCGAGACACGTGTTGTCTTGCGTTTGCCAGAGGCTTTGGCACCTGTTAAGTGTGCAGTGTTCCCATTGGATAAGAAGTATGGTTTGCCAGAGTTGGCTCACGAAATCGTTGACGAACTGAAGTTCCACTTCAATACTCACTATGGCGATCCTAAGGATTCTATCGGTAAGCGTTATCGCCGTCAGGATGCTATCGGTACTCCATTCTGTATCACCGTAGACCACGAGACTCCAAACGATCATAAGGTAACTCTGCGTTATCGTGATACCATGGAGCAGGAGCGCGTAGCTATCTCAGATCTTCGCAGCATCATCGAGGAGCGCGTAAGCATCACTAGCGTATTGAAGAAGCTTGGCAAGGAAATCAAGAACTTCTAATTAATCAAATACATTTAGATGAATCTTAAGAGTTTGAAATATTTCTTCTTCCTCATGATGGCAGTGATCACACTGTCATCATGCAGCGAAGATGATGATACTGTCTCGGAATATGCCAACTGGAAGGAGCGTAACGAGCAGGCTTTTGCCGATACATTGGCTTATGCCAGGAAGATGGGCGAAGCTAACGACTGGTACGTTTATAAGAACTGGACGTTCGAAAACCAGACTCCGAACAAAGATCAGAATGGTAATTTAGTGACCCTTACTTATAAGGATTGCGATAATATCATTGTTCATGTTCTGAAGAAGGGAGAGGGTACAACTTCTCCAATCCTTACCGATTCGGTACAGGTGAGCTATCGTGGTCGTTTCATTCCTACTAAGAATTATACGGAAGGTTACGTCTTCGACCAGAGTTTTACGGGTACTTTTGATGCAGCTACAGCTAATCCTACCCGTAGTGTGGCCGGTGGATTTATCGATGGCTTTACCACCGCATTGCTCAAGATGCATCCGGGCGACCATTGGCAGGTGTTCATTCCATACCAGCTGGCTTATGGCGAGAGTGGTAATTCTTCAATCCAAGGCTATTCAATGCTCCGTTTTGAGATGGTACTCAAGAGTTATAAGAGAGCTTCTGGCAAGAAGTGGATTACTGAATAATAAGAATAAAGATTTAGAGAAAAGTATGTGCATATGTTTGAAATGATATATGCACATATTTTTTTGTATGAGCGATATACGAGAAATTAATTTATGCTTTATAGCAAGAAGACAGATTATTTGATGGAGTCGATTCGCCTGGGTAGGGAGATGGATCGGCGCGAGAAACTCAATCTTATTGTAGGGTTGAGTATACCTTCTATGTTGGCTCAGATTTCTACGGTGATGATGTTCTTCATCGATGCTTCTATGGTGGGTCATCTGGGAGCAGAGGCTTCTGCCAGTATCGGATTGATTGAGTCAACTACCTGGCTTATTGGTAGTTTGCTCAGTGCTGCGGCTACTGGCTTTTCAGTACAGGTGGCTCATTTTATCGGAGCCAATGATTTTGCAAATGCCCGTCAGGTGTTTCGCCATGCGCTGATTTGCGGTGTTGCGTTCAGCATTTTTGTTTCTCTTCTCTGTGTCGGCATTCATGGTTATCTGCCTTATTGGCTGGGTGGAGGTGCTGATATAGCTACCAATTCCTCTCGCTATTTTCTGATATATGGTCTGGTACTTCCATTCGTTTTCCTTTATCATATATCCGAGATGATGCTGAAATCGGCGGGCAATATGCATACGCCTAGTGTGATGGCAGTATTGATTTGCATCTGCGATGTGATATTCAATTACCTGTTTATCTATATCCTCAAGTTGGGTGTTGTGGGGGCTGCCTTAGGAACGGCGATGGCTTATGTCTGCATCTCTCTGCCTAATCTTTATATTGCAGGTTTCAAGAATAAGATACTGAATCTCCGTCAGGACCATGTCCGTTTCCGTTGGGTCAGGTCGTATGTTCATAATGCCTGTAAAATCAGCATTCCGATAGCCATACAGAACATATTGATGAGCGGGGCGCAGATAGTGAGTACCATGATTGTGGCACCTCTTGGCAATATAGCCATTGCTTCCCATTCTTTTGCTATTACTGCTGAGAGTCTTTGCTATATGCCGGGTTATGGTATTGGTGATGCGGCTACAACTCTGGTGGGACAGACGCATGGAGCAGGGCGAGTAGGTTTGTGCAAGAATTTTGCTTATATGACAGTAGGACTGGGAATGGCTGTGATGGCTGTGATGGGAGCGGTGATGTATGCCTTTGCTCCTGAGATGATTGGCGTTCTTTCTCCGGTAGAAAGTATCCGTGAGATGGGAACCATCTGTTTGCGCATCGAGGCTTTTGCTGAACCTTTCTTTGCAGCCAGCATCGTGACCTATTGTGTTTGTGTAGGAGCGGGCGATACCCGGAAACCGGCGATGATCAATCTTGGTACCATGTGGCTGGTGCGCCTCACCCTGGCTTATGCGCTTTCCAAGAGCTATGGGTTGGAGGGTGTATGGATAGCGATGGCTACCGAACTCACATTCAGGGGAATCCTCTTCCTTATCCGCCTCTTCAGAGGTTCATGGATGAAGAGTTTTCATGTAGGTTAGGATTGGTTTTCTGCCTCCAATGTTAGTTTTAGGTTAAGATTTGCATACATCGCGAAGATATTCTCTAAAATGTTTGCAAATCTTTTCTATTTTTCTTAATTTTGCATCGCAGACGGTAACCATGTCACAGGTTTTGTCGTTATATATAGGCGAACTTGTTAAGTAGCATGATATATATAATAAGGTATAAAGAAAGAATGATATAGAAAATAATAAATACATAAATAATTAAAATCAGATGAAACTAAGAAAGATTTTTGCAGCAGTTGTGCTGTTCCTTTCTGCAGGTACAGCGATGGCACAGCAGATGCCAGCTATTCCGGTAGACAAGAATGTGAAGATAGGTCGTCTTGATAATGGATTGACTTACTACATTCGTCACAACAGTTATCCTGAGCATGTAGCCAGTTTCTACATCGCACAGAAAGTGGGTTCTATCAATGAAAATGATGACCAGCGCGGTTTGGCTCACCTCTTGGAGCACCTTGCCTTCAATGGTACCGACCATTTCAAGGGCAACTCTTTGCAGGACTATCTGCAGAGCATCGGTGTACAGTATGGCCGTAATCTCAACGCCTATACAGCAGTAGAGAAGACTGTTTATTACTTCACAGATGTTCCTACTACCCGTACAACAGCCGTAGACTCCTGTATGCTTATCCTCAAGGACTGGAGTAATGGTATCAGTCTTACAGAGGATGCTATCGAGAGCGAGCGCGATGTGGTACACAATGAGTATCGTATGCGTATCGTAGGTCAGCAGCGCATGATAGAGCGTTCACTTCCTAAGCTCTATCAGGGCGAAAAGTATGGCTACCGTTTCCCTATCGGTTTGATGAGCGTTATCGATGGCTGTAAGCCAGAAACTCTCCGTGCTTACTACCGCAAATGGTATCGCCCAGACAATCAGGCTATTATCATCGTGGGTGATGTAGATGTAAATCATATAGAAGCTAAGATTAAGGAACTCTTCTCAGGTATCAAGGTACCTAAGAATGCCGCTAAGATAGAGAAGGTACAAGTATCTGATAATGATTCAGCCATCTATGTTATCGACAAGGATAAGGAGCAGCAGGTTGATCTCTTCCAGATTTATATGAAGCACAATGCTGTGCCTGATTCTCTGAAGAGCAACATGAGCTATCTCCTGAAGGGATACATGGATAATGTGATTTCTTCTATGATTGCTGCCCGTTATGCAGAGAAGGCATTGGAGCCAGACTGTCCATATCTCCAGGCAAATGCCGGTGATGGTTCATACCTGATTTCAAGCACAAAGGATGCTTTCACCCTTACCGGTGTGGCTAAGCCAGGAAAGATTAAGGAGGCTTATGCTGCTGTTCTCCGCGAGGCACAGCGTATGCATGAGTTCGGTTTCACTGCTACTGAGTATCAGCGTGCCAAGGATGAATTCATGAGCCAGGTTGACAAGGCGCTTGCCAACAAGGATAAGATGAAGAACGAGCAGTTTACCACCCAGTATGTGGATAACTTCACTTCTAACGAGCCTATTCCATCAGTAGAAGAGGAGAGCCAGATCTGGAAGATGGTAGTTCCAAACTTGCCTCTTGAGGTTATCAACAGCTATGCCAAGCAGTTGGTTTGCCAGAGCGATACCAACCTAGTATCATTGGTTATGATGCGCGAGCAGGCTGGTGCCGTTTATCCTACAGAGCAGGAACTCTCTGCCATCGTAAAGCAGGTACGTGCTGAGAAGCTCGAGGCTTATGTGGATAATGTTAAGCAGGAACCTCTCATCGCTCAGGCTCCTAAGGCTGGTAAGATTAAGAAGACTGTTGAGAACAAGAAGTTGGGCTTCAAGGAGTTGACTCTTTCTAATGGCGCTAAGGTGGTATTGAAGAAGACCGATTTCAAGGACAATGAGATTGCTTTCGCAGCTTCAGCCAATGTGGGTTATTCTACTTTCGGCAAGGCAGATTTCCTGAATGCTACATTTGCAGCAGATGTTCTCGATGCCAGTGGTCTTGGCGATTTCTCAAGCAATGAGCTTGATAAGGCTTTGGCTGGTAAGCAGGCTGGTGTTTCGTTCAGCTTCAGTCCTTTCAATCATGGCTTGAAGGGTAATTCTACTCCTAAGGATATCGAAACCCTGATGCAGCTCATCTATCTCAAGATGACCGCAGTAAGCAAGGACCAGAAGAGCTTTGACAATATGAAGAGTATGATGGCTACTATTCTTGCCAACAAGAGCAACAACCCAAACCTCGTATATCAGGATTCTGTTCAGAGCACCCTCTATTTGGGTAGCAAACTTGCCCGTGTACCAGAGGCAAGCGATATAAAGGATATCAACTACGACCGTATCCTGGAGATTGGTAAGCAGTTCTACGGCAATGCCAAGGACTTCACCTTCTATTTCGTAGGTAACTATGATGAGAAGACTCTCCTCCCACTCATCGAGCAGTATATCGCCAGTCTGCCAAACAATGGCTTCAAGCTGAAGAACAAGCAGATTCCTTATGCTAAGGGTAAGGTAAGCAATGTCTTTACCAAGGCAATGGAGAACCCACAGAACCAGGCAACAGAGATTTGGTATACCAAGGCTCCATTCACCTTGCAGTATATGGTTCTTGCTGATGTTTCAGCCCGTTTGCTGGAGATGAAGTATTTGCGTACTATCCGTGAGGAACTCAGCGCTGCTTATCATGCAGGTGCAAACTATGGTTTGCTTCGCGATTATGATAACAAGGCTGCCATCTCTATTTCTGCCGTGGCTCAGTTGAACCCAGAGAAGTCGGATATCGCTATTCCTTACTTCTTCAAGGGTATGGACGAGACCATCGCCCAGCCAAATGCAGAAGACCTTCAGAAGGTAAAGGAGATTCTCTTGAAGCAGGCTGCTGTTAGCGAGAAGTCTAACGGCTATTGGCTTGGTGCGTTGAGCACATACGAGCGTATGGGTGTTGATACTCATAGCGATTACAAGGAGATGGTGAAGAATCTGAAGGCATCTGAGATTTCAGACTTCCTGAAGAATGTCATCTTGAAGAGTGGTAATCACTTCGAGATCATCATGAAGGCAGTGAAGAACGAGAAGTAAAATCTCGGACTAGATATAATAAACGAAAAAATCCCGTTGTACAAGCCAGATGGCTGACAACGGGATTTTTACGTTTTTTCTTTTCCCAAAATTTTTGAAACTCATCATTTAAGAGTCGTTTCGAAAAATCTCTCTTTTAAAAGAAAGGATGCGTCCTTAACTATATATGTATAAGAGCATCATCTTTCCTCCTTTATTTCTTGTTTCTGAAGAGTATTAACCTCTTCTCTTTGCCTTAGAAGCAAGAGCCTCGCGGCGATCCTGGAGAATCTGTTGGCATCTATCGATAGCCTGATTCTGATTTTCTGAATTTACCTTAATTAAATCATTCATAACCTATTGATATTTGTTAACTGCTTGCAAAGATAGGGGTTTCTACCTATTTCTAGGTACAAAATGCATGAAAATACGTGTTTTATTCGTTATTTTTTGATGTATGTCAAAAAAAAGTGCAAACGATTGAACAGTTTCCCCTCCTTTAGACCGATAATTATCATTTCCTGAACGATTTTTTCATAGTCTTTTAAACGAATTGTCATAGTATTCGTCTATAATAACGTAGAAAGAACAGAAATGCTGAGCTTTTAGGGAGATTCATACCGCGAAATAGGGATTTTTCTTATCGTATTCCCGATTTTTTTGCGAACTTTGCACCCGAAAGAACAATAGGAAGTATTGGGTATATATAAATAAGAGTGATAAAAATAAATATATAGAAAGCAATGAAAAAGGTATTTCTTTTGGCTGCCATCGTGCTCGCATGCACAGCTGGCAGCAACGCAAGCGCTATGAACGAGGCAGCGCTCAATGCCTCAATGTCTGAGATGATGCCGGTTAAGAAAACGGCTAAGAAGACTACAAAGAAGACTTCAAAGAAGACTACGACCAAGAAGACTTCTACAAAGAAAACAACTTCTGCTGCATCTAACACAACAGCAGCAACAACTACAACTGCTGCAACAACTGCAGCAACAACCAGCAATGCCGCTACATCTACCAGTGCAACCAGCAATGCAGGCTCAGCCGTTGCAGGTATCTTGGGTGCTGTACTGGGCGGAAACTCTAACAGCAGCAGCTCTGCAGGTAGCAGCATTATCAATGGCATTCTGAATAATGTAATCGGTTCAGGTACCTTCAGCAAGCAGGATCTCTGTGCCCATACCTGGAAGTACAGCAAGCCGGGATGCGCCTTTACTTCTGAGAATCTCCTGGCAAAGGCTGGCGGTGAGATTGCTGCCAACAAGGTAGAGGAGAAGTTGGGTGAGTATTACAGCAAGTTTGGTTTCAGCGGCTCAAATACCTATTTCACCTTCAAAACTGATGGAACTTTCGCTGCCAAGATTGACGGCAAGTCATGGCAGGGCAATTATACTTTTGATGAGAAGACTCATGCCATTCAGATGAAGGGCTTGCTCTTGAGTATGTCGGGCTATGCTACGAAGACTACCAACGGCATCAGCCTGCTCTTCGACCAGACAAAGTTGCTCAACCTCATCAAGACCATGGGTGCCCTCAAGGGCAGTTCTACGCTCAGCGCTATCGGTACTATCGCCAATAATTACGATGGTATGCGTGTAGGTTTCGAGATGACTAAGTAATCCTGAAGGATAGAATCCATAACTGAACCTTCTGTTGGAGTGGGCTCAGTCAATAGAAATCGCCCTGTAAGAAGTAAAGCATCTTTCAAGCTATGCTTTGCTCTTTACAGGGCGATTTTTCTTGTTTATTTCACGTTCAGTTTCATTGTCTTTACATCCTTGCTGTTGGTTCCTATCATAATCTGGAAGTCGCCAGGTTCTATCACGTGCTTCAGATCAGCGTTGTAGAACTTGAGCATATCTGGGGTGATATCAAAGCTTACCTCCTTGCTTTCACCTACTGCCAGATGGATGCGCTGGAAACCTTTCAGTTCCTTTACAGGGCGGGAGATGCTGGCTACCATGTCACGGATGTAGAGCTGCACAATCTCGTCGGCATCGCGGGAGCCATTGTTCTTAACGGTGACGCTAGCTGTAATCTTCTTGCCATCCTGCCATTCGGTAGCCTCCTCATTGCTGATGCCGGCCTCCTGGCTGCTCAGGCGGAAGTTGCTGTATGAAAAGTAGGTGTAGCTCAAACCGTAACCGAAAGGATAGAGCGGACCATTGCTTACATCCAGACAGTTGCTGGCAAATTTGGCAAACTTCTCATTATCGTCTGCTACAGGGCGGCCGGTGTTCTGATGGTTGTAGTAGAGAGGCTCCTGACCGGTAGTCTTAGGCATCGAAGTGGTGAGCTTACCCGATGGCGATTTGTCGCCAAAGATGACATCGCAGAGTGCATCGCCCATCTCTGATCCTCCAAACCATACATTCATGATGGCTGGTACATGGGCTTTCTCCCAAGTAAGAACCGTAGGACGGCCCGCAAAGTTGAGGAGCACTACAGGCTTGCCCGTCTTCAGAAGTTCGGCAAGCAGTTCGCGCTGTACGTCCGGCATCTCCAGGTTGGTACGGCTACCGCATTCGCCGCTCATCTCGGCACTTTCGCCCATAGCACATACTATCACGTCGGCCTCTTTAGCAATCTTCAGTGCTTCAGCCTTCATCTCAGCCTCGTTGCCCCAGTTGATTGGTTTACCGGATTCGCCGTTTTGCTGCAGTTCCTTATTGCGCCAGATATTGCTTCCCTGGGCATATAATAAGGTGGCTTTTCCGGCAAGTGCATGCTCCATCGCTTCCTTGATGGTGGTATATTTAGATGGTACCTGAGCCACGCTCCATGTACCGGCTATGTTGTTTCGGGTGTCGGCAAGCGGACCTATCAGGGCTATCTTTCCTTCCTTTTTCAGTGGCAGGATATTGCCTTCGTTCTTCAGGAGCACGAAGGTCTCTGCTGCTACATTGCGGGCTGCCTGACGGTTCTCTGCGGTATAAATCTCGCTCTTGCTGCGCTTGGTGTTGCAGTAGCGGTAAGGGTCGCTGAACAGGCCCAGTTTATATTTCGCTTCCAGAATGCGGCGGCAGGCGATATTCACATCTTCCTCGCTCACCTTTCCTTCTGCTATGCTCTTAGCCAGATGCTTTACGAAGGCGTTGGAACACATATCCATGTCGGTACCCGCCTTCAGTGCCTGTTCTGAAGCCTCCTGGATGTCTTTTGCCGTTCCGTGCTGCAGAATCTCGGTGATAGAAGCGTAATCGGTAACCACGAAACCGTTGAATCCCCACTGCTTTCTCAAGACATCGGTCATCATCCATTTGTTGGCTGTAGCAGGTATGTAGTCGATGAGATTGAATGAAGACATCACGCTGCCCACGCCAGCCTTCACCACTGCCTCGTAAGGTGGAAGATACTGGTTCATCATTCGCACGCGGCTCATATCTACCGTGTTATATTCCTTACCGCTCTCAACGCCTCCGTACAGGGCAAAATGCTTCAGACAGGCCATGATGCGGTTGGCTCTCAGAATCTCTTCTGTGCGCATATCCACGCCCTGGTAGCCCTGAGTCATCGCTGCTCCCATCACGCCGCTCAGATAAGGATCCTCGCCATTTCCTTCGCTTATTCGTCCCCAGCGGGCATCGAGTGCAATGTCTACCATAGGAGAGAATGTCCAGTTGATGCCGTCGGCACTTGCTTCCTTGGCCGATACTTCGCCTACTTTCTTCATCGCCTCGGTATCCCATGAGCAGGAGAGGGCGAGAGGGATAGGGAACATCGTTTCGTAACCATGAATCACGTCCATACCTACGAGCAGCGGGATGCCCAGACGGCTGTTCTTGATGGCGATTTCCTGCAGAGCCTTGATTTTATCGAGCCCTTTGATATTGAAAACTCCGCCCATGTTACCCTGGGCGATATCGCTGCCTACCTGGGTGTCAAGTGCGCCGCCGGTAGTGATGTCGCCGGCTACCATCAGGTTCAGCTGACCAATCTTTTCCTGTAGCGTCATCTTCGCCATCAGTTGGTCGATATACTCCTTCATGGGTAGAATCTTGCCTTTCTTGGTTGTGGCAGTTACTTTTTTCTTAGGGGCTGCGGTATGGGCGAAAGCAGGTGCTACCATAGAACCAGCCAAAAGAAATGTGAGTGATAAAAGTGCTGTTCTCATTGTTTATTATGTTAATTGTTATTTTTGATGCTTATCTTCTATTAAGACCTTGCAAAGATAATAAAAAAGATGATACGATGCGCGATAGAAATGTTAAAATGTGGATGAAATTTTCTTTTTTAGATAAAAATGTGTCTGATAATGAGATGGATAAGAAAAATGGAGAATATATAAAAAGTGGATGCGGTATAGGCGAAAAATGTGAAGAAATCTACATTTCTTCTATATTTGATTTGTCGTTTCCGATTTTTTTATTACTTTTGCACATGAAACCTCATGAAAATAAATCAATCTTAAACGGAATCAAGTTGATGTATCGCGTAAATGAATTATGGGGAAAGGCATTCTTCTTCCTGCTCTTTGTCTTGATGCCTCTTTCTCTTGCAGCAAAAACAACAGATAATATAGAGCAGCTTTTTCTGAGTCTGGACAATGCCATTGCCCATTCGGCTGATTATGTGAAGGTACGTGAAGCCCGAATTCGCGATTGGGAGCAGAAACTGAAGACCGCCAGGCGCCTAAGCAGTAAGTATGATGCCTGCTTTGCGCTCTTTGAGGAATACCGCTCCTACAAGAACGACATGGCGCTGAAATATATCAACCGATGTATGGAACTTGCCTTCAGAATGGGTGATAAAAAGAAGGTGGAAAATGCCAAGGCGCTGCTGGCTTTCCAGGAATCTACCACGGGCGATTATGCCGAATCGTACGACCTGCTGAAGTCTGTCAATATCGCTGATCTTGATGCTGAGGGCAAACGCAACTACCTCTGGGCTTGCCAGCACCTGTATGGCGAGATGGCATATTATTCCAACGTTCCTTCCTTGAAGAAATATTATGCCGGCAAGCATAATGCCTATCAGGCTGCAATAGACAGCACATTCAGCCATGATGATGACCTTTATCTGCAGATGCAGGAGGTGAGGGTACGCGATGCGGGCAATATGAAGGAGGCTTTGCGATTGAGCGATAAGCGGCTGGCGATGACGAAACCGGGCACCCATCAGTATGCCATTGTACAGTTTTATCGCGGCTTGACCTACAATCAGTTTGGCGATAAAGAGCAGTTCCTCCGCTGCCTCTTGCGTTCTGCTATCTGCGATGTCCAGTTGGCTGTGATGGACCAGGGGTCGCTCTGGGAACTTGCCAATCTGCTCAATGCCGAACCGGGCGAGCAGAAGCGCTCTCATGAGTATATCAAGTTTGCTTGGAAGTCGGCTACCATTTTCAATACGCCTAGCCGCAGCCGCCAGATCATGCCTGTACTCACGCATATTGAGGAGGAATATCAGAAAGAACTTTCTTCGGGCAACCAGCATCTGCGGCTCATGGTAGCGTGTTCTGCCATGCTTCTCTTTGTGGTTATGCTCTTGCTCTACTATGTCAACAAGCAGCGCAAGCGCATTGCTGCGGCCCATCATAAGCTGAAGGAAACCAACCATGCCTTGCAGTTGGCAAATGAGCGTCTTAACGAGATGAACCATTCTCTCAACGAGAGTAACAAGATGAAGGAAGTATATATTGGTCGATTCCTGCGCCTTTGTGCCATCTATGTCGACAAGATAGAGACCATGCGCAAGCGAGTAGTGAAACTGGTGAAGGCTAGAGAACTCAACAAGTTGCTGGAGCAGATGCAGGCTGGCGAGGCCTACATGGGCGAGCTGTATGAGTATTTCGATTCCGCCTTTCTGAAGCTCTTCCCTAACTTTGTTGAGGAGTTCAATGCCCTCTTGAGACCTGAAGAGCGTATCGTGCTCGAAGATGACAGCCGTCTTTCTACCACCCTCCGTATCTTTGCCCTTATCCGTTTGGGCATCGAGGACAGTTCTAAGATTGCCGAGTTCCTTCACTATTCTGTGAACACTATCTATAATTATCGCGCCAAAATCAAGAATAGTGCCATCTGTGACAGGGAAGAGTTCGAGCAGCGCGTGAAGCAGATTGGCATGAAATAAGCCTTTCAGGGCGTATGGCGAAAACTTGCGAAAATTCAGAAGTAAATGCTGCAGATACCCATGCACCCTGTTTTAGGGTGCATGGGTAGTCATCTGATAATCAAAATATTGATGTTTGTGTATCCCTGTTTCTGCGAACTTTGTGATGGATGATAGGCGATAGAAATCGCATAATAGTTTGACGTTGTGTTTTACAACGTCAAGTGGGTTAATCGTATGATAATCAAGATATTGATATTTTTGAAAATCCCCGTTTCTACGAGTTTGTCGATAGGATGAAAGCAGGGGAAAACAATAAAAGCTTGTTACGGCGTTTCACCGTAACAAGCTTTTATGCGTTATATTTATTTCTTCCCTCCGTTCAATTTCTCAGAATCGAATCATTCTTTTTAAAAGAGCTCGAAGGCTTTCTTGAGCTTCAGGTTATCGGCTGCATTACCAACAAGAGCCTCAAACTTTCCGGCTTCAGCCTTCCAGGATGAAGATGCCTCATCGTAGAAACTGAGGGCCTCTTTGCTGATGGTGATGCTGATATCCTTGCTCTCACCTGGCTGGAGATAAACCTTCTGGAATCCCTTCAGCTCCTTCTGAGGGCGGTCTACTGATGACTTGACATCGTGGATATAGAGCTGAACCGTCTCGGCTCCGGCACGCTTTCCTGTATTCTTTACGTTTACGGTAAAGGTGATTGTGCCGTCCTGCTTCATCTGCACCTTGTCGCTGCGGAGATTAGAGATGGCAAACTGGGTGTAACTCAAGCCGTGACCGAATGCAAAGGTAGGCTTGATGCGTTCCTTATCGGTCCAGCGGTAACCTACATAGATGCCTTCCTTATATTCCTCATCAATGATGTTGCCCTTCGTGCTGGCTCCACCTTCCTGACGCCAGGTTCCCGGATAGGTATTGAGTGCATGAGCACCTATTTCCTTCAGCGAGTTGACCCATGTAAACGGCAACTTGCCGCTAGGGTTTGCATCGCCTGTAAGGATGCTTGCAAGGGCTTCGCCGCTCTCCGAACCGATGAACCAGCCCTGTACGATGCCGGCAACCTTAGCCTTCCAAGGCATAGCTACCGCATTGCCCGAGATGTTGACATAAACGAAGTTTCTGTTTGCCTTAGCCAAAGCCTCGATCAGCTTATCCTGATGGTATGGCAACTCATAATGCTTGCGGTCGTGACCCTCACAGTCCTGGAAATCGCTCTTGTTCAGACCACCAAACATGATGACATAGTCGGCAGTCTTGGCTTTCTCTACGGCTTCGGCTATCAGTTCAGCCTCGCTGCGCTTGTCTTCCAGGTTCTGGCCGGTTGTAACGCCATTGTAGTTGCCCGTTACATCGCCCACATATCCGCGGGTATAATCTACCTCGATGCCGTCCTTGCCCAAGCGTGTCTTCAGACCATCGAAAGGCGAAATCTCGCGCTGTACCTTGAGCGAAGAAGAGCCTCCGCCTACGGTCATCATCTTGATGGCATTCTCGCCTACTACCAGTATGCGCTTAGCCTTCTGGGTGTTGATAGGGAGCACATTGTTCCTGTTCTGGAGCAATACGATGCCTTCCTCGGCAATCTGTCTGGCTGCTGCATAATGGCTCTCGGAACAGAGGAAACCATGAGGGCGGTTCGGATTCATCGTGGTGCGATAGAAGAGGCGCAATACGCGGCGCACCTTATCGTCCAGCTCCTTCTGGGTGAACTTGCCTTCCTGTATGGCCTTCATGTAAGGCATGGAGAGATAATAGTTGTCGTAGGCATTGGTAGCGCCCATCGTAAGACCGTCTGTCCAGGTGCCGAACTCCATATCCAGCCCGTTCTTTACAGACTGCTCCAGGTCGTGGGCACCGCCCCAGTCGCTTACCACGACACCGTCATACTTCCAGTCGCCCTTCAGAATCTTGTTCAGGGTCCACTGGTTGTGGCAGTTGTGCTCATTCTTATATAGGTTGTAGGCTCCCATGATACCCCATGTCTTACCCTTCTCAACAGCCGCCTTGAAGGCAGGGAGATAGATTTCATGGAGAGCACGGTCGCTGACGATTACGTTGACCTGATGGCGGTATTCCTCATCGTTGTTCAGGCAATAGTGCTTTACGCAGGCTGATACGCCCTTAGACTGCAATCCCTGGATATACGGCACAACCATGATGCTTGCCAGGAACGGATCTTCGCCCATATACTCGAAGTTGCGGCCATTGAGAGGCGTGCGGTAGATGTTGACGCCAGGGCCCAGAATCATGTCCTTGCCGCGATACAGGGCTTCTTCGCCCAATGCTTCGCCATAGATGCGGCTCATCTGCGGATTCCATGATGCGGCAAGACAGGTGAGGGCAGGGAAGGCTACACAGGAGTCGTTGGTCTGACCAGCCTGTTCCCACTCATCCCACAATACGTCAGGACGCACTCCGTGAGGTCCGTCATCCGTCCAGAAGTCAGGAAATCCCAAGCGTGGTACACCGGCTGATGAAAACTTGCTCTGAGCATGGATGATGCGTATCTTCTCTGCCAGCGTCATGCGGGAGATGGCATCATCGATGCGCTGCTCTACCGGCTTGGTCTGGTCGAGATAGACTGGCAATTGTCTGGTAGTCTGCTGTGCCTGAGATGGAGCGATGGCTGCAACCGACAGGACACATGATAAAATGAACTGTTTCATAAGTAATGAATTTATTATGGTTTGTTTATTTCTCGCAGTTGTTTGTTTTGCACACCGCCTCTCACGTTTTTTTTGTGCGTTTAGGCGTATATGCTCATTCATCTGCAAAATTACTAAATAAATAATGAAAAAATGATGTGTGATAAGTGAAAAGTGGATGGGTGCAAAAATATAACTTTTGTAAGTTGTTGATAATGAGAAGTATAATGAGCGATGTGTGTTATTGAAAAGTGGCAGAGTGTGAACACTGAAATATACTGATATAACGTTTCAGGGGTGTTCTAGCCTCATTTTCTCCATTTTACCCCATCCACTTTCGTATAGTTATTAAAAAATAGATAAGTATCTGAAAACTAACGATATAAGTTGTTTGAAGCAAGTATTTTTCCCACTTATCTGTTGAAGGGGCTAGGAATTATCAAAAAATCATATTATATTTGCAAACGAAAACACGGCTTAACGCATTTTAGGAAATGCACAGCCGCACAGTCTTAAACATTATTATAATAGAGTGAACTAACAAACAGATATTTTTCTAAACTAATAATCGAATATGAAAACAAAAAGTCTATTGCTGGCGACTGCATTATTGATGTCGACGTCAGCGCTCGCACAGAAAAACACCTTCAAGGGTGTCGTGTTGGATGACCTGGGTGAACCCGTTATCGGAGCCACCGTACAGGTTAAAGGCGTCAAGGGTGCCGGTGCAATTACCGACCTTGATGGTAACTTTGTCATCGATGCAGATGCTAACCAGACCTTGGTTATCACCTACATTGGCTACAAGGATGCAGAGATTCGTCCTTCAGCCAACATGAAGATTACTCTGAAACAAGACGACAAGGCTTTGGACGAAGTGGTTGTTGTAGGTTACGGTGTTCAGAAGAAGAGCGTGGTAACTGCTGCTATCGCTAAAGTGAGCACCGAAGATTTGGCTGGCAAGAGCCCAGTGCGTGTTGATAACGCATTGAAGGGTCTGGCTGCCGGTGTCAACGTAACCTCTTCTTCAGGTCAGCCTGGTGCATCTCCTAAAGTCCGTATTCGTGGTACAGGTACTATCAGCAATTCAGATCCTCTCTACATCGTAGACGGCATGCCTATCGAGGGTGGTCTCGACTATCTCAACCCTAGTGATATCGAGAGTATCGAGGTGTTGAAGGATGCTGCTTCGGGTGCTATCTATGGTGCCCGTGCTGCCAACGGTGTAATTCTCGTAACCACCAAGAAGGGTAAGATAGGAAAGGCACAGATCAACTATAACTTCTCTTACGGTTGGCAAAGCGCATGGAAGAAGCGTGATGTGACAAGCGCCACTGACTACGCCATCCTTCAGAACGAGCGTGCAGTGAATGGTGGTCAGGCTCCTATCTTTGCTGATCCATACAAACTGACTGACTCTAATGGCAATCCTATCAATGGATTTGGTACTGATTGGCAGGACTTGGTATTCAACGACAATGCCCCTGTACAGAACCATGAGGTAAGCATCAGTGGTGCATCCGATAAGATCAACTACTACCTCTCCATGGGCTACTACAAGCAGGAAGGTATCGTAGGTGGTAACTACGGACAGAGCAACTATGAGCGTCTCTCTATGCGTAGCAACAACATTTATAATGTATTGGATGCCAGCAAGGATCGCAACTTCCTCAACAAGCTCGATGTAACCGTCAACATGGCTTACACCCGTGTAAAGAGTACAGGTATCGATGCTAATAGTAATGGCTCAGTATTGGGTAGTGCCCTCTATCTTGCTCCAACATTGGCTCCTACGGTAACCAATAGCAATGTGGCGAAGAAGTATTATAATACCTACGAGGATCCTAATACATACGATGCAGATGGTAATATTACAGGTACTCGTGATACTTACGAGCTTCTTCGTGATGCCAATGGCAACTATTATACCATCCCAGGTATGGGAGGTACCTATCAGGAGATGAACAACCCTCTTGCCATGATGGCGCGCCCAGCAGCTAAGAACTGGTCACATAAGTTTGTGCCTAAGTTCTCTATCGACCTCCAGCTCTGGGATAACTTGAAGTATCATTTCACTTATAGTGCAGACCTCAGCTTCTGGGGTTCAGATAGCTACACCGCATCCAAGTATTACCTCTCTGGTAACGTCAAGGCTGAGCATACCCAGGCTTACAAGAGTTCTGACAAGGGTATCAACTGGCAGGTGGAGAATACTTTGACATACGATAAGACTATTGGCAAGCATAGTTTTGCTGTTGTCTTAGGTCAGAGTGCAATGAAGAATAAGAGTGATTATCTGAACGGCAGCCGTTGGAATCTTGTGAATGTAAACAAGCCTTCTATCGACTATGCTACTGGTAAATATAGCCAGACCATCGTGAAGGATGCTGAAGGTAACATCATCTCTGTAGGTGCTCCAACTATTGAGCATGCTGTATCAGGTGGCAATAATGTAGTGCATGCTATATCTTCTCTCTTCGGTCGATTGAGCTATAACTATGATGAGAAGTACATGCTTCAGGCTACAATCCGCCGAGATGGTTCAAGCCGTTTCGGACCATCTCATAAATATGGTACCTTCCCATCTGCCTCTATCGGATGGAATATTATGAACGAGAAATTCATGGAAAGTACTCGCGATTGGTTGAGCAACTTGAAGTTCCGTGCCAGCTGGGGTAAGAATGGTAATGATAACATCGGTGACTTCCGTTATACCGTATTGACCGCTATGGGCAACAACGTGCTCTTCGGAAAGAATGCAGTCAAGTTTAATGGTTCTAAGGCGAATGCCACAGCCAATGAAGACTTGAAGTGGGAGGAGAGTGAGCAGACTGATATCGGTTTCGACTTCGGTTTCTTCGGCAGTGCGCTGACATTCTCAGCTGACTATTATGTAAAGAAGACCAACGGTATGTTGATTACTATGCCTATCCCAAGCTACGTAGGTGAGACCAAGCCAATCGGTAACGTGGGTGACATGAAGAACTCAGGTCTTGAGTTTGAGCTCGGCTATAAGTGGCACATCTCTGATGCTCGCTTCAATGCCAAGGCTAATGTTACCTATCTGCACAATGAGTTGACCAACCTCGGTAATGATACAGGTTACATCGACCTCGATGGCTTCCTGGGTATCTCTGGTGGTGGCACTCGTGGATCTAACGGTCAGCCTTTCCCATACTTCTATGGTTATAAGACAGCTGGTGTGTTCCAGAATATGGCAGAGGTTAATGCTTATACCAATGCAGATGGAAATTTGATCATGCCAGATGCCAAGCCAGGTGATGTACGCTTTGTTGATGTCAATGGTGATGGTAAAATCGATCCAGATGACCGCACCAACATCGGTAATGGTACACCTTCATGGACCTTCGGTTTCAACTTCAATGCTGAGTGGAAGGGTTTCGATCTCAACCTCTTCTTGCAGGGTGTAACAGGTAATAAGGTATTTGATGCTACCTATCGTACAGATGTGTTCTCTGGCAACTTCCCTACTTGGATGCTCGGCAGATGGACTGGTGAGGGTACCTCCAATAAGTATCCTATCCTGAAGAATGGCGATGCTACCAATTGGCAGGTTTCTGACCTCTATATTTGCGATGGCTCTTACTTGAGATTGAAGAACATCTCTTTGGGTTACACCTTGCCAAAGCAGCTTACACAGAAGTTGTCTATCAGTCACTTGCGTTTCTACGTGATGGCAGAGAACCTGATTACCTGGACCAAGTATTGGGGCTTCGACCCTGAAATCTCATCAGGTGGAACTTCTCTCGGTGTAGACTATGGTGTATATCCACAGGCTCGCACCTACACCATCGGCGTAAACCTTTCATTCTAAAATAAGAACCTTTAAAATAAAGACTATTATGAAGACAATAAAATATATAGCTTTAGGAGTGTTGGCAACCAGTATGATACTGGCAAACACATCTTGCAGCGACAGCTTCCTAGAGGTGGAGAACCCATCAGGTGAAAACCTCGAAGAATATTATACCACAGATGCCCATATCAATGAGGCTCTGAATGCGGCTTACGATCCTATCCACTGGCCAGACTGGGGATTGGGACAGTATAATGCTCTCAATATCGATGCCGAGATAATGGGCGATAACTTCTGGGTAGGCGGTTCTAACAAAACCGATCAACAGCACTGGCACATGCTTGCCAACTATGAGGCAAATGCCAGCAATACCCTTAGCTCACTTTGGACAGTGGACTACTCAGGCATCAAGCGTTGTAATGACCTCTTGAAGTATTTGGGCTGGGCAGAGGCTAATCTCACTGCTGCCAACAAGGCATCTTATGAGATGCAGGGTAGAGCCCTCCGTGTATATTTCTACAATAACTTGTGGCACTACTTTGGCAATATTCCTTTCTATCTGGAGAACTTGTCTGCTCCTTACACAGCCCCACAGTTCAAGGCTGATGAAGTATATGACAAATTGATAGTAGAGCTTGAGTCTGTAATTGACTCCAAGGTCCTGCCAATGCGTTGGGACGATGCCAACTGTGGAAGAATGTCGCAGGCCATGTGCTATATGATGTATGCCGAGATGGTGATGTATCAGAATGACAAGACTCGCTATCCTAAGGCTCTCCAGTATATGCAGGAGCTCATCACCGACAAGAGTGACTATGATATAGTAGACGATTACGCCTCTATTTGGAAAGAGAGCGGCGAATGGTGCAAGGAGAGCATCTGGGAAGTAAACTATGAGGATGGTAACAACGAGCGTGGTTGGAATTCACCATTGGCTATTGGTGGTACAATATTGCCTACCTTGATTTCTCCAAACTCTTGGCCTGGTGGCGATGGTTGGAACCAAGGCGGTGACGGTTGGGGATTCCTACCTGTTCGTACCGAAACCTATGCTCTGTTTGCTGACAACGACAAGCGCCGTGATGCTACTGTATGGGACTGTCGTGGCGTGAAATATACCAAACGTTATGAGGATACTGGTCTTTGGCTGGCCAAGTATCGTCCGTTCACAGAGAACAATGCTGACGCAGGTTTCGATAATAACCTTAACTATAATAACAATCTCCGTGTATATCGCTTGGCTGAGGCTTACCTCAATGCTGCAGAGCTTTTGTTGGAGACAGGTGGCGATGCTAATCAGGCTAAGGATTATGTGAATAAGATTCGCAACCGTGCAGGAATCGCAGAGCTTGGAGCCGTAACTCTGGATGATGTTATCAATGAGCGCCGCTTGGAGTTTGTAGGTGAGGGTAAGCGTTACTTCGACTTGGTTCGTACAGGCAAGGCTGCCAGCGTATTGGTGCCAGATGAGTATGGCTATCGTACCAATTCTTGGACAGAATCTAAGAAGTATATCCCAATTGCTCAGGCAGAGCTTGACTCAGACCCAGCATTGGTACAAAACAATTACTAATACATTAAAATGGTAACGATTATGAAAAAGATATTATATCATTCAGCATTTGCATTCCTAGCAGCCTTTCTGCTAGGAGCATGCTCCCCAGAAGATTTTAGCGGTGCCAATGGCGAATTGCCTAACATTGCTGATTATGCTGACAACTTCAATATCAGTGTTGATCAAGACATCAATACAGCTAATTTCAGTTTTAACTCAACAGAGGGCATCACCCCAATTTGGGTAATTGATGGTGCTTATTCTTCAGACTATACATTGAGCAAGTACTATCGTAAGAAGGGAACATACGATGTGGAGTGCTTTGTGAAGAATCGCAATGGTATTAGCAAGGAGAGCGTCAAGAAGCAATTCACGGTGGAGAAAACCAAGATGAATGGCTTCGCAGGTTTCGTAGAGGATAGTGAGTTTAATCTCTTCAAGAGAATTACCTTCCCTGAAAAACCTTCTGCTGGCTATTATGCTCCAGGATGGACCCAAATTGCTGACCCGGTTTGTAGCTACAGCAAGGGATGCTATACATTGAAACTCCCTAAGGCAACTACCGAGCGTTGGCAAGCTCAGGTTCCTTTCAAAAACTTAGGTATCTCTACTAGCGCAGATAAGCATTATGACTTCTCTTGCATCATTACATCTGCCAAGGGACATAATGCCGTTAAAGTGAAACTTTGTGATTCTGGCGCAGGTGGTGATGACATCATTCTCTTTGACTCTAAGGATGTAAATACCGGTCTTGAGGCAGGAGAGCCTAAGTGTATTTTCGGCTCAGACCTCGAAGGTAAGGATATTCAAAACCTGAAGGTGGTATTCGACTTTGGTGGAAATCAGGCTGATGATGAAATCATGATAGAAAGTCTGGTGTTAAAAGATCATGCCAACGATGACGGTACTGTGGTTCCGGTAGAATTGAAGGTGCCATTCGACTATAATACAGCTGGAAACCTTTGGAAGGATGTAGATGAGAATCAGTCATTCGTAAACACCAATTGGTTTGGTGATGCAGGATGGGCACCTATCGAGTGTGCTCCTGTTGTCAAGCATGAGGGTAACAAGCATTCTATCGTGATACCTGTAGAAACTCCAGCTGAGCAGTGGCACGCACAATGGGCTTTGACAGAAGTTCCTGTCGCTATCAAGATGGGACAGAAAGTTGATTTCTCTTGTAAAGTAAAAACTTCTGCTCCGTTACCTCTTGCAACCTTTAAGCTTTGTGATACAGGCAATGATGATAGCTTCTTGTTTGCTGATATGTATACTGATATACAAGGTGAATATGTTGTCCGTTATGATGATGCCGTGATTAAAGGTAAGAATCCTGGAGATATGGCCAAAATAAAACTTGTAATGGACTTTGCCGGTGCTCCTAAGGATGCCGAGGTAACCATCAGCGATATCGTTTTGATTGTGAAATAGGCTTTAGGTTTTATAGGTTTATATAGAATTATACAGGAGCTGCTTCTATAAAAATAAGTAGGAGTGGCTCCCTTTCTAAATTTTAAATGACATGAAATTCTTGAAAATATTTTCCTTCCTTCTCTCGCTTATGCTGCTTTCTTGCAGCAGCAGCTCTTCTGACGGCGATGGAGAGGTGACGATATCCTGCTCTCCTACGCGCATAGATGTTCCTGCCAAAGGCGGTACTTATAAAATCATGATTGTGGCTTCTGAAGGAGGCTGGGAAGCGAGAGCATCCTTCCCTGGAGAAGGTCCTACGACAAATGTATACCCTTGGTTTAAAGTGAGTGCCAGTGGTAATAACAAAGCTATGGGTATGGTAACTGTAGATGTGGAAGAGAATAAATCGTCTGTTGATCTTGACGGAAGTGTCGAGATTTCATTAGAGGATAAGAAGGTATCGGTGCCAGTGCATCAGGCTGGAAAACAGGTTACTCCTATTGAAGGGGGCGAAATGGTGATTCCTGAGGGGTACAAACTGGTCTGGAATGATGAATTTAATAAAGGCTCTGAGTTGAATAGTACCGACTGGCGTCATGAGGTGCAGAAGTCGGGCTGGGTGAATAATGAACTTCAGAATTATGCGAACGGCTCTGCTGATGGCAAACGCGTAACAGAAATTGCTGATAACCGGCTTTACATCAACTGTTTCAAGGGCAGCGACGGCAAGATTTATTCGGGGCGCGTATATGCTCACGAAACCCAGGGCTGGCTTTACGGTATCTTCGAAGCTCGCATCAAATTGCCTAAAGGTAAAGGTACATGGCCTGCTTTCTGGATGATGCCTTGCAACAATGATTTCGGAGCAAATCCTTGGCCTAAATGTGGCGAGATTGATATTATGGAAGAGGTAGGCTTTAATCCTAACTATACTTCTTCGTCGCTCCATACTGAGAAGTTTAATCACGTGATGGGAACCCAGATTACCAAGGAGCGTCTGACTGTGGGTGCTGAAGACGGTTTCCACGTTTATCGCCTGGAGTGGACTCCTGATTATATCAAGACCTATGTGGATGGTAAAGAACTGCTCAATTTCAACAATGATGGTAAAAATGAAGTGGGTTCATGGCCTTTCAATAAACCATTCTATGTTATCCTCAACCTGGCTTGGGGCGGTGATTGGGGCGGCAAGAAGGGTGTTGACGAAAGCGCCCTCCCTGTTCAGATGGAAGTGGATTACGTGAGAGTATTCCAGAAAAAATAAGGCTTGATTTTTTTACTATATAAATAATAAGGTCTTAGGAGAAGTCGTATCTGCACTTACTCCTAAGACTTTTTCTTTTGTTCTTTTGCTCCGAATATCTGTCTTTTTCTTACTTACAATTTGCTCATTTCGAATAAAAGTTATAATTTTGCAGTTGAATTTCAAAAATCAGAAAAATAGAATGAAACAGAATAATAGTAATTTATTATATCATCTTGTGGCTTTTATCACCGTAGCCATCTGGGGAACCACCTTTGTTTCTACCAAGGTGCTGATGCTGAACGGGCTTTCGCCGGCACAGATCTTTACGCTCCGTTTCAGTATTGCATACATCCTGATGCTGATGGTGAATCATAAGAAGATGTTTGCTGATAGCTGGAAGGATGAGTTTAAAATGGCGATGCTGGGTATTACGGGCGGTTCACTCTATTTCCTGAGCGAGAACGAGGCGATGAATTATACCACAACAACCAATACTTCGCTCATCGTATGCTCCTGTCCGCTCTTTGCTACCTTGCTGGTACGTCTGGTTTATCGCCATTCTTCGCGTATCAATATGATACAGCTGTTGGGCTCTCTGCTTGCTTTTGTAGGTATGATTATCGTGGTGCTGAATGGCAGATTCGTGCTGCATCTGTCGCCTGTAGGTGATGCCTTGGCTTTTACGGCATGTATGAGCTGGGCAGTCTATTCGCTCCTGATGAAATCGGTATCGGGCGATTATGGCGCAGCTTTTATTACCCGCAAGGTCTTCTTCTATGGTGTGCTTACCATCTTGCCTTATTATCTTATCATCCCTGGTTGGCCGGCATGGGATGTGTTTATGAAGCCTCAGGTGGTGGGTAATCTCTTGTTCCTGGGCTGTTTGGCATCCATGATATGTTTCCTTACCTGGAACTGGTGTATCTCTAAGCTGGGTGCCGTGAAAGCTACCAACTGGGTTTATTTCAACCCTATCACCACAATGATTTTCGCCTCTCTGGTATTAGACGAAAAGATAACTCCTTACTTCCTGGCAGGTGCCTGCTGCATTCTGGCAGGTATGTATATTGCGGATAGAATGACGAAGGCAGAATAAAAAATGACGAAGCATAGCTGTAGTTAGAACTTGCCAATGCTAAGAGCATTGATGCTCTTTACCATTTTGCTTTTCATTTTTTCCATATTGATTTGTCTTTTAGTGTAATACGAATGAATAGTTGTTATTACTTATATAATATTTGTTTAGTTTTTCATTAGGCGTTCCGCCGGATTTACCGTCCGGCGGAGCGTTATGGAAATTTCTTATTCCTCGATGACAGAAATCTGCATAGAAACATCCTCTTTTGGCCGATCGCCACGCAATGTTTCGCAGTTCTGAATCTTTTCTACGATGTCAAGTCCTTCCTCTACTTCACCGAAAACGGTGTATTGGTTATCGAGGAAAGGAGTTCCGCCTATTTCTGTATAAGCCTTCTGCTGCTCTTCGGTAAACTTAGGGTAGCCCTGCTCCTTGCAGCGCTTCTTGGTTTCATCCACCAGTTCATCCTGGAGTTTCATCAGGCCTTCACGGTCGCGGTTGCGGCGGAAGTTCATGATTTCTTCATGATGTTCTTTGGCAAGCTGGTTGAAGATATTCTGCTCCATCTGCATGCCCATCTGCTTTTCCATCTGCTTCAGTTCATTCTGCTTGTAGGTCTTTCCCCATACAATATAGAACTGGCTACCGCTGCTCTCTCGTTCTGGGTTTACCTCATCTCCCAAACGGGCTGCGCTCAAGGCACCACGCTTGTGGAAAAGTTGTGGATAAACGAACTCGGCAGGGATGGTATAGTCAGGACCACCTGTGCCCAGCATCTTGCCTTTAGGAGCGCCTTTGCTGTCTGGATCGCCGCCTTGAATCATAAAATCCTTGATGACACGATGGAAGAGAGTGCCATCGAAATATCCCTCCTTTGCCAACTTGATGAAGTTGTCACGATGCTGAGGTGTCTCGTCGTAGAGGCGTACCTTGATGTCGCCCTCTGATGTCTTTATCAATACTTTTGCCATAATAATTTATAATCAGTATATTTTATTAATCAGTATATGTCGTAATCAGTATGTTTTTTTACCTTTTTACTTTTCGTAATACTCATTCCACTCCTTCATAGCCTCCTGCCAGTCGGTCTGTTCACCGCTGGCTACGGCTTCTTTCTGTCTCTCTGCCTCGTCGCGAGCCTTATCTCGGGCACGTTTTGCCTTCATTGCTTCGATGGTGGCATCGTCGAGAATCTGAATGGCGCCACGCTTGATGGCATCCTGCAGTTCTTCTTCGCCGAAAGCCTTGCCAGGCTCATTGAAGTCAGAGATATTGAATTCATAATCCACACGAAGGTCGTGGCGTATCATTTTCTGTTGTAAACGGTTGCCTGCGTTCTTGAGTCGCAGCAACTTGCCGATTTCCTTGATTTCTCCTGCTGAGTATTTGTTTCTTCCCATTAATATGATTTGATATTATTATTTTTGCGTGCAAAATTAAGCATAATCCTCGACAAAACCAAGAAAAGTTTCAAGGAATTCACAAAAGAATCCCTTTCTCCCTTTACTTTCTTGCCCTTTTTACCCTTTTACCTTTTTACTTTTTTACCCTTTTACCTTTAAATCACTTCCATGCCTTCTTCTGGTTCAGCTCTATCAGACGGTCGAATTCAAAGTCGGCTTTGATTTTATCCAATATCCTCTTTACGATGATATTCATCACGCTTCCTTTGCTGTAGTTGGCAGAGCACATGAAGTTTACCCGTCCCTCCTTGACAAGCTGGCAGGCAGTCTTCTGTTTATCCTCGTTATCATATACCGCAATCGAGTGGCCGCCATGTTCCTTTACCATCTTCATGCAAGGCACATCGGTTTCTCCATCTCCGAAGTATATCATTCGGGGGAAAGGGATAGGGCGCTTCTCGTCGGGGATATACTGGTTCACTCTTCTGTTGTCGCTCACCTGTTTGATACCTTTGTTGATTTTGAAGAGGAATTGCGTCTTGGTAGTATAGTCTACGGCTACGGCTGGCCAATAGGCGATTCCCTCCTTATTGTAGAGAAAGGAGCAGGCGTAGATGTTCTCAAATTCCTGGGCGATAGGTGTGCCCTCTATCATCTCCTTCAGTCCCGAGGAGTTGATGTAGTGCTTTACGTCCAGTCCGATACTGTTGCCATATTCATTCACGAGCGAAAACCATTGTTTTACACCGCGGAACAGTTCTACATCCTTGCCGAATTTCTGAAAAGATTCCCGGGTGAGCGAGATATTATTCTTCTTGGCTTCGTCGAGCATCAGATACATATAGGTCAAAATGCCGTTGGCATCCTTACCCTCTGCAAACTTTCTGTTTTTCTCCCAGAACTCGTCTTTTGTCTTGCCTGTAGCCTGTATGAATCCAAACTCCTGCATATTGCCCGGCGACAGTGTGCCGTCGAAATCATAAACCAGAGCTACCTGTGGTCTCTTCTTTGTCATATCCCGTTCTCCTTTCTTTTATATTTACCCTAAACTGTCTATCTCTTTTGGGGATGTTCTTTCTCCCTTAATTTGCAAATATACATAATTTTCAGCGAATTAGCAAACTATTGGGATATAAAAAATCATAATGAAACAAAAAAGGCGTACAAAACTCATTTCTGAGCATTGTACGCCTTTATTATAATATTAGTCTGTATTACTTAACTTCTTCGAAGTCAGCGTCTTGTACATCCTGAGCGCCGTCATTGCCGCCCTGTGCCTGCTGACCGCCCTGAGCACCCTGAGGACCTGCCTGCTGGCCGCCCTGATACATCTGCTGAGAAGCAGCCTGCATGACGGTGTTCAAGTTGTTGATAGCTGAATCGATAGCTGCAGCATCACCAGTCTTGTGAGCATCCTTCAACTGCTGCAATGCCTGCTCGATACCTGGCTTCTTGTCAGCTGGAATCTTATCACCGTTATCCTTCAGGAAGTTCTCGGTGGTGAAGATCATGCTGTCAGCCTGATTCATCTTGTCAATCTTCTCGCGCTCAGCCTTATCAGCAGCAGCGTTCTGCTCTGCCTCAGCCTTCATGCGGTTGATCTCGTCCTCGCTCAAGCCAGATGAAGCCTCGATGCGGATGCTCTGCTCCTTACCGGTAGCCTTATCCTTAGCTGATACGTTCAAGATACCGTTGGCATCGATATCGAAGGTAACCTCAATCTGAGGAACACCACGGCGAGCTGGAGCGATACCTGTCAGGTTGAACTGGCCGATGCTCTTGTTCTGAGCTGCCATTGGACGCTCACCCTGCAATACGTGGATGGTAACCTCTGTCTGGTTATCAGCTGCTGTAGAGAATACCTCGCTCTTCTTGCAAGGGATAGTTGTATTGGCATCGATGAGCTTAGTCATCACACCACCCATAGTCTCGATACCGAGAGTCAATGGGGTAACGTCGAGCAATACGATGTCACCAACACCCTCTTCCTTGTTCAGAATGGCACCCTGGATAGCTGCACCTACTGCAACAACCTCATCTGGGTTAACACCCTTAGAAGGCTCCTTGCCGAAGTAGTTCTTAACGAGTGTCTGGACGGCTGGGATACGGCTTGAACCACCAACCAGGATAACCTCGTCGATATCTGATGTAGAGAGCTTAGCGTCACGAACGGCATTCTGGCAAGGTACCAAGCAAGCCTGAATCAGGTTGTGAGCCAACTGCTCGAACTGTGCACGGGTCAAAGTCTTAACCAAGTGCTTTGGCATACCGTCAACGGCTGTGATGTATGGCAAGTTGATTTCGGTAGATGTAGAGCTTGACAACTCAATCTTAGCCTTCTCAGCTGCTTCCTTCAAACGCTGCATAGCCATAGGGTCCTTGCGGAGATCTACGCCTTCTTCAGCCTTGAAGCCATCAGCCAACCAGTTGATGATTACCTGGTCGAAGTCATCACCACCCAGGTGAGTATCACCATTGGTAGAAAGTACCTCGAATACGCCGCCACCAAACTCCAGGATAGAGATATCGAATGTACCACCACCCAAGTCGAATACGGCAATCTTCATATCCTTGTTAGCCTTGTCAACACCGTAAGCCAAAGCTGCGGCTGTAGGCTCATTTACGATACGCTGAACGTTCAAACCTGCAATCTGACCAGCCTCCTTTGTAGCCTGACGCTGTGAGTCAGAGAAGTAAGCAGGAACTGTGATGACAGCATCTGTAACCTCCTGTCCGAGATAATCCTCTGCAGTCTTCTTCATCTTCTGGAGAACCATTGCAGAAATCTCCTGTGGAGTATACTTGCGACCCTCGATTTCAACACGTGGATAACCGCCCTCGTTTACTACTGTGTAAGGCATTGCCTCAGCCTCTTTCTGGCTCTGAGCGTATGTCTCACCCATGAAACGCTTGATAGAATATACAGTGTTCTTAGGGTTTGTGATGGCCTGACGCTTAGCAGGATCACCTACCTTGCGGTCACCATCCTTAACGAAACCTACTACTGATGGAGTAGTACGCTTACCTTCACTATTAGCGATTACAACTGGTTCGCTACCTTCGAAAACGGCAACACAACTGTTTGTGGTACCCAAGTCAATTCCAATTACTTTTCCCATAATTATATCTTTTTTTTATTTTTATCGTTATTAATATGTTATTTATCTCATGAACTGCTGGCTAATGGAAGTCTGCCGAAGATATGCATCTGTCGGGAACCTCTCTATTCAGCGTTCACGCTTTCCGTCATAACAAAGCATGTGCCAAGGGATTGTAAAATTTAAAGTGGCTGACAAGGTGTCAGACAATGCTGACAAAATAAAAGGAATCAAGATATGGGAGGCGATAAAATGTCGCATTCTCCCTATCTTGATTCCTGTAATATGATTGAGAAATCTTTCTTTTCAGATAAAGCTCCTATATATAATAAGGTGTGAAACCTTATCTGGCTTTATTTCTGTTCTTTAGCAGCAAGTGCTTCGCGAACCTTAGCTTCCAGTTCATCGAGAAGTTCAGGGTTATCCTTGAGCAATGCCTTGCAGGCATCGGCACCCTGTCCGAGTTTAGAACCGCCATAGCTATACCAGCTGCCGCTCTTTTCGATGATATTGTTGGCTACAGCCAGACCGAATACCTCACCGGCACGGCTGATGCCTTCGCCAAACATGATGTCGAACTCAGCCTTGCGGAAAGGAGGTGCCACCTTATTCTTCACAACCTTCACGCGAACCAGATTACCTACTACCTCATCGCCATCCTTGATGGCTGTTGCCTTGCGGATATCCAAACGCACTGATGCATAGAACTTCAATGCATTACCACCGGTGGTTGTCTCTGGGTTACCGAACATTACACCAATCTTCTCGCGCAACTGGTTGATGAAGATGCAGGTAGTGTTGGTCTTGCTGATGGTAGAAGTGAGCTTGCGGAGAGCCTGACTCATCAATCGAGCCTGAAGACCTACCACATTGTCACCCATATCGCCTTCGATTTCCTTCTTAGGAGTCAAGGCGGCAACAGAGTCAACAACTACGATGTCTACAGCAGCAGAACTGATCAGCTGGTCTGCAATCTGCAACGCCTGCTCACCATTATCTGGTTGTGAAATCCACAAGTTATCAACATCAACGCCCAATTTAGCCGCATAGAAACGGTCAAAAGCGTGCTCAGCATCAATGAAAGCAGCGATACCGCCAGCCTTCTGAGCCTCTGCGATGGCATGGATAGCCAATGTTGTCTTACCGGAAGATTCCGGACCGTAAATCTCGATGATACGTCCCTTAGGATAACCGCCTACGCCCAGTGCATTGTCGAGAGCGATACTGCCTGTAGGGATAACTTCGATGTTCTCAACGTGCTCATCGCCGAGTTTCATGATAGAGCCCTTACCGAAGTCCTTTTCTATCTTAGCCATGGCTGCCTGAAGAGCTTTCAGCTTGCCTTCATTGGGATTCAATTTCCCCTCTTGCATTTCTTTTGCCATATTCTTATTTTAATTTAAAGTTTAGTCGATTTCCAAATCGCCATCAAACACCTCGTGCCATGGCAATCCCTGCTTGTTCAACTGCTCCATGAATGGATCTGGGTCGAACTCCTCTACGTTCCATACGCCTGGTTTCTTCCAGATGCCCTTGAGGAACATCATGGCACCAATCATAGCTGGCACACCGGTAGTGTAGCTTACGCCCTGCATACCGGTTTCGTTGTAAGCCTCCTGGTGCTTGCAGTTGTTATAAACGTAATAGGTGCGCTCCTTGCCATCCTTCTTACCGCGGATGCGGCAACCGATAGATGTTTCGCCATCATAGTTCTCGCCGAGATCCTGTGGGTTAGGCAATACGGCCTTGAGGAACTGCAGAGGAACAATCTTCACCTTGGCTGTCTTGCCTGAACCGTCTGCCAATGGAGCCTCGTACTCGATTTCGTCGATGCGGCTCATACCGAGGTTCTGGATGCAGTCGAGGTAGGTGAGATACTGCTGGCCGAAAGTCATCCAGAAGCGTGCCTCCTTGATGGTAGGGTAGTTCTTCACCAGACTCTCCAACTCCTCGTGGTGCATCAGATAGCTCTCGCGAGGGCCGATGTTAGGGTAGGTGAGAGGCTTGTGGATAGAGAGAGGGTCGGTTTCAATCCATTCGCCATCCTTATACCAGAGTCCCTTCTGGGTAATCTCGCGGATATTGATTTCTGGGTTGAAGTTGGTTGCGAAAGCCTTGTGATGGTTACCGGCGTTGCAATCCACGATGTCAAGCACCTCAATCTCATCGAAGTGATGCTTGGCTGCATAAGCGGTGAAGATGCCTGATACACCTGGGTCGAAGCCGCAGCCGAGGATAGCGCAGAGACCTGCCTGCTCGAACTTATCCTTGTAAGCCCACTGCCATGAATATTCGAAGTGAGCCTCGTCCTTAGGCTCATAGTTAGCGGTATCCATGTAGTTGCAGCCGCAGGCCAGACAGGCATCCATGATTGTGAGATCCTGGTAAGGCAAAGCGAGGTTGATGACAAGCTCAGGCTTGTAGCTATTGAAGAGAGCCTTCAACTGCTCAACGTCGTCGGCATCCACCTCAGCTGTCTGAATATCCATCTTGTAGCCCTTGGCGTGGATATCCTTAACCAGCTTGTCGCATTTTTCCTTGCGACGGCTAGCAATCATAAACTCGGTGAAAACGTCCTGGTTCTGGACGATCTTGAAGGCAGCCACGGTAGCCACGCCACCTGCGCCTATCATAAGTACTCTACTCATTTTTTATCTTTAATGTTAAGTGTTTAATGTTTATTTTATCTCATTTGCCGAAATTCCCAGGGCATTCATGAGCGAATATCCGAGAATCTCCTGTCTGAAGTTGCCGCCTGGCATGGGCTGCATGGCAAAGAGTGTGATGCGCTTGTCGTCGTCATCTACCTTACGGAGTATCTCGCGGAGTCGGTCGTAAGCATCTCCATCCTCAGAATTTGGGATTACCATCACTCGCTTCACCTCCTTGGCGTTGCATACGGTGCGTGCCACATCTACGAGGAAGTCATCCTTGCCTACCATCTTCTCCTCTGTAGGATAAGAAGAGATGATGAATTCTCCGAGTTTATCATCCTTGAAAGCCTGAGCGTTCAGATCCTTCTCATAGTTGGCAGGGCGGAAGTTCTTCATCGCCATCGACTGCTTGTCGTGGATAAGCACAACCTGTGTCTCGTGCTCGCCCTCTCTCAGACCTCCGTCAAGGGCAATGCAGACTGCCCATTGTGCCATGTCGGCTGGTTGGATGCGACGGTTAATCATTCGTTCGAAGTTGACTATCAGGTCGAAAGCCACTCGGTCGATATAGTCGGCATCAGCGATAATTACATTCTCGCTCCATTTTATGTTGTTTGTATCTAATGTATTCATTGGTGCAAAAATTAAGCAAACGAGCATGATGAAAGCTTGCTTTCAAATTGTCGAATGCAGATTATTTCTGCAAATTTACGAATAAATTTCGTAATTAAGGCATTTTGGAAATATAAAATAATAAAAAAGATAGTATTTTCATCATTTCTTCATTTGATGGAATACTATCTTCAGTATATTTTTCGGCAATCTGAGCCTTTTTTTCTATTCTCCTACTTCTTCTCATGCGATCATTTTCGCCAGATAATGTCCGGCGAGAACGGCGATAAGTCCCAGCGCCAGACTTCCGAAGAGATAGAGCATCATATAGAGGTAATTCTCTTCTTTCATCAGTCCTGCTCCCTCGTTCATAAAGGTAGAGAAGGTAGTGAATCCTCCGCAGAATCCCGTGGTGAGCAGCAGTTTGGCAGATGGCGACATCCATCCCCCTTCCCGCCAGTTCAATCCCGAGAGGAACCCGATGATGAGGCATCCCGCCACATTCACCGCCATCGTTCCGAACGGAAAGGCAATCACCGTGCAGGATTGTACCATCTTCGATACCCAATATCTCATGCCGCCCCCGAAGAAGCTGCCAATGCTTACTATCAATACTTCTTTCATCTCCTTATCTCCTTATCTATAATGTATAATATATAATAACTTGTATGATATTTCCTTGTATATACTATCAGCCTTGCCGCTATTCTCTTTGAGTATGTTCTGCAATTCTTTACATATCATTTCTCAAAATATGTGCCAATGGCTATGATAGGGATGTTTTCCATCCATTCTTGGTCTACATATCCTTTTGTATATCTTTCTTTTCATAACTAACTGGAATTTAAATGTTTATGTTGCAAAGATACACTTTTTCGATGATAAAAACAAGAAAATTATACACTTTTTCGATGATAACGAATGTTAAATCATACATTTTTTCGAGGATAAGAGAGTAAAAAGACAGATTTATACTAGATTTTTTTGAAAAAAGCTAATCCTCTGCTTAATTTTTCTCTCTATTCTTTCTTTTAAGAGATAAATAGAAGCAGGGAATAGTTCTTCTTGCTTATTAATGTTTTTATATAAGGGACACAGAGGCTTGGCAACCATCTATATATCTTGGATGGTTGCTGAGACAAAATCCTCATGTAAAATATGCAATGTTAGAAAAGACTCTGCTGTTTCGTATCTTCGATAACGTATCCAGTAAGTGCCTTGGGCTTGTTGTCTGGCTGCATTGGACCGAAAAATACAGCTTGAACTTGCGCCGCAGGTTGAGAAAAAAAGCAGAGTAGAAAACAAAGAAGCAACAAATAACGTAAAAACAGATGTTACTTCTAAAGGATTACGGATTAAAGATCCGTGCCAACAAGTAAGAATATATTGAAATCTGATAAACGCTTTAGTTATTATTGTTAAAGTTTGATAATATTGTTTTTTTTTTTTGATTTTTAAAATTTGAGTCTTACCTTTGCAATCGTTTTCACGCCTTACCTTAATTGACGAATGCCGAGTGAGAAAGACGGGAAGGATAAGCATATTGGAAATGGCGTTTACAAGCGCACTTGGTTATACACACACTTGGATTCTATATAATATCTAAATAATATCAAACCAGGATCAGGAATATGCAAGGCAGTTATAGACCGCCCAATAAGATATAAAAATAATTAACTTATTATCAACTACACCAGAATAGTTCCATTAGTAGAATATAACGTATAGTAAAATTTCATAATTATCTTAGAGGTAACAAAGAGTATTCCACTACTGGCTTGTATAGGATGTTTTAGGAGTTCAGGACTGTTTGACTGAGTAGCTCGTACTGCACCAACGCCGTTTCCCTTATGTATGTGTTCAGTAGTTTATTTGGTCCGTATAGGTGCAACGGACATAAAGCGTAATTGCATGTATGGTTGAAATAAATCCATTATGTGTTTAGCGTTTTTAATGTTTTAAAGTTATGAGAAGAGAACTTTTACTCTTATCTTGTTGCGTGGTCATCCCAAGCATTTGTAGTGCTCAAGAGAAGTCAGACACTACAATGGTAGAAAAGAAAGCAGAACGCAATGTGATGCTCAATGCATCCGATGCCAATGCACCTCGTTACATTCAGATAGGTCTTCCAAGTGAAGATGTAAATGTGTACGAGAACGGATTACCTGTCGTTTATTCTTCTTACATCCATCCTCTATCTGCTCATTGGAGAAGTGACGGAAGCTTGGCTGAAGTAGGATTGATGAACCCGCAGGAATCAGCCATAGCTACAGGAAACATCGCTTATTCAGTAAACAGTTTCAGCGACTTAGGCAGTGATACGTTCAAGGGTATTTTGAATTACAAAGGCAACCATTATGGTATGCATCAGTTTGATTTGAACGTTTCAGGACCTCTGGCTAAAGGCTGGACTTATGCCTTGAATATGTATCAGAACTTTGATCCGGGAACCTTTGACTTGAAGTTTACCAACTATAATGACCGTACACAAATTTATAAGGGTGCCCTGACAAAGCATTGGGGAAACAGAGGACAGTTGTCTTTCCTCTACAAGTTCTCAAACAGTCAGCGTATGGGTACCGTAACCTGTTTTGCACCATTTATCTATCACACTAATGGTGATGTGACAGAATTGGATGGCTTTAAATTGGGTACATCTTCATACGTTCCAGCTTCTCAGAACTTCATGTACCGTGATATGAAGACAGGTGAAGTGAAAAACACTACTATCAATGATTGGAACAAGAACAAATCTCACGAATTTGCGGTATTATTCAAATGGGATTTAGGTAATGCATGGAACTTGGATACAAAGGCTAAATATACCTGGGCTGATGCTAACTATGCCGACTTTGGCGGCAGTTCCATCATGAATGTCAAAGATGGAAAGGTTGAGGGTAATACGAATACGTATTATGACAAGAATGGAAAGCTTTATACAGGTATGATGGATGGTCGAAGAATCTGGTTTCATACTGCAAAGGCAAAATCATTCCTTCTCACCTCTGAGGTGATGAGAAACTATGGCCAGCATAATCTTAAAATAGGTCTCAACGAGTGGAACTTTGACTTAAACTACTGGTCTGCGTCAACACAATGGGATGCCACTGTAAATGAGTATCCAGAGTTTCTGTCACATTCCACGGTTTCAGACCCGACTGCAAGAACAACTTATTATGGGTTCAATGAGATATCTACAGACTATGCTATCGGTAATGAGAATAAGTTAGCAGGATATTTCACAGACGAATGGCGTCCTATTGAAAGCCTTCGTTTCTTCTATGGCGCACGCTTAGAGTGGTGTCGTATGTCTGTAGACCAGTTGCCTTATGCACGATTTGCAGACATGTATGTCGGTGCAACCAATGCAGACGGTGTAACCATTACACCACAGCACAGAACAAAGAATAAACTCAATTATGCATTTACAGTTTCGGCTACATGGTCCTTTTATAAAGGTATGGGACTCACCGCTGACTTCACTCAAATGGAACGCTCTCCTCGCATGACAGATTATGCCAATATGGGACCGCAGGACCTGCGTCTCCGCATTCCATTGCTCCGTGGTGGTATATACTATCGCAATAAGTGGATTGATGTTACATCAATGATAACCTGGATTCAGAAGACGAACAATACAGACCAGCAGGATATAACCAAACCTGGTACCAATATTTCAAAAACAACGTCTTTGAATTACAGCATCCAGACAGTGGGATGGACAACCAATGTGGAACTTGATCCATTCAAGGGTGCGCATCTTCATGCCCTCTTTACCTATCAGAAGCCAACATACAAGGACTATTCTGTGACAGTAAAGTTTGATGATGGTGAGACCGCAGACTTAAACGCCACTGGTAACATTGTCAAGGAAATACCACAGATACTGATTGAACTTGACCCAAGTTATACCTTTTACAAGGATAAGATGACTGTATGGGGCAGTTTCAGATATTTTGGAAAAACGTATGCTAACCTTTCAAATGCCCTTTGGTTTAACGGCCATTGGGAAACTTTCGCAGGTGTGAAATGGAATGCTACCAACAAATTATCATTCAACCTTGGTGTAGTCAACTTCCTGAACCAAAAAGGTGCCAGCGGTACAATATCCGGCTCAGAGCTTATTGGTCCGGAAGAAGCCAAGCGATTCAATGGCTACGTAATGTCCGGACGCTATCTTCGTCCTTTCACTGTTGAGTTTGGAGCAAGTGTAAAACTATAAATACCTATTGATTATGAATAAATTATGCAATTTTATGGTACTTTTTATGGCTTTGTCAGGTAATGTATATGCCCAGAAGACAGAACCATGGAATGACCCTTTGGTGAACAACATCAATCGTAACGAGCCTGTTTCTGATTTCTTCGGCTATGAGAATAAGGAACTGTCTGACAGAAATGACAAGAAGCTTTCAAAGAGATTCTTGTCTATTGAAGGAATTTGGAAATTCAATTGGGTGCAGAATGCCAATGAGCGTCCTTTAGATTTCTATTCTCTCAATCTGGATGATTCTAATTGGGGTAAGATGCCAATTCCTGGATGTTGGGAGTTGAATGGCTATAGCGTGCCAGTCTATACCAACTATAGATATGAGTGGGAAAATGAATGGGAATCAAATCCTCCTTATGTGCAGGATCTTGGCAACTACGTCGGATCTTACCGACGTAAGATTGTAATTCCTGAGAATTGGAATGGTGACAATATAATACTGCACATCGGCGAATTTTCCAGCAATATCAACCTATATGTAAATGGAAAGTTTGTTGGCTATGCTGAAGACAATAAGGTTGCTGCGGAATTTGACATCACTAAATATGTAGAACCAGGAAAAGAGAATCTGATAGCCATGCAGCTGATGAGATGGTGCGATGGCTCTTATTTTGAGGATCAGGACTATTGGAGACTTCGCGGTATTGCCAGAGAGAACTATATCTATGCTCAGCCGAAGTCACATATTAAGGACTTGAACGTAACCTCTTCCTTGTCCGATAATTATAAAGACGGTATCTTTGCCATTCATTTTTCTACAGAATCATGTGATGGAAAGAATGTTCTGGTAGAATTGATAGACAAGAAAACTGGCAATACGGTTTTTGAAAGAAAGCAACAGTTACAGGGTGGCAGTTCAACAGTAGAGTCAACCATTCAGAATGTAGCCAAATGGACAGCAGAAACACCGAATTTGTACACACTCAGAGCGACACTGATGGATGGAGATAAAGTATTGGAAGTCATTCGCCAAAATGTCGGTTTTAGAAAGATCGAGATCAAGGGAAAACAGCTCTTGGTAAATGGACAGCCTGTTCTTATCAAGGGTGTGAACCGTCATGAGATAGATCCTGATGGAGGATATGTTGTCAGTGTTGAGAACATGATTCGTGACATAAAGGTTGCCAAGCAATTAAACATCAATGCTATACGCACCAGCCACTATCCAAATGACCCACGCTGGTATGATTTGTGTGATGAATATGGTATTTATGTTATGGCTGAGGCAAATCTGGAAAGCCACGGAATGGGATTTGGTAAAGAGACTCTGGCTAAAAATGAGTTGTTCAACAAGACACACCTTGAGCGTAACATGCACAATGTGAAGGTTCTCAAAAACCATCCTTGTATCATTATGTGGAGTCTTGGTAACGAATCAGGTTATGGTAAGAACTTTGAGGATGCCTACGATTGGGTAAAGGCATATGATAGTTCTCGTCCAGTACAATACGAAATGGCATGTTCAACAGGCAAGCATGATGAAACCCGTCCTGTTGAGTCATACGAGTTGGCTGGTCTGAAGGCTGGCAAGACTGACATTTTCTGTCCTATGTATGCTGATTACGACAGTTGTAGAGCATATCTGGAAAAGGACTATTGTGACAAACCTCTTCTTCAGCAGGAGTATGCCCATGCCATGGGTAATTCTATGGGTGGATTCAAGCAGTATTGGGATTTGGTCCGTCAGTATCCTCAGTATCAGGGTGGTTTTATCTGGGATTTTGTTGATCAGGGTCTGCGCGACAAGAGCAAGATAACTGGTAATCAGATCTATGCCTATGGCGGTGATTATGGTCGTTTCCCTATGTCTGACGAGAACTTCAACAACAATGGCTTGGTTAGTCCGGACAGAAGACCAAATCCTCATGCTTACGAAGTGAAATACTTCCATCAGAACATCTGGAGCAAACTTGAGAACAAGGTCAAGGGTACAGTCTCTGTATTCAACGAGAACTTCTTTGTTCCGTTGAATAACGTAAATCTCGTATATTCAATAGAGGTAGAGGGAAAAAGTATGGCAAATGGTTTAATCAACCTTGGCAAATACAATATTCTTCCTCAGACAAGCAAGACTATTGCAATTCCTGGATATGCAAAGATAGTTGCAGACAAGAAGTACAGAGGAAAGGAAAAGACACTGACTCTTTCGTACAAATTGAACAGTGATTCGCTTCTTCTAAGTAAGGATGAAGAAATCGCCCACCAGCAGTTTGTGATTAGCGACTATAAGTTCCCTGTATTGAATTCCTCTGAAACAGCCAAAGTCAAGGCTGTAGATCATGCCAAGTATCTCGTTCTTTCTGCCAATGGTGTGGATGTTACCATCAGTAAGGCAACAGGACTTGTTTCTTATTTGGATGTTGACAAAACACCTATGCTTGTAAGAGGATTTGATTTGACTCCAGACTTCTGGAGAGCATGCACAGACAACGATTTTGGTTCACATATGACTACATTAAGTGCAGCATGGAATAAGCCAAGTATGGAACTGAAGAATTTTACCCGTAAGGAGAATGGTTCTGTTGTTGCCGAGTTGTATCTCAAAGAAACAGAGTCTACACTGACTCTTACCTATACATTGAATAATAATGGAGAACTGACTGTTGAACAAGATCTGAAGGTAAATCCTGATGCGGAGAACAAGCCAAATCTTCTGCGCTATGGAATGGAATTGCAGATGCCTAAGAAGTTTGATAGAGTTGAATTCTACGGAAAGGGTCCTAACGAGAATTATGCAGACCGTAACAATTCCGACAGATTGGGCATTTTTACCCAGTTGGTAAAGGATCAGTATTATCCATACATCCGTCCACAGGAGTCTGGCAACAAGACGCAGGTAAGATATTGGAAGGTTCTGACAAAAGACAATAAAGGTCTGGAGTTTTTCTCCAATGAGCCAATGGAGTGTTCAAGCCTGAACTATCTGACTTCAGATCTTTACCGCGGACCGGTAAAGAACCAAGAACATTCTGGAGACCTTGTACCACGAGACTTTACCTCTGTACACATTAGTCAGAGACAGATGGGATTGGGATGTATCGATACATGGGGCTCATTACCTATTGAGAAATATATGCTTCCTTATCAGGACTATGCATTCAAATTCGTGATTCGTCCTGTAAGATAACCAAATAGTCCTCACTCTGAGAAATCAGAGTGAGAACGCAATCAGATAGGGTTGATTTAGCAGAATGAGTTGGTCCTACTGTATGACGGAGTCGGCTCGATGGGGTGAAGAAATCAACTCTATAGGTTGATGCAAGCGTCTTCGTGAGTTGAAAGACATTACTTCTCGGGTTCCAGGAGAAACCTTCTCAGCAGTTGCCACTAGGATCAGCAGGTCTGCCGAGCCTAGTGGCAACACTTTATTCTAGCCGATATTTCTCTCATATCTTTCGGCAGAATAAGCTGTAGTGTGAATTAGGAATCTATGCAATTTTATTTTTCCACTCTTCTTTTACTAAATTCGCCAAATATCCATCGCTTCTGCAATGCATATCAGCAATGCCTTCATTCATCATTTGATAAATAGAAGAAGTATAAAAGAAATCTAGAGCATCTTCCAACGTAATGCCTGTTTGCTCTGCAAAGATAGGTACTATGCGAGCATATTTCATTTGAAGTATTGTCTTGTTTGCTTCCATGAAAGTCCCTCCTTATATTATTTCATCTGACTTATTTCAATGCTCCTCGTTTCTTTAACAAGTTAATCAAATCGTCCATGATGTATTCCCGTTGTCCTTGAAATTACATGGCGATGTAGGAATCTCTGCGTCGGGACGTAGGAAAGATTACGTCGCCATGTAGTAAAGTCTACGTCGGGACGTAATTTTTGGGGTATCTATAAGGTATTGTATCAGATTCTTTTTAGATTTAGCGTCGAGTTTATACGCACACGAGAAAAGTTTTTTTATGAAAAAAGTCTCAAAGTATCATCTTTTGGGTTGAGTAATGGTATAAATAACTGATATATAATAATATACAAGAATGATACTATTCGGATTACTTTACAAAAAGTATCATTGAAGTATCATGAATGTGATCGAAGTATCATGAAATTGCCATAGAAGTATCACCAAATCATCATAAAACCATCACAAAATCGTCATAAAGCATCATGCATAATATCGAAGCCGCCGACTTGCGAGAAGTGCCCAAAAATCGTCCGATACTTTGGGCACTCGATGCCTGCTATATGGGCAATGAGTGCCCGTTACTTGTTCTCTCAATGCCCGACACTTGGTCCCTGAGTGCCCACTTGATGGTCTCTTACAGACCGCTTAATGGTCTCTTACAGACCACTTTATGTGCTTTTATTCCTGATTTTGGTTGTCAATCTTTTCTCTTATTCCTAGTTTGTATTGACATTCTTTACATTCTGAAAAAGTAGACGCTATTAATTTTATAAAACTGGAATAGTAGATATTTCTTTTTAGCCTTTTAATTTACCTCAAAGCCGAAATTTATGATACTTCTTGCAATTTTATGATACTTCGATGATACTTTTCTGTAAAATATTTCAAAAGTCTCATTTTTGTATATCGCAATGTATCAGATGTTTAGAATGTTATTTTCTCTAAATAATGATACTTTGATACTTTTCTCACAAAAAAACTTTTATGTGTAGGAAATAAATGTGGAGAAAATGCAGAAGCTGAGTGCTATTGTGACCACGATTTCTGATAAGCAGTATCAAAGCGATTAACTGTCTGGAGAAGCTTGTAGATAGGGTTGATTTAGCAGAATAAGTTGGTTCTACTGGATGACGGAGTCGGCTCGATGGGATAAAGGAGTCAACTCTATAGGTTGATGCAAGCGTCTTCGTGAGTTGAAAGACATTACTTCTCGGGTTCCAGAAGATACCTTCTCTGCAGTTGCCACTAGGCTCAGCAGGTCTGCCGAGCCTAGTCGGCAGGTCTGCTGACTGCAGTCAGCAGCTTTGCTGAGCCTAGTTGCAACACTTTATTCTTACCGATATTTCTCTCATATCATCCGGAAGATAAGAGATTGCCTTCTCTTTCATTTCTTGCGGAATACCGAATCGGGCTTCGGCGATGGAGCCGACGATGGCTCCGATGGTATCGCTATCGCCGCCATGAGATATGGCTAGGCGGATGGCATCCTCGAAGGATGAGGCTTGCGAGAGGAGATAGAAAGATAATGGCACGGCATCCATGCAGGTTTCATCGAACTTGCCTTTCGGATAATCTCGTGTGTCGAAATCTTCGTAATAGCTGCGGGCGATATCCTTGAAGGCTTTCATTGCCTTATCATCAGATTCTTTAGAATTCTTATCTTTACACTCCTTAGATTCTTCTGAGAATCTGCTCTTGCGGAAATGCCAGATGGCATGAGCTACGGCTTTGGCTCCCTTGATTCCTTCGGGATGGTTATGAGTAGGAAGAGCCGTTTTCTCTGCCTCTTCCAACACCTGCGACAGGTCATCGAATAGCCAAGCCACCGGTGATACTCGCATTGCCGAACCATTGCCAAAACTATTATATGGCTGCGGATCAAGAGAACGAATCCACCCCGCGAATCTTCCGCCATACGCTCCTTTTGGAGAAGGATAGCGGCGGCACCAATCCAGCAGGCTTTCCTGATAGCTTCGCCCGTTCAGTATCGCATCAGCTATCGCCACTGTGCAAATAGTATCATCGGTGAAGTCGCATCCTTCGCCGAACATCTCGAAATCATAATCAAACGTATTGTTGAACTCATATTTTGAGCCAGCAATATCTCCTATTATTGCTTATTGCTCCTAACATAAGCTACTAATTCTCTATAACTTTATTTTATCACCTCCCAGAAACTCTCCGGCAGGCTGATGTTCTTCATCTCCTTTGCCTTCTCGAACAATGGGGCGATGTCTTCGGCTTCGAAGCCGGCGATGCCGCAACCTATTGGGGTTACCAGAAAATGTAGCTCGGGATGACGATTGGCAAAATCAAGGAATTCCTCCACGTATGGACGGATGGTTTCTACGCCGCCCTGCATCGTAGGGATGGCATAACTCTGACCCTGCAAGCCAACGCCCTTGCCCATGACGGCACCGAAATGCAGGCGGGCTATACGGGCTGCACCACCACCATGCATGCCAGCCAGATTGCTGCCAAACACAAAAATCTCGTTCTCTTTTAATGAATCAATCCAGCTAGGAGTGATTCTTCCCTTCTTCATATCTTCCATATTCTTCTTATTATTAAATATGTTATTGCTATTATCAGTCGCTTCCTCGCAGCACATGTATTCGGACATCATTTCTTCTCATGGGCATATCTTCTCTACAGTTTCCTGCTTGTTCTCCCAAGCCAGAATCAGACCGATGACGCCGGCATAGCTCTTTCTGCCACCTTCTACATGGTTGCCTCTCAGATAGAGTTCGAAGAAGAAATCCTGGGCAGCATCCAGTGCCTTGCATCGCTTGCTGAGCCAGTATTGGCGGTCGCTTTTCAGCAGCCTGATTATCTCTGGTCGGATATGTTTCAGATATTTCTCACCCTCCTTTTCGCCGAGAATATCGAATACATTATATAATACATGGGGCAGAATGTGGTAATATCCGCTGAATTTCACCGCCTTATCCTGTGATGCCGTACAGACGAGATAACTGTAGAAATTTGCCTCTCCTTCGTTGGCAATGCCCAGAAAATGAGCAAACTCATGGGCATAGGTAGCAGGATAATCGTGTGCAAGAATATCGCCGTTCAGCGTAAATTCGCAGAAGAATGGTCCCATGCTGCCGGTTACACCCGACATCGAACTGATGGGCGTAAACACCATCGTCTTGGCATGCGGATGCTGGTTGAAAGGCGGATTGATGCCCTCCCGATAGCCTATCTTGTTATATTCCTTCAGAACCGCATCTCGCACCTGATTCTTCAGTTTATCATCCACAATATAATTGATTTTTTCCCTCTTCCCTCTCCGTTCTTCACTCAAAAGGTTGAGGCTGTCAGCATACTGGTAGGCAAATTTCCGGAACTTCTCTTCCGAAACCTCAGCAGGCTGCATGCCTACTCTATAATAGATAACAGGCTGCGAATAGTTCAGTCCCCAAGCTGCATAAAACCATACATATACCCACAGCAGATATTCAATTACCCTCCCGAAAACCACCTTTTTCTTCGGATAGCCGCCGCTCTTGGCAGCAAGAAAGATAAAACGACGGGCGAGTTTTTTCCGTAATCCCATCTCGTAGATAGGATAGAGGATGACCCAGGCGATGCTGAGAGCTATGAAAATATCACCCACGGCAAAGGGAAAGATGCCTGAGATGGGCGAAAGAAGGGTGCCGATAACGGGATAAACACGGTAGGTGTAGATAACTCCCCAGAGAGGAATCATCTTGGTAAGAGTGACGAGGATGAGCAACAGCAGCAGTACCCAGTGGCGCCACTTCATTCTGTCGAGTCGTAAAGTATGTAATATCTTCATCTTGTTTCTTGTTTTTTATCTTGCATGGCTCTTGAACAGAGCTGTTTTTTTGCACTTTTTGCCCCAGATGTGCAGAGATGGTGCAAAAATACAAAAGTTTTCTGAAATATTGACATCAGAAGTCTGTTTTTTTAGTAATTTTGCCATATTAAAAGTTGAACTTAATAAATAGAGGAGGAGTTATTATGAAACAGACACTGGAATCATTCGAGGCTATGAACCTTGAATATGAGAACCTCTATAATGAGGACGATGAACGTAGAGAATATAATTCTGTCTGGTACAGCTAGTTACAATGTATTATAAAAAGGCTGTAACAGGTGAATTAAATTAGTGTTACATATAAAAAAGATCGTTAGGATAATAAAAGACTATGCCATAGTTACTAAAGAAATGATGTAACATAGGCATAGTCTTTTTTTATGTCCTTTCCTTGCTGGCTGTTCTTTCATGCATTTCTATTTTTCGAAGTGCTGGTAATCCTTGCTGTGTTTCCAGTCACCTCCCCATCTGAATCCTTTTGCCTTGAAAAGCCGGTAGCAGAGGTCGCCTTTTTTTATCATATAAGCATGGTTCTTGCTGCGGTCCAGATAGGGGCGGGCGGTGGCAGGTTCCACCACTTCCTTGCCGTTCTTCAGCCGTTTGTGGTAAGGATTGTAGAGGGTGTTGATGTCTACGGCCAGTCCCCTTCCGTGCTTCGATACCGTATGGGTATGCGAGATGAAGCGGAAGTTGAAGCTGGAGGAGTTGTTGGCTCTCATCGCCCTTTCATCGTCGGCATCCCAGTAGTCAATGAGTCTCATCCGCTCTATCGGATATTTCGCCTCGTAGAGCTTTTTCAGAATGTCGAGCACATCTGTGGCTATCGCCTTGTTCACCACCATTTCTCCCACGATGTTTCTGCCGTTCTTGTCTACGTGCAGGCATCTTATGTATCTCAGTTCGCTTCTTGCCACGGTACAGTTCTTCTTGTATGTCTTGCCCTGCATCAGGCGGAAGATATCATCAGGAATAGTGGAGATGGAGAAGAAATGCTTCTCGCCCAGTTTTCTGATGGTTTGAGAACTGACGTTTTCTCCAGGCTGCTGTGCCTTGGATGGGAGGCAGAAAAGTCCGGAAATAAATAGGCATATCATCAATATATTTTTTGCTTTCATCACGTTTCTCCTTATTTTGCTACGGGAATATAATGCGAATCCTTGATTTCACCTATCACGATGATGCTGTGCAGACTTCCTATGCAGTCGATGTTTCCCAGGGTGTTGAGCATGAAGTCCTGATAGGCTTTCATGTCGCGGGCATATACCTTGATCTGGAAGTCATAATCGCCGGTGGTGTTGTAGCACTCCGTTATCTGGTCGATGGTCTGCACGGTATCCATGAATTGCTGAATCAAATCGTGGGTGTGCTGCTTGAGCCGGATATTGCAGAGCACAATCACGTTGTGCCCCAACTTGTGATGGTCTACGATGGCTCCATATCGCTGGATGTATCCCTCGCGTTCCAGCCGCTTCTGCCGCTCGAAGGTGGGAGAAGGGGAGAGGTGTACTCTTGCGGCAAGTTCCTTCACGGTGAGTCGGGAGTTCTGCTGCAGTAACTTCAGTATTCTGATGTCTGTTTCATCAAGTTTTTCTTCTGTTGTCATTGTTTCTTTATTTCTGTTTTTACTGATTCTTACAGAATAATATTCTGCTGATTTGCTTAATTCGCTGCAAAGATAGTATATTTTTCTGAATTACGGAGAATATTTGGCAAATAAAATTCTTCTTCTTACCTTTGCACCCGCAATTCCGGATGCAAAGCGTCATTCATCGGTAATGACAGGATAAAGAGTCATTCACATCAAATAATAATAAGGAGATAAAAATATGAGCAACGTAAGAAATATACATTTTGAGGCAGTGGGCAGCTATTTGCGCCCTGCAGAGTTGAAGGAAGCGAGAGCTAAGTTTGCTGATGGCAAGATTTCTGCCACAGACCTTCGCGCCGTAGAAGACCGGCTGATTACTGAGGTCATCAGTCAGCAGAAGGCGCATCGCCTGCCTTATATCACCGATGGCGAGTTCCGCCGCAGCTATTGGCATCTCGACTTTATGTGGGGATTCAATGGCGTGGAGCATATCGAACTGGAGCATGGCTACCAGTTTCATGGCGAGGAGACAACCAAGGGTTCTATCCAACTGACCGGCAAGATTACCGGCGAGAATCATCCTTTTATCAAGGATTTCCTCTTTGTAAAGCAGTTTGAGGAGTTGGATGCCAATGGCGAATATATCTTCGAGGCAAAGCAGACTGTTCCTGCTCCGGCTCAGTTCCTTGCCGAACTGTTCCGTGGCAAGAATGCCGAGAATACCCGCAAGTTCTATCCTAACACCACCCAGCTGATTGAGGATATTGCTCAGGCTTACCGCACCTTCTTCCAGGAGATTTATGCAGCCGGTTGCCGTACCGTCCAGCTGGATGACTGCACCTGGGGAATGATTGTGGATAGCGATTACTGGAAGGCTAAGGTGGGCACAGGTTTCACCCTTGAGCAGGAAGCCCTGCAATATCTGAAGGTGAACAATCTTGCCATCGAGGGCAAACCGGAGGGGTTGACCATCAACACCCACGTATGCCGTGGCAATTATCATTCCTGCTATGCCACCAAGGGTGCCTACGATGCCGTAGCTCCTTATCTCTTCGCTCATGAAGATGTAGATACCTTCTATCTGGAGTATGACGATGAACGTTCGGGTGGTTTCGAGCCGTTGAAGTATGTGGCTGATGGCAAGAAGGTGGTTCTGGGTCTGGTAACCTCCAAATCTCCGGTGTTGGAAGATAAGGCTACGGTTATCGCCCGCATCCGAGAAGCAGCCAGATATATCCCCCTCGATCGGCTCAGTCTCAGTCCTCAATGCGGCTTCGCCTCTTGCGAGATTGGTAATAAACTGACCGATGCTGAGCAGTGGGCAAAGATAGATCTGGTGAGAGAGATTTCAGAAGAAGTTTGGGGATAATGATATATTCAAGGAGAAGATGTGTTGTCTGTCATGGCTGCACATCTTCTCTTTTTTTATTTACTTTTTATCAAAAATGTTTGGTGTTTTCATGAATTACTAGTAACTTTGCACCCCGAAAATTAAAATCATCATTCATTAAGATTATCAGAAAATGGAATATATGTCTCAGGAAGGTTACGATGAGCTCGTGGCCGAACTTCAACACATGGTTAACGTAGAGTTGCCAGCCGTTCGCGATGCGATAGCTGAGGCCCGTGATAAGGGCGACCTCAGTGAGAATTTCGAGTATCATGCAGCCAAGCGTGAGCAGGGCAAGCTGTTGAGCCGCATCAGCTTCAAACAGAAGGTCTTGGAGAATGCCCGTGTCATCGACAAGTCTCGATTGAAGAGCGATACCGTTGGCTTGTTGAGCAAGATTAAGATTACCAATCTCGCCAACAAGTGCAGCATGAATTATACCATAGTGAATCCTCACGAGGCAGATCTTCATAGTGGCAAGATTTCCATCAAGTCGCCTATCGCCAAGGCCCTTCTGGGTAAGAAGGCAGGTGAAGAGGTAATGGTAAAGGTACCAGCCGGCTTGCTCAAATTCCGCCTGGATAGCGTGGAGTTATAATGTATTCTTTAAAAGGAAAACTCCCGATAATTTGAAACTGATCAAACTATCGGGAGTTTCTCTTTTTATTCTAATATTTCTCCAGAATCTTATTCAGTAAGAAGGTGGCATTCTGGTTTCTTGCCACACCCTTCTGTATCTTATAAGTATAGGTAACATCCGTGCCTAAATCTATCTCGAAACAATAGTTGTGGAATTTTCCTGATGCATCATTCTCCATCTTGGAGAGCTCCAGATCGTGGGTAGCGATGATGCCGCTCACCGGCTGCTTGGCAATGGCTTCGAGGAACTTTCTCGAACCATTCAGCTTATCCAATGAATTCGTTCCTTTCAGAATCTCATCCAGAATAATCAGCGTTCGGAGTGGCTCCTTATTGTCTTCTCCACTTTCCTTGCAGAATTTTCCCTCTGCACTTTCCCTGCAGAACTTCAGCAGCTCCTCCAGTCTTATCAGCTCAGCATTAAAGTAAGAGATGCCATGCGTCAAATCATCGGTGGTTCTCATACTCGAGAACAATCTGAAACGGGAAATCTTCAACTGATCCGCAAATACCGGCATACCCGCCATCGCCAGGATATAGTTCACACCCAGCGAACGCAGGAAGGTACTCTTTCCCGCCATGTTGGCTCCGGTGATGATATAATAGTTGTCGTCCTTGATGGTGAAATCGTTCTTCACCGCCTTGGCACCCAGGAAAGGATGATAGAGATTCTTCCCCTCGAACACGATTTCCGGACTTCCGATTCCTGCATTTTCTGAAACAACGCTTTCGATATCTGCTTCCGGACTTCCCGAAACAAATTCCGCCTCTTCCGCCTCCGGATGATTATATCTGAAATCCGCCATCGAAACCATCGCATCCATCTCACTGATGATATGCATCCATTCCTCCATTTTCACCATATAAGTATTCTTCCATTTCAGGAAACTGCGAACCAGGAAAAAATCGCTCAGCATGAAGGCATCGGTGAAGAAAAGACCGAGGAAGTTGCCTCTTCTGTCATACCCCTTCAATATCTTTTCCAGTTGGGCAAAGGAAGGCAGGGCATCTGCCAGGGATTTCTGCATCTCCTTGCCTGATTCGCTATGGAAATTGCGCCTGTTGATAAGCTGGAGTATCTGGGCATAGGCGATGAGCTGATGGCGAAGCTTGCCGCCATTGCTGTCTATCTTATCAAGTGTCTGCTTGCAGACGAAGAACACCACCATGTATTGAACCAACACCCACCACAAGGCGAAATTCACCGAAACCATATCGCATATCGATAAAATCACGGAACCGATTACTCCGATAATCAGCATCCATCCGATAACGAGCGAAACCGGAGACCCAAACCATGCCGGCACCTCCATCTTCGAAACCTTCTGCATCGCATCCATCACCGCAGCAGAATCAATCTTCTTCGTCTTGCCATTCACCATTTTGCCATCCGCAGTTTGGGTTCTGTTCTTTTCGCCAAGTGCCAGGAATTCCATTCGCCAGTTTTCGCCTTCACCAGCCAATTCCTTCTGCAAATCTTTTCTTCTTTTGATATTCTCCAGGCTCAGAGGCGTTTCCCGGGTAAGATTCCTGGCGAGTGCCTCCGAACCGCCCGATGTGATGGTTCGGCAGATGCGGTTGAACAGCGAACTCTTGCCGAAGACATCGAGGTCGAAGGAATAAGGATGCTGCGGATTCTGATAGGAATCGCCCGTTTCGAAAGGCGAGAAATCGCCCTCCAAAGCCTTGATTTCGTCCTGATAAACCTTGAGCAAAGCCGAAAGATGCTCTATCTTCTCCTTATTCTTGTCGTCAAGTCGTCTGATTCCCAAATAGGCAATCAGGCACAGCGCCGCCCCCATCAGATAGTTCTGCGTATCCCCATCCAATGCGAAATAGCAGATCAGGAAGGCGAGGATGCCGCCAAAAGCCAGCAGCTCGCCCGTTATAAATCCCGTATTCTTACGCTTCAGGGCAGCCACCTCAGAAGCGTATCGGCTTACATATTGTTGATAATTCTCCTTGATATTCATACTTTTTCTTTATTATGAATTTTTTGATGTGCAAAATTAGGGATAAAATCTAGATTTCCAAAATAAATTCTCTCATTTTAAGTCTTTTATACTTATATTCGTGATAGGAATCTGGCTTTTATGAACCCTTGGCAGTAAAAAGTGCTATGAAAATTTGGCTGTTCTATAAAAAATAAGTAATTTAGCACCGAAATAAAAATAGCTATTTAAATGACAAGCCAATGGGGACTTTCCATTCTATAGATGAATTGATTAAAACTCTTGACCGGGAAAAGGTTTTGCTGAAGGAGATGTTTGCCAAGCGACATTCCCTTCAGTTTCGTTATGACTATGCCTTGGAAATGACCGAATACAAGGAGGAGCGCATCCGATATTTGATAGAAAATGGAGTGATTCGTGATACGGGCGACTGTCTGGAGATGGAAGACGTGTATCAGAAGTTTTTCGAGGATGTGCTGGAAGTGAACGAGGAAATCAATGTTTCTTCGGTGCGTGATTATATCTCTGTGTTGAATGAGAATATCGACTATTATCTCAAGGAAAATAACGAATCCCGAAAATATAAGTATCTCAAGGAGGTGCGCCGGTGCCTGAAGACCATAGCCCTTGCCACCGTTCGAAATGTGTTGGATTTGAAGCGTAATATGGATAATACTTATAAGAATGAGCCTAATTACGAAATCAAGAAAACGAAACTCCAGCGACTGAGCGAGAAGTTGAAGAACATATCTCAGCTCATCACCGAGAGCGAACGGGTGATAGATACCGATCAGCCCGTCTTCTTCTCCATGGCGATGGATGTGCGGATGAAAAACGTGGTGAATGATGTGCGCCTTCAGCTTAACGAGTCTTATCATAATCTGCTGGAGATAGAACGCCAGATTATCCAGTACCTCAATATGATAGATTATCAGAACCGCATCTTCGAAAAGGTGAAGAAACTGAAATATCTGAAAGACCAGTTCCGATGGGAAGAGGCTACGGATGTAAGACAGGTTATTGCCACCCGGAATGCCGTATGGATGGAACCGCAACCCAAGTATTACATCAAGTTGTCGATAGATAATCTTCGCACATCTGATGAGGCTCTGCAATGCATCAGCCTTCTTTCAGAAAAACTGAAAAAGAGGAAAGGTCGCCGACTCGATTCTTTGGCAGAACCTATTCCCGATGATTATCTCAAAGGTAACAGGCAGAAGTTGGAGGCGGTGAATCTGCAGGAAATCTATAATGCCTTCTCTGCATCGAGTACCCATCTCTTTGCTTTCGTCATGAATTATCATTATGATAAGAAACAAAGCCGGGAAGATAAGCTCGTGTATTTTTGCCAGATAGCTTCGCAATATGTGGATAAGTTGAAATTTACAGGCAATTATGCAGAGGCTGACGGAGTGGAATATCCTGTGATACTTCCGAGATAAAAATACGATTCTTTCTACGATAAAAGAAGACAGAACAATGAATAAATTGAATTATACAGAAGAAATCTTTAATATTCTGAGCAGGGGTGGATTCATATCCAACAACAGTGTTCAGGCAAGAATCAAGCGGTATTACGATGCCATCGAAGACCATCAGGCAGAATACGATGAGTACTACCAGGGCATCGGATTCCATCTGGAAGCAGGCGACGGCTACTTCTTTTTTACCCGTAAGGAAACCAAGGTTGATTTGCAGCGTAAGTTGGAGGCGGTGAGCAAATGGATAGATTATCTCACCTTTCTGAAGACTTATAATTCTGCCTTCGGATCAGGGTTGGTATTCTCTGCGGCGGATATCGTGGTGAGAATCAATTGCGATATGGAACTGAAGGATTTGGCAGGAAAACTCTTCAGCGAGAAAAAATCGTATGATGAAATAGTGGAAAAACTGATTAGCGAATTGGAGAGAATGGGATTCGTTGAGCAGCAGGATGAAGTGGAGAAAACCTGGAAGGTATTGGCTTCATTCCATTATATCGAGGAGTTGATAGATTGCATATCTATTACCGATGATACTGACGAAAAAGAAGAAAAGTACGATAATGAAAAGGAGGAACAGCCATGAGATATCTGAATAAAATCATATTTTTGAATAGTGCTCATATCCCATACGCCGAGGTGAAGCTCGATGGAAACGTTCATTTCATCGGCACCCAGGGTGTGGGCAAAAGTACTTTGCTCCGTGCGCTGCTGTTTTTCTATAATGCTGATAAGTTGCGTCTAGGCATCCCGAAGGAGAAGAAATCGTTTGATGCCTTTTATTTTCCTTGTCCCAATTCATACATCGTCTATGAGGTGATGCGTGAGAATGGAGCCTACTGTGTGCTTGCCTTGAAGAATCAGGGACGAGTGATGTTCCGTTTCATCGATGCCCCATTTGATAGCAAATGGTTTATCGATGAGCGTAAGCTGGTGTATGGCGAGTGGAGCCAGATACGTGAGCAGGTGGGTAAGAAGCATGATATATCTTCGCTCGTAAGCAGTTATGAGATGTATCGTGACATCATCTTCGGTAACAATCGACGCCAGGAACTCCTGTCTTTCCGCAAGTATGCCATTGTTGAGAGTGCCAAGTATCAGAATATCCCCCGCACCATCCAGAATGTTTTTCTCAACACCAAGTTGGATGCCGATTTCATCAAGGATACCATCATCCGCTCGATGAGTGATGAGGATAACAGCATTGACCTCAACTTTTATCGTGAACAGATCAAGGAGTTTGAACAGGAATACACGGATGTGAGCCTCTGGACGAAGAAAGAGAAGAATGGCGAAGTGCTGATTCGCCGCATAGCCGATAAGGTGATAGATGCTTATCGCACCTTGCTGAACAATCGCCGCCTGATTGGCGAGGGACGCAGGGAACTCAATTATGCAGAGCGTGTGGCACAGGAACTCCTGCCGCAATATCGTCTTGATATCCAGGAAAGTGAAGCGGAATGCAACCGGGTAAGTCGTCTGATAGGTGAGGAACAGGAAAAATATGGAAAGGAGCGTGATAAACTTTCCCGTGAATTGGGGGTACTCGATGCGCAGCTAAAGAAAACTGCCGCCAAGCGCAAGCATTATGAGGAAATTCATATAGAAGATATCTTGCAGCGAGTAGAGCAGGAAACCATCATAGAAGATGAGCGCAGGCGACAGGAAGCGATGAAGGCAGAACTGGAGAAATCCTATCAGAACGTGGTGGATAAGTATAAGGCTCTGCTCGAACAGCTGGATATGGATTTGCGTGCTTTCAGAAACAGCAAGACCACCTTGCTCAATGAACATCAGGCAGCCTTGATGACCCAGAAGGAAACGCTGATGCAGGAATGGAGAAAGGCTGAAACGGAAACCCGAGAGGTGTTTCAGAAGAAGATTTCGTCTGTGGATGAGATGATTGCGCAACTGGTGCATGAGGAAACTGCCTTGAAGATTCAGAAGGCGAAGGTGGCTCACGAAAATCCTTTTGCCCGTGAGATGGAGACAAACGAACAGGAGATTGCCGAATTTACAGCTAGACAATTTCAGGTGGAAACCGAGATAAAGGAAGTGGAACTGCGCATTGAAACCTTGCGTCAGGAAGCCGAGAAGGAATTGGAGATAGCAGAACTGAAATACCAGGCTTCGCTCGATAAACCCAAGAAGCAGAAAGCAGATGTTGAGTCTGAAATCAGAAAAATTCAGAATCTTCTGGAGAAGAGCAAAGGCTCGTTTTCCGAATGGCTCGACCAGAACAGAAAGGGATGGCAGGAGAATATCGGAAAAGTGGTAGATGAGGAGGCGATACTATATAATAATGTATTGAATCCGCAATTGGTTGCCGATTCTTCATCATCATTATCTTCATCGTCTTCATCTTCATCATCAACCTCTGCTTCTCTCTATGGCGTAAGCATCAATCTGGCAGCTGTAGAGCGAAAACTCAGAACTCCCAAGGAATTGAAGGAGCAACTCGCTGAAAAGGAACAGCTCCGTGCAGACATCATCAAGCTGCTGAATGATTTACAGAACCAGCATGAGGAGGACAATAAAAACTTGAAGGGGAAATATCTGCTTCAGATAAGAAAGCTGAATGAATCGCTTTATGCTAAAAAGGCAGAAATGCAACTGCTGCCTCAGACGGAAAAGAAGCTCAAGATGCAATTGCTGGAGTTGAAAAACCGTTTGGAGAAATGGCGCAGCCAGCAACTGTCTGAATTGGAAGATAAGCAGAATGCGCTGGTTTCCGATAAGGTGAAAAAGGAAGAACTGAAGCATCAGCTGGAGACGGATTTGCAGCGCAAACTGAAAGCGCATCAGGCGGAATACAACCGGCAGGTTAAGGTGGAGACTCAGAAATATGAAGTCTTTGCCCAGGATATTCGTACCCAGATAGAAGATAAGCAGAACCAGATGGATGCCCGCAGACAAGAAATCATGAAAGCACAGCACGATGAACTGCATGGCAAGGGTATGGATACCCAGGCTTTGGATGCTTACAACAAGCGCATAGCAGAACTGGATGCTGAATTGGCGTTTATCAGGAAGAATCGTGATGTGGTGGCGGTTTACCGAAACGACAAGATAGAACTCTTTGACCAGGAATCTTCCGTAAGACAGGAACGGAAAAACAAGGCTGAGGCTTTGATGACGATTGAAGATAAATTCAGGCAGCGCAGTGAACGACTCAAGCTGCAATTGTTTGTGGCACAGGAAAAACTGGCTAAGCAGCAGGCTGCTTTAAGAAAGCTGGAGGCGGGCTTGAATGCAGTAAAGAACTTCCGGAGCGATGCAACCTTGTGCCCGTTGGGTAGTAGTGAGATAGGGGAGAAAATCACCACCAAGGATTGTCTTTCCATCGTAGAAGAGCTGAAGCGCCAGATATATGAGGATAGCCGTACGCTCGACAATTTCAAGAAGCAATCTCAGGATTTCCTGGGTAAGTTTTCTGCCCACAATACCTTCCACTTCAATGTTAGTCCGGTAACAGAAGAAGAGTTTATCGCCTTCGCATCCAATCTCTGCGAGTTTGTAGATAATGATAAAATCTCGGAATATCAGAAACGCATTAGCGAGCGATATACCGGCATCATCTTCCGAATCTCCAAGGAGGTGGGTGATCTTACCCGAAGGGAAGGCGATATAGGCAAGACCATCAACGATATCAACCACGATTTCGAGGAGCGGAATTTCGCAGGTGTTGTTAGGGAAATTGCCTTGCGCCCGCTGAAGAGCAACGACCAGCTGATGATCCTTCTCTTGCGAATCAGAGACTTTGCGGAAGAGAATCAGTTCAATATGGGAGAGATGGATCTCTTTGCCACCGAGTCACGCCAGGATGTGAATGCCAAGGCGGTGAAATATCTGCTTGCTTTCATGAAGGGGCTTCTGGATGAGCCTAACCGCAAGCAGTTGCAGGTGGCAGATACCTTTAAGTTGGAGTTCCGTATCAAGGAAAATGATAATGATACGGGATGGGTAGAGAAGATAGCGAATGTGGGATCTGATGGCACCGACATTCTGGTGAAGGCGATGGTTAACATCATGCTCATCAACGTGTTTAAGGAGAAGGCATCGAAGAAATCGGGCGATTTCAAGATTCATTGCATGATGGACGAGATAGGCAAGTTGCATCCTAACAATGTGAAGGGAATCCTCGACTTTGCCAATCGCCGCAACATCCTACTGGTAAACAGTTCTCCAACTACCTATAATGTGGAGGATTACAAATACACCTATCTGCTCAGCAAGGACAATAGGGCAAATACAAAGGTAACTCAATTAATCAAGAGATTATAAAACCTTTCGTGTATGGAAATATCGGCTGATATGATATACTGGATAAAATGAAATACTTGATGATATGGAAAAGTTAGGATTGGGCGATGCCCGACAGATATTGGCAATGTTGAAGGGTGAGGAGATAGCTTCGTCGAAGCTGTCTCCTCGCCTCACGGCTTTGCTGAGGCAGGAAGGGCTCCTGATGTTGAAGAACAATGGCAGTAGATGCAAATATCGCATAGCCGAGGCCATGCGAGAGAGTTGCCGTACCTTATTGGTTCAGAATTTTGGCTTGAAATGTTCTTTAGAAGAATGGATTTCCGCTTCTTCCTCTATGCAGACGAGGGCTGATATGGTTAGGATGGTGGGTGATTCAAAGGCTAAGAAGGTGAATACATTTCGTGGCTTTCTGGTAGATTGCTATGTTCAGATAGATGCTATGCTTGATGGAAAGCCATTCATACTTCATCCGATGGAGGGCAGTTCCGTTTTCATCAATCAGCCGGATCGTTTCGAGATACCGGAAGACGTGATAGTTGTGGGTATGGAGAATGCTGAGAATTTCATGCAGATTCGGTTGCAGCGTTGGCTTTTCGATGCCCTGTTTCCTGGCAGGCAACTCCTGTTTGTCTGCCGTTATCCACAGGAAAACCTGGAGCATCTCAGGTCATGGCTTCTCCGCATTCCCAATCATTACATTCATTTCGGCGATTTTGATTTGGCAGGAGTTCATATCTATCTTTCAGAGTTTTATGCCCATCTGGGTAATCGGTCTTCCTTCCTGGTGCCATCTGATATCGAGGAAAGATTGGCCGAAGGCAATGCCGCGCTTTACAATCAGCAATATGCCAGATTCAGGAATATGGCAGTAACGGATGTCCGCCTTCAGCCGCTGGTCAATATGATTCATCATTATCGCAGGGGATATGAGCAGGAGGGGTATATTTTTCCATAATTGCTTGAATTAAAATGCTGCAAAGATACGAAGAATTTAGGGAACTCAATTAAAAATAGCAGAAAAATTTGGAGGTTACACAAAAACATCGTATTTTTGCATCAAAATAGTTTGAATAATGAGCAAGTATAATTTTAATATAGACAATTATCATGCTATAGGGCATGCTGATATCGAAATAGAGGGTATCACAGTTATCGTGGGTAGCAATGGCTGTGGAAAAAGCACTATGTCCCGTTGGTTGTATTATATCGTCAATACATTGTCAGTGTTAGACAGTTTCTTTTTCTCTGATTTCAGAGATGTGATTATCAAATCATTAGAGAAATATTCTAATGCGCTGGATGATATCTCAAATTATCTGGATGATGATAAAAAACGATTTTTTGACCATACCTTATCATTAATGACAATGGTAACATTGAGTAATGGTGGTGTGGAGAAGCTCGATTTTTATTATAAAAGAGCGATTGGTTCACTTGATGACATGCTGGTTAACTTTCTTCAGAAAGAGCAGAATCCTCAGCAGGTGCGTCGAGTGCTTAATCTTTTTGGGATTACTGAACAAAATCATGTTCATGAGGATATAGAACGAAATTCCATTCAGTTGTTTTCTGAATGTCTTCTGAAATATGAAAACAACAAAAAAAATCGTCCCATCAGTTACTTGAAAGAGAAAATCGCTGCTGTATATCGGGAAAAGGATGGCTTTCCTGCCAGCATAAGCTTTAAGGAAGATGAAGTGGAATTGCTTGTTGATAGACTTGGAAAGATATATAGTTTAAATAATGCCATATATATAGGAACACCAGCAGCTATTTCTCTTCGTCAATCAGATAGGGTTCTGATGACTTCCTTGGCACATAAAGTGGTTCATGTAAATGAAAAAGGAAGTGAGATTACCGGCAAACAGGAATTACTTCATTCTATTAATAAAATGATAGATGGTTCTATTGTAGAAAAGGAAAATTTCGATGCTGTTGATTTAGTTTATCACAGCAACAATGGTAAGGATATTAGAATTGAAGATATAGCATCGGGCTTCAAACCGCTGGTTTATATGCTTCGTCTGATAGAAAACGGGTGGCTGACAGAAAACACTTTGTTGGAGATTGATGAGCCTGAAACAAATCTTCATCCACAATGGGTGGTTGAGTTGGCGCATCTTCTTGTTCGCATCAACAAAACATTTGGAACCAAGATACTCATCACGAGTCACAATCCCGATATGGTATCGGCTATCAGGTATATCTCTGAAAAAGAGGGCTTGTTGAATACTACTCGTTTTTATCTGGCAGAGCAAAGTGAAGGTACAGACTCGTTCTACTATAAGAATTTGGGCTGTGACATCGAACCTGTATTTGAATCATTCAACAAGTCTTTTGATACTCTTCAGAAATACGTAGAGAATTATGGCGAAATTTAAGATTGGCAATTATCAGGGAATCAAGATTGATTGTTGGACAGCAAAAGATTTAGTCGGCTTGCATCATTTGATGAAGCAGGAGGGATGCCCAAATTCAGAAAATCTTTTCTCTGACACAGATAAGGCAATAGAACTTGATGATGTTCAGAGACGAATTTCTCAAAAGCATCATGCTGATAAGAAATCTTCTGCAGATATGCTATTGCATGTGAATGATAAGAGATTACTTTTGGCCGATGCAAAATTCCGACTAAGCAATACCAGGAATTTGGATTCAAAGGAGATAGCAAAAAAGGTTAGTGAATCAAAGGCAATGGTTACTTCTAACTATTCTTTTGATAACAGTTTCTATGTTTTGCTGACAAAGAAAGCTGCAACTCCTTCCAATTTAAATAGGCTTAGAAGAAATGTAGGAAATAATCCAAATTATCAATTTATGGATGCCGTTGAATTTCATAAACTGTTCGAGGATTAATGTTTGAACTCCGTTCCTGATGTCTTGAAAACTCAGAAACGGAGTTTTTTATAATTTTTTTCTGTCTTTTTTTCTAGTATTATGAATTTTTCTCCATCCATTTATTATAGGATACATTCTCCTCTTTCCACTTATCCTTTGCTTCCGCCAGATTCTTCGGATACCCGATGATGAGGGTGTTGAGCGGAATCATCGTCTTGGGCAGATGCAGCAGTTGCTGCATTCCCTCGTATCGTTCTTTCAGGGGGTAGAGGGCTGTCCATACACCGCCAAGTCCCAGGCCGTGAGCCATCAGCAGAATGTTCTCCGTGGCTGCCGAACAGTCTTGAATCCAGAACTCCTGCTCTGTGCCTTCCAGCGTCTTGTCAAGGCATCCGCAAACCACGATGGCGAGCGGTGCCTGTTTCACCATGCTGGCATAAGGACTGAACTGTGGTATCTGGTCGAGAATCTCCCGGTCGTTGATAACCACAAAATGCCAAGGCTGCTTGTTGCATGCCGATGGAGCCGCCATGCCGGCACGTAGCATCATCTCCACCTTCTCCGGCTCTACAGGCATGTCTGTATAGCTTCTCACCGATGTACGGCTCATAATATTTTCAAAAATCTGATTCTTTTCCATCATTTTGCTGCATTTCTAATTTTATCTTATGCGGCATTATTTATCAAGAAACGCCGCATATTTTGCGGCAAAGATACGAAAAAAAAGCCGTATCGCCAAATTATGTCGTTTTTATCGCCCGATACATTCTATAGTATACGTATATATAAGCCGATGTTGTGGTTATCATACTGATGAGATTCATGCAGGTGAAGGCTGCCTGCTGGGTGTTACCAGCCAGATAAAACACTGCAACAGGAAGTATATTTGAGCATATCAGCCATACCATGAAAACCAGGACAAGGGCTATGCCCAGTTTGCGCATGTTGCCCCTGTGCTTGCTGCACAGATGACAGCCGGCTACCAGGGAGGCGATGACGGAAATCAGGCCCATCGTGCTTTCTGTCCAGGTGAGTATGGAAGCCATTTGGGTAATCTGTCCGTTCTGCATCATCTTTACGAGATGAAGATTGAAGCATTGGCCCAGGATGAATGAGAGCACATAGTAAAGTACCATCAACTCGCTGCAGCGTCGTAGCAATTTTACGCCTGCCGGTAGCGTGTAGCGGAATATTCCCCATAAAGCTATAGGGGCGAGCTGCAAGACCAGTTGCTTGATGGTAACCAGGATGGGACTTATTGGAATCAGGATGGGACTTGTTCTGAAGGATAAGCCCGCTTGTCTGCAAACAGAAAATGCCAGCGAAAACAATGCGAAAATGCAATATGCATACATGGCATATTGTGCAATGCGATTTATATCTATAGAATAACTTTTTCTTTCCATAATTCTACGTTTGATGATTGTATAAACAGCTTATCTTGCATAAAGCCATTGCAAAGATACGAAGTTTTTGAGAAATTCTAGCAAAATAGGTGGAAAATGTTTGGCTATTATGATATATACTTGTTAAAAGAATGGCGGAGAGACCGATAAAAACTCTTAAAAATCATAACGTATCTTCTTGAATACCAGTATTTGTTGCTATCTTTGCACGGTATATACTAATAACGCTACGTGGATAAATACTAATAGCGCTACATGGGGATATACTAATAGGAATATAAGTTTAATCATGAGTAATATGAAGAAGATTTTCTTAGGATTGGCAGCAGCACTGATGTTGACTGCCTGCAATGAGAACAGACAGCCGGAGGCAATGACCAGCGTTGACTCTGCAAGTGTGGTAACCGATTTGATGATGAGTCGCAGAAGCATCCGTGCTTACAAGGATTCCGCTATCAGCCGTGATACCCTGAACGAGATTCTGAAATGCGGCATCCATGCGCCAAACGGTCAGAACCTGCAGTCGTACGAAATCAGAGTGATAGATTCTCCTGCACTCATCGATTCGATAACCCAAGCCGTGGTAAAGGATAATCCTAAGATAGCAGAGCGCAAGGGCTTCAAGAACATCTTTGTGAATGCTCCATGCGTGGTTTGCATCGCCTACGATACTACTTATGATATGGCGCAGATTGATTGCGGTTTGCTTGGCGAGAACATTATTCTTGCAGCATGGTCAAAGGGCATCGGTTCCTGCTGCCTGGGCAGCTCAGCCCGTTGGATATTGGATTCGCCATCTGCCAAGCCTTACCTCGACCGCATGGCATTCTCCAAGAATTACAAGCTGCTCTACTGCATCGCCCTGGGATATCCTGACGAATCGCCAGAAGCAAAGCCAAGACGCCAGGACATGATTAAGTTCATGGATTAGGAGGGACTTTTAAAGGTAAAAAGGGGCTTTTAAAGGTAAAAAAGTAAAAAGGTAAAAAAAGCCTTAGCCCCTTTACGCCCCCGTCCCCATCTATTCCATCGCTGGTCCCCCGTAATGTTAAAAGCCCTCTCTTGAATCACGATGCAAAGATACGGCATTTTCCCGATACCACCAAATTTCAGCGTGTGATAAGGCGCGATTTTCAGCACGCTTTCAATCCGAAACCTGTTAAACAATCTAACTCGCCGTTTTGCGCCCCGCAACTCATACTTTTTCAGAAGAGAAAACATAGAGTTAAAGAGAAGAAAACACGGCACCTTATTCAGTATTCAGTTATTCAGTTTTTTTTTAAAGGGTTACTTTTTACCCCTTAAAAAAGTAAAGTTTATATACTATCTATATATCTATATATATAATATAATATAATAATAAAAATACATTACAAAATAACCAATCCCTTTCTTCCGGGTTTTCAACCCCTTTGTCCATGTAAGGGTTTAAAATAAAACTGAATAACTGAATACTGAATACGGAACAAGGTAAAAGCAGGCTTTTTAGCCTTCCAGGATATTGTGGAACTTGGAGAAGTGCTATATCAGGATTACCTCTCGCTCAGAACCAACAATCTCCGGCTGAAGGGAAAGGTAAAGTCCGTAAATACAAATAAAGTAGAAATGGATAAGAAGGCAGCAATTGCTGTCGTGTTTGAAAACCCTGAATTCGGTAAGATTCGTACCATGACCGATGAAAACGGAGAACCTTTGTTCTGCGCAAAGGATGTCTGTGATATACTGGGATGTAAAAATCCTATAACGCAGTGTATCAATTGGTTAACCAACATGACACCTTGAAACAAGGGGTCAAACTTTTTGGCCGTTTACGTAAGGATGGAACTCCATCTAAACGACTCCAAAAGATGATCTTCGTTAACGAGAGCGGATTCTATGCTTTAGTTCTTGGCTCCAAACTTCCTACTGCCGTGAAGTTCAAGAACTGGGTTACGGCTGATGTGCTGCCACAGATTCGCAAGACGGGTGGTTATATCCCGGTGCAGCAGGGCGAGAGTGATACTTCCATTATTTTCGTTTTCGTTCCTTCTGAAACTCATATTGCTTCATCAGCTTGTCGAATTCCGCAGAGACTTTCTCCATACGCTCTTTAAAAAGCTGCGTTACCTCCTTATAGGCTCGCAACTTATTTTGTTGTTCCTCTTCCGTTTCCCCCACCTTCTGGTTCAAGTATCTGAAAACAGTTATGAATGCTTTCATATCAGCTTGTTGCTGAAGTATTTTATCTTGTATAAACTCTTCCTTTATCATAAATCACTTTCCATTAAAATTAATAATTCTACTACTCATGGATTGTACGCTGTATCATGCGAAGTGTTTCCAGCTGATGCTTATTATTCTGTTGCAAGACATATTTCAGCATCTTGGAATAAGCCGCAGCCAAATATCCAGCCTCAATACGGGCATCTTTTTCTTCCTCCGTCGGTTCACTTGAACTATACGGAGCATCAAACTGAGCCTTATAATGCAGATATTTCTCTTCCAGCATCGAGGAGACCTCTTCCCATACTTTGCTTACCTGATTTCGGTAGTCTATTGTTTCAATTGTTAACATAGTTTTCTCTTTATGTAATATTATATGTTACAAAGATAACAAGAAAAACTTAAATATAATACAACCTGTTGTGTTATTTAACAAATATTTTACATAGGACGATGCTCTTGCAAGAGTTTAATGCCAGATTGAGCCATGGTTATTTCAAGTCTGTCAAAAATCAGCGTGATGCCATTCAGTGACATTTTGAAAAGTTTGACGTTGTGAAACGCAACGTCAAACTTCTGACCTCATAATTAATTAGGATGTCTACCATCTGCAACCATATGATAGTTAAATTCTTGATGGTAAGATAATTTATAACATTTTGTCTGTTTTTGCACATAAGGTAGAAGGATATTGTACCAATCTCGAATATTCCATTCTGGATAGAGTTCTCCAAATTTTAAGATACACTCCATAGAAAGTTTATGAATTGTAGAGACACCGACCATTTCCAAATACCCTACAACGAAATTCAAGATATCTGGATAATCCGAGAGAGAGGTCACCGTATTGAAAAAAAGCATAGTTGCCTTTGCCAAATAATTGACGAACTCATGTATGGAATATGGTCGAATGACAACTCCCTCACACTTCTTCGCATAGTCAATTTGTTTTTGGGAATCCGTATATATAGTTGGAGCAATAAACACACATTGGCAATTTATATTATTTGCATGCGAAAACTCTTGTAAATGTCTAGCTATCGGCCATATTTCCATCATAGTTTGTTGTCTCCCTTCTGCCATTGTTACCTCTACAATTACACCATTCTGATTTTCATAACATTCTATATCTGCCTTGTTTCCACCTGCTGTAGAAGTTGGAAGTCCCTCATCATCACAAGAATAATTTGGAATAACAGATACGTTAGGAAGCGTACTTTTTATTGCCAAAGCTGTTAAAAATTCAAGACGAGCTGGTGCTGCCATAAATTTTAAAACCGCATCCTTGGATGCATTTTTTTTCTCTAAATTAGAGAGTTCTCCTTTAATCTTTTCCCAACCATAAACCGTAATCCAATAATTAAGTTTTTCACCTGCAGCAGTTTTTGAAATAGGCTTTGACTCCTTCGAAAACAATATAGGATCAATTTTTGACATATAATCAAAAAAACTATCTTCGTCAGTATATTTACAATAATTAGAGTAGGTTTTCAGGATATAGAAAACTTTCTTATCCTCTACATGGTTAATGTCAATAAATCTACCTGCCCCCCGGAAGGATACCAGCCCTGTCATGCGCATTTTTCTGACGAACTCATCAGGATATTCAGACACAATCGACTTCAACTTAAACTTCTTAAACTCACCCAATATCTCTTTTGTACAAATTTCAGCAACGACTTCGTCAGAAGGTGTATACCCATATTTAACTCTTAATTTTACAATTCGTTGATATAGAGTTTCTGCATCATTATCTCTCCAAAATATAACTAGTGGTAATTCTTTATATGAAATGCCACAATTATTATATCTAGAGTCCGCATTGAGTTTTTGTATCACTTGAAGAAGAAGAATCAAAGGAATGTTATCATTCAACTCTCGAACAAAGGGATTACACCGTTGATATTTAGCAAAAGCCTGCATAAAAGCCATTTGCTCATATTGAGGAGTATCCGATGAATGGCGTTCTATCATTCCATCATCCGTAACAGTTATCTCAATACTTTTAGCTAGGTATTCACCCACCTCTGAAAAACAAATAGGCTCATTCATTTTGTATTTCACAAAGCCCAATGTCTTCATTAACTTATACTGAGTATCAAAACGAGAAGGCCATCCCTGAGCGAACCCAGCCTCCTTATGGCCTTTTATATCATCCCATTTTTGCGGATCATTATTATCATATACAGTTTTTGCCTCATTCGAAGTCAACGCCTCCTCTGCAAATTCACCAGTAGAAGTGGTACTCCATTTCTGTTTTACGCTAGCTGGTATTCGTTTCGTAGGACGATAGAGACCAACTGTGAAAATATCTTTTTCCACAGCCTCAATAATTTTTTCCGTCAAAACCTGCCCATTGTACTTGAACAATATATACATAAAATCCTTAAAACGTTCAGGATTTCTTATTGTTGTAGTGAACAACAATGGTTTATATTTTGCTTGCGCCATAATCATTCAATAATTAGTTACTAAAACCTCATTAAATGTTTTAGAAGTATTATCATGATAACTGATATAATTGCTCTTGATTGTATACACGTTATATTTGGCTGACCATTCTAAAAAAATGGAATTAACTTTTCCTTTATAATGTGTCACATTAGAGATAGCAAACTTTATTTTCTCCCCATCTAGGAAATCCAACAAAGCCAGCAAATCTTTCTCCGTCTCTTCATCCCACAATTTATTATACTCACTGAATGTTATCAGATAAGGAGGGTCAAGATACACAAAATCATCCTTTGATAGATGACATGACGATAAGAACTGTCGGAAATCCAAGTTTGACCAAATGATATGTTTTGAGTTGGTTATTGAGAAGTAATCACTTAAAGCATTATACACATTTTTATTGAAATCAACATTGCCGACAGGCAAATTATAATTGCCCTCACGATTGAACCGCAACATTCTGTTGAATCCATAAATGAGCAAGACATATAAATGAAGCATATCATCTTTTTCCCCTTTATTGAAATCAGACCTCATACGGATAAATGCCTCCTTATTATATTTAGCAAAGTATGTCTTTGGAAAATCCTTTTTCAACTTGTCTGGTATTACATCATTCCGATACGAACATGAAAGACCATAGTGGTCAACCAAAGCAAAGAGTTCATCAAAAAACTGATCTTTGTTTTTATTTTGTCCACACAAATATTGATGGATGCCTACCACCCAAGAATCGATGTCATTAAGCAAATAATTCTCAGCCTCAACATTCATGAATACAGAACCACCCCCAACAAAAGGTTCGACAAATGTCCTTATCCTTTTTGGCAAATGAGTCTTAATTTCCCTCATAAGTTTATACTTATCACCCACATAAAAAAGTGGTGACCGAAATATTCCTTTATTTGTCATAACTATAAACCTTTGTAACGAATAACAATTCCTTATGATCTTTAAAATCTGTTTTACCAGCATTAAAGAACTGATAAGCATGCTCTAATATTTTTGTCTCTCCCTTGGTTTCCAAGATACTCCTAATCTCTTCAAGTGTAATCTTATTTTGTGAAGACTTGCTTCTTGAATGATAAGTATTATTATAAGAAACAAAAATATATTTAGCATCCATATTAGATATCAAATCAGCAAATGCATCCCTTGCTCTACAGGAACAATACTCACTCATATTCTCTACTTGCGGTTTCATTGCCACTCCAAACAAAGGCCGTTTGTCCCAATGCACAAGCGTTTCATATACATGGTAAAAACGGCTATACTGTCTTGAATTATAAGGAGGATCAACATAAAAGACGTCCGCTGCTACATGCCGAACCAATTGGTTGGAATCTTCTCGGAATATTCTGACATTATCAAAACAATGCGCATCTATTAATCGCATATTTATATAATGTTCAGGAATAGGCTTTTTAAGATAAGCTTCATAATGACCTATAGTGTTTGAAACTCTATCCATACTATAGATTAAGGAACTTAACAAAATATGGTATTCTTTTTCTGTCAAGTTTCTTTTTCTATCCTCGATATCTTGTCTGATAAAGCCAATTATCTTAGCCAGATCTTTTCCGAAATATTTATCGCCATAATTGAGAGAAAAATAATTGTCTTCAATGTTCTCTGCTTTTAATTGGTTATATTCTGCTATAATTTTCTCCAATTTTACCTTGTCCCAGACTCCATTCGCGAAAAAACCATTATAAATCACATGATTTGAGTACAGAAAGTCATTAACGATGATCTCTCTGTATCTACTAATAGCTTGACTAGACACAGTACCTGTACCTGCAAAAACATCACAAAATGTTTGAGCATTAGGTGCCTCCTTACTAATAATATCCATAATCCAGTCTATCAGCTTAGTTTTGCTACCAATATACCTTCTACTTTCTATTGAGAATGTATTCATTTTACTGTATACTTCTTCATCTTGCAACATTTACGTTACAAGATAATGTAATAAACTCATGCTTCACAAAGTCTTGAAATATTTGTTTTTCACTAAATATAACAAGACTTTTAAATCAGCACGCAATATTAAAAACAGCAAAACAATGGGCAAAAGATACTTTGCTCATGATTTGCACTATAGCCTTAAACGTAGAACTATCTTATAAGGAATGCGGGTGGCAAACACCTTTCAAATGGACAAAAAGAAGCGTAGGCTTCCCTTATCCATTCTCAGGTATTTGCCGAACCCGCATGTACGATAAGTTCCGCCCACGCTATAGCGCAGACGTTCACTGAACTTATTCATTCGTACATGCATTATTTCAATCTGGCAAATTTCGAGAATGCTCCGAATAAATAGTAAACGTTATTTTACTCTAATATAATTTTATTCTATTTTTTCTGTTTCTTATTCTATTATTTAATTTAACATTAATGATAAGCAGAAAATCCTCAAAAAAGATTTCTGCTCGATTATTTTGCAAAATTAGCAAAAAAGTTTGGAAAGTCCGCATTTCTTAGGGTTAAAACTCTTAAAAAACAATTACAAAAGCCACAATAAGTACTCAAAAGGCTTATTTCCCTAAAGAAAAAGACTTAATAATAGGATATTTATCTCCGCACATCAGCTAAAACACGATTGCACAACAGCTGGCCGACATGTTGATGACCCTTGTGTCGCGAAACACGACACAAGGGTAGTGACTGGTATCCTTTTTTGAACTGTTACAAGAAAAATGCAATAACCTCTTTTCTTTCCATAACCCAACAAAAAAGCATGGCGCAAATCACTGCGTCATGCCCCAATAAAAGAAAACCTTATAGTCAAAATAGAAATTAGCGATTTCTAGTACTTCGCATTCTGAGGATCAAAGTTGGTCCAGCCGCTCATCCAGTTGGTGCTGCCATCGAAGGCTCCGATGTAGGTTACGGTGTCGAAACCTGTCCAGCCGGCGAAACTTGCGGCATCGAGCAATGGGCTTCCGGCGATAGGAGTATAGCCATCTGCATCTACCAATGAGGTCCAACTGTCAAAATACTTGTTGCTCTGCTCTGAGAAGAAGAAGGTGTTGCTGTATGACTTCTGATTCTTGTCGATACTGCGACAAAGGTGTTACGGCTAAAAATAGCGTTTTCAATTTTTAGAGAAATAGAAGCTTTTGGTAGCATTTAGATATTGATTTAGGATAAGAAAATAATTTTTTGTAACAAAAAAGCGTAAATATTTGAATTTTTGTTTGGTGGTTAATGGATTTTATTATACCTTTGCAACCGAATACATATTTTATATAAAACTTGTAAAGGATAACTAGCAATATATAAAGAGGTGTATTCAAGATAAAGAGAGATAATAATTATAAGAAGAGACAGATATTATGAGAATGAAGGTTTTATTTGCTTCCCTGTTGCTGGCTGCTTCGGGGCAAGTGCTGGCACAGTCTTCCGCACAGGTGGGGGGGCAGGTCTTCGATGAGAACGGAGACCCTGTAGTAGGTGCCCAGATCATGGTGAAAGGTTCCAAGACCGGAACCGTGACCGACATTGACGGTAAGTTCAGCTTGCCAAGTGCTAAAAAAGGAGAGGCGATAGTCATCACCTATCTCGGTATGGATTCCCAGACATTGAAGGCGGCTCCAGGTATGAAGGTAAGCATGCACTCTCAAGACCGCCAGCTCGACGAAGTGATTGTTGTGGCTTATGGTGAGCAGAAGAAATCCTCTTTCACGGGTTCAGCAGGCGTAGTGGATGCAGATAAAATTGCCGTGCGTCAGGTAACCAATGTGGTAGATGCCCTCAATGGTCAGGTAGCGGGTGTGCAGATGATAAATACATCTGGCGATCCGTCTTCTACCCCTACCATCCGTGTACGCGGTATCAGCTCAATCAATGCAGGTCAGGATCCGTTGATCGTGGTAGATGGTGCACCTTATTATGGTTCCTGGAGTGACATCAACCCAGCGGATGTGGCATCTGTTACCGTGTTGAAAGATGCGGCAAGTAATGCACTCTACGGAGCCCGTGGTGCCAATGGTGTCATTATGATTACCACCAAGAATCCGCAGGTGGGCAAGACCGTCATCACTGTTGATGCCAAATGGGGCAGCAATAGCCGTGGCTCTCAGACTTATGATATGATTTCAGATCCCGGTCAATATTATGAGACACACTATAAGTCATTATATAATTACTATACCAATGGCAAGGGTATGTCAGCTTATGCAGCTCATGTGGCTGCCAATAACGCAATTGGTGGTTCTTCAGAAAAGGGCGGATTGGGTTATATCTGCTACAATGTGCCTGAGGGACAGTATCTCATTGGCGATAATGGAAAGCTGAATCCTAATGCCACATTGGGCAATAAAATCTTTTATAACGGAAAGGACTATACGATTAGTCCGGACGACTGGCTCAAGGCGGCTTACCGAAACACCCTCCGACAGGAGTATAATATGAATGTGAATGGTGGAAACGACAATTCCCAGTTCTATGCTTCATTGGGCTATCTGGATAACCCAGGTATCGCATACGGATCTCAGTTTAAGCGATATACTGCACGCCTGAAGGCTACCTATAAGGCAAATGAATGGCTGAAGGTGGGTGGTAACGTAAACTATGCCCATACCGTTACAGACAATGCCACAGAGGTAGATTCTTATGGAAACAACAGTACTACCAATACCTTCTACATGGTCAATACCATCGCTCCTATCTATCCGCTGTATCTCAGAGATGGCAATGGCAATATCATGACCGATGATAATGGTAAGATATATGATTATGGTAACGGAATGAATGCAGGCTTGAATCGACCTGTACTCTCTCAGCTCAACCTGTTGAAGGATGACCAGCTTCAGGCATCCCATTCTGTAGGAAATACTTTCGGTATCAATGGCTTTGCTGAGATTACCCCAACATTTGTCAAGGGACTGAAGATTACCTTGAACGGTACGGTGGATGACTATGAATATCGCTATCAGAGTACCCAGCAGCCTTATTATGGATTTGGTGCAACGACTTATCCTAACGGTGAGGTAACCGTAGGACATTACCGTTATTATACAGTCAACTTCCAGCAGTTGGTAAACTATGCCCGTTCTTTTGGTCTGCACAACATGACATTGTTGTTGGGTCATGAGAACTATAAGCAGACTTATGAATACGTATATGGCGGCCGTTCCAACATGTTCTCTTTCAAGGGAAACCATGAGTTGGCAGGTGCTATCACCAATGAGCCGACATATTCTAATCAGACCAATTACAACACCGAAGGTTTCTTCTTCCGTGGCATGTATGATTATGATGGCAAGTATTTCTGTCAGGTATCTTATCGCCGTGACGGTTCATCCCGCTTCTCTCCAGCCCATCGCTGGGGCGATTTCTATTCTTTCGGTGGTGCCTGGATACTGACCAAGGAAGATTGGATGGCAGGCTCCAAGTCTTGGCTCGACATGCTGAAGGTGAAATTCTCTTTCGGTCAGCAGGGTAACGATGCCATCGGTAACAACCGTTATCTGGATACTTACGGCATCGGTAGCATGAATGGCAACATGGCGCTGACCTTTGCTTCAAAGGGTAATGATAAGATTACCTGGGAGACCAATACCAATATCAACGCAGGTCTTGAATTCGAACTCTTCAAGGGTCGTCTGACCGGTGATGTGGAGTATTTCTACCGCAAAACCACTGACATGCTCTGTTTCATCAGCGTGCCTATGTCAATGGGTTATGCAGGCTATTACTCTAATGTGGGTAACATGGTGAACCGTGGTGTAGAACTGAATCTTGCAGGAGATGTAATCCGCACCAAGGATTTTGCGTGGAACATCAATCTCAATGCCACCCACTATACCAATGAGATAACGAAGCTTTATGAAGAGAACAAGAACGAGATGCTGAGCGGATATGCCGGTTATCATAACGGTTCTTATTATTATGGTGAAGGATTGCCTATCTACACCTGGAGATTGAAGAAATATGCGGGCGTAAATGAGAAAGGAGAATCCACATGGTATGTTGAGAACGAAGATGGTTCGCTGGGCAAGTCTGCAAAATGGTCGGAAGGCTCTTACTTTGCCTGTGGCGACCCTACTCCTGATCTTTATGGTGGATTTGGCACATCGTTGTCGTTTAAGGGTATCGATGTCAGTGTGAACTTCACTTATTCCATCGGCGGCAAGTCTTACGATTCTGGTTATCAGAGTCTGATGAGTGTTCCTTATGATAGCTGGACAGGTTTTAATTTCCATAAGGATATGCTGGATGCCTGGTCTCCAAGTAACAGAGAATCCAACATCCCTCGCCTCCAGTATAATGATACGGATGCAAGCTCATCTTCTGATCGCTTCCTGATTAATGGAAGTTATCTCAACCTGCAGAGCATCAATATCGGTTATACCTTGCCAAAGAGCCTGACACGTCGTTTGGGCTTGACTAAGGTTCGTGTCTATGGTGCGGCAGACAATGTCTATTTGTGGAGCAAGCGAAAGGGATTCGATCCTCGCACAAGTTTCACCGGCTCACCTAGCAACGAGCAGTATGCGTTTGTTCGTACCATCTCTGGTGGTATTACACTTCAATTTTAAACTGTTAGATAAGGAGATTTTTATATAGATTAAGGAGAATTTTATATGATGAACAATATATTTCGCAAGGTTTCTCTGTTCACAGTAGTGCTCTCTTCATGCTTGATGATGCAGAGCTGTCTGGAGGAGGAACTGCCAAAGGATTATGCAACAGACAGTCAGGTGCAGGGGTCTGAGACGGCTCAGCAGGGCTTGCTGACCGGCTTGAGTGCCTATATGGTAAAGAGTGGTGTGTATGGCGACGGTTCGGCTTACGACAACGGTTATCCCAGCCAGATGATTATCCGTGATGTGATGACAGAGGATTTTCCGGTTTACAATGCAGATTACGACTATTTCTCATATATAGAGAATGGTAAGGGACTCCGTAGCCCATTCAATTACACCTATTTCTACTATTATGGTTTAGTGAACAATGCCAACAGTATCATCTCGTCGCTCGATGTGGAAGGAGCATCTGAATCTGCAAAGGCGTCTGCCGGTGTAGCTTATGCTTACCGTGCTTTGGCATACCTGGATATGGCAAGAATGTTTGAATTCAAGAAGACCGGATTCTCTGACTTTGATGCCAAAGCAGCCAAGATAATGGGACTTACCGTGCCTATCGTGACTGAGAAGACTACAGGCGAGGAGGGTAAGAACAATCCTCGTGTACCTTATTATACCATGTATCGCTTCATCCTGCACGACCTGAATAAGGCTGAGGCATACTTGAAGGGCTATAAGCGTACGGGCAAGGAACAGCCGGATGAGAGCGTGGTAGATGGTTTGAAGGCACGCTTCTGGTTGGAACTGGGTTCTCGTTTTTATGATTCGGCAGATGATCTGACAGCCCAGTTGGCTCATGAGAATGATGCTGACGGCTATGATGCCTTGGGCATTACGGCGGTTAATGACTGTTTTGCCAAGGCTGCCTCATACGCACAGGCTGCCATCGACAATTCCGGTTGCCAGCCAATGTCTCAGAGCGAATGGTATAATAAGAAGACAGGTTTCAATACTGCTAATTCTTCCTGGATATGGAAGGCTTCGCTGGGAACAAAGGAGCAATTGGGCAGCTGGTTCTATTCCTGGATGGGTACGGTATCTTCTGAATCTACTGCATTCTCCATGGGTGGTTATGGCAAGGCTTACCGTATGATAGGTGCTTCGCTCTATAATCAGATACCTGATGCCGACTGGCGAAAGAAGACTTGGGTTGCCCCTGAGGATGCTGGCAAGGCTGAGGTTCCGGCAGGCTATTCTACCTTGCTGGATGGAGCAGGATGGGCTAAACTGCCTGCTTACACCAACCTGAAATATCATCCGGGTTCAGGTAACTTGTCTGATCTCTATGTGGGCTGTTTGTGTGATATTCCATTGATGCGTGTAGAAGAGATGTATCTCATCTATATTGAGGCCATTGCCCATACAGAAGGGGTGGATGCTGCCAAGACCGTCTTGAATGATTTCATGAATGCTTATCGCTATACAGATGGCTCTTATGAGTGTCAGGCTACAGACATCGAATCACTTGAAGATGCCGTGCTGCTTCAGAAACGTATCGAACTCTGGGGAGAGGGACTGCTGTATTTTGATTATAAGCGTCTTAAGATAGCTGTTGTCCGCACCTATACGGGTACCAACTTCCTGGAGAGTCATCGCTTGAATTCCAAGTATGGTTTCGTGGCTCCATGGATGGATTGTTATATCCCTGAATATGAGAAGAGTTCTAATCCGGCTGTGGTACTGAATCCAGATCCTACAAGTGTGGTAGAGGCAAAGAGTGAGTAAATGAGGAGATTTTTCAATCTTTAAAATGGAATTGACAATGAAGAATATAAAGTTTTTTAGATATTTGGGGCTTGCCATCTCGGCTGGTCTCCTGTTGGGGTTCTCTTCCTGCAGCGATGACGATGATTATGCGCCAGGCAATCCTGCCCCAGACAATTGCATGGGAGTGTATTTTGATGCCGGCAATGCGGCAGAGTTTATTCTTACTCCAGACCAGGAAACCGTTGATGTGAAGGTTTGCCGTAAGGATGCTGCTGAGGCTGCGAGTGTTCCTGTCAAGGTAGAATATACTGATACAGCTGCCATTCAGGTGCCTGCTACGGTGGAGTTTGCCCAGGGCGAGAAGGAGGCTACGCTGACCATTTCTGTAAAGGGCTTGACACCTAAAAAGAAATTTGGTTTCAAGATAGATGTCGATGAAGCCTATGCCGATCCTTATACCAAGCAGGATGGCAGTACGGTGCTGCAGTCGTCGGTGCTGGTTTCTCAGTGGACGAAAGTACTGGAGAATGTGCAGTTCTATTACGCAGGTTTCACAGATTTGCCTGTTACCTATTCTGATATCTACCAGCTGGAAGGTGTCAATCAGTTTTATATCACCAATATGTTGGGTTCGGGTGCTGATCTTTATTTCAAGATTAATGGCACTTTCAATGCCGATAATCTGGCTGATTGCTCCGGTGAACTGGTTCCTGATGAAGGAAAGGGTGCTGCCATATATGACTATCAGACCTATAAGGAAAACTATATCGTAGCTGGTGTTGATTCTTCTACAGGTGACTATTTGTGGAACTGGACGGTAGGAGATGTAAATATCAACTCTTTCATGTGGTATGGTGGATATGGCTATAGTACTTATTCTTATATAGACTTCACACAGAAATACATCTATCTGAATGGATATATAGATTCCAGTGTTGAGCAGCAGTCTGTAAATGTGTATGGCGTTTGGTAGAAATACCGAATGATTTCCTAAAGATTTTGGACTTATGAAGAAGATTCTTATATTTTCTCTGATGTTGGCTTCTTTCCTTTGCTCTGAGGCAAAGGAAAGAAGCCTTCAGCAGAAATTGGAGATAGCCAGTGAGGTGCTGGGGGAGCATTTGCCTTCTGTTGGCGGGAAAACTTCTCGTGGAGGAGTAGGTGAGAGCCTTCGGATTATGCGACAGACGGATGCTTATACGGTTGTAGGACGCAACCGGAACGGATTTGTAGTTCTCGCCAATGATGATGCGTTCAAGGCTGTGATAGGTTATTCTGACGAGGGTACTTTTGGCGATAATCCTGCCTTGGGCTGGTTCTTGGCTAGAATTAATGACGCTTCACTTCGTGCTGCTTCTACGGGTTATCAGGTTATCCCTGCAGGTTGTAAGTCGAGTGTTGAGCATCTTGTTGCCGTAAAATGGGGCCAGGATGCTCCTTTCAATAGCCAGTGCCCACAAGTAAATGGCAAAAACTGCTGGGTGGGTTGCGTGGCTACGGCTATGGCACAGATTATGTCTGTATACCAGTATCCATCTCGTGGCAAAGGTGTCGCTTCTTATAGCGTCGGCGATGAGAAACGTACTGCTATGCTGAGTATGGGAGAGTATAAGTGGACGGAGATGTTGCCTGCTTATTCGGGTGATAGCTACAGCTCGGAACAGGCTGCCGCAGTAGCCAAGTTGATGTTTCATTGCGGTTGTGTGGCTGGTATGAATTATTCTCTTGATGGCAGTGGCGCGTCTTTGCAAGATGCTGCGGCTGGCATGAAGAAGCATTTCGGCTATCTTACCCAGTATTATGGCTATAAGGATTATCCCCAGACCAATAACTATGATGATGCAGCCTGGAAAAAGGTTATTTACCGGGAATTGAGCGCCGGGCATCCTATTCTGTATGCCGGTACATCCAATAAGCAGGGAAACGACAAGACATCTTCACATGCTTTTGTGCTGGATGGTTATGATGCTGATGGAAACGTAGGAGTAAATTGGGGCTATGGTGGTTTAGGTGATGGCTATTTCGACTTGAGCCTCCTTCCTCTGGAGTATACGGATAATGGTGTCTCCGTTGATGAGGAGTATCAGTGGTATCAGGAAATGGTGGCTATTCATTGCCCTGATGATGGTGAAATAGATTATGATTTGACTTCGGGATTAACTCCTGTTGTCGGTGTTACTAAGCCTTGCAGTTCCGATGTTTATGATATCAATGGCCGAAAGGTATCGCTCCCGGCGAAACATGATGGTATCTATATCCGTGGTGGCAAGAAATATATAGTAAAGTAGATTTCTCATCAATTGCAGATAATTAACAAATCCCGACAGGTATGTTGTTGCCTGCCGGGATTTGTTGTTACATATAGGTATCTTTATTTCTCTCATCAGTCGGCTATCACCATGCAGAGTCTGAGCACATTTTCTTCGAAGTGCTCCTTGTCGATGGCATTGTTCTTGAGCAGGGAACGGTAGTTGTATACGGTTTGTGGCGAATAAGACAGGATGCCGGCTATCTTTGAACTTTCGGTAATGCCTAATCTTAACAGGGCGCACACACGGAGGATAGGGGGCATTTCTCCATTCTCTTTCAGCTGGATGTGTGCCGATTCTGTAAGCTGCTTGTTCAGCTCGGTTATAAAAGTTGGGTACAGAGACAGGAATGCCTTGTCAAATTCCGTCAGAAACTCCTTGTTCTCTTTCTCTGTATTGGTTGAGGAAGAAAGGAGGCTCAGCAGCTCCTTACTCTGGTTGGCCTTGATCTTTCTTACTGCCAATGTTCGTAGCTTTTGGTTTCTCTCTATATTCTTATAGCTCAGGTCAATATATACCTTTACCAATCTCTCGCGTTTCTGATTGGTATTCTTTAATTCGGCGTTGATGAGATGCAATTGTTCATTTAGAATTTCCATTTTTGCCGACGTGGCTGTGATTTCATCTTTCTTTTGTTTCAGAAGCCTGTTCTTCTTGCGGATGAACAGACTGCTAATACCTACTCCAAGTAGGAGCAGGATAATGACCAACAGGGCGATGTTGAGCAATCTGTTAGTTGTTTTGATGTCATCTGTATAGGCATTGGTAATCATCTGCAATTTGGATGAAATCTCAATGCGGCGCAACCGGTTGTTGTATGCATAAGCATCTTCCAGGGATAGGTTGATGTATTCCTGGGCTTTATTCAGACTTCTGGTCTTATGTTTGTAGATGAAGAGTGCGATGTCTTGCAGAGCTACGTTTTCTTTTGTGGCAGAAGTGATGTCTGAGATGGCTGCAACCAGCAGGTAATGTTCCGTCAGTTTCTGGTTGTTGGATTTCTTGTATATTTCGGATAGGGCAAAGGCGGTCATGGCATGGAGACGGCTGTCCGGCTTTTCCATACTCAGTGCTTTTTTGTAGTATTGGATGGTCTTGTTATTGTTGGAATGATTGCTGTAATAGTATAACTCTCCCAGCAGGTAGTAATAGAATGCATCTTTCTTTGGCGACAGTTCTAATGTTTTCTTCAGGTATTCCACTTTCTGCTGGTCGTAAATCTTGCTGAATTCATTGTTTTCACAATAGGTTGACCAGTTGTTGTATAGTCCGTAAAGTGTATAATAGTATTGAAACTGATAGTCAAGCGGATCTTCTTCCTTGGGTTCTATCTTCTGCATGATGTTTTTTGCTTCAGCATAGAATCCACGTGTGATAAGTAGGCTGGTTTGGCTAAGTTGGAATCTTTTATGATATAAGATGTTGTTGCTCTTTTGGGCAAGAACAAGGCCTTTTTTTACGTAAGTCATCGCCGAATCATACTCGTAGGCTTTGTATCCATTGGCGAGTTGCTCGTAAAGCTTGAGCTTGTCCTCGTTGCTGGTTACATATTTGGCACCCTGCTTGATGTCGTTCAGACTTTTCTCTTTTACTTCTACATAATGCGCACGTTTTTCTATGGCAGCATCCAGCTGTTTGTAGAGCTGGCTGTTGTCTGCTTTTGCGCATAGTGGTAGTAGTATCAGTAGTACGATAGTTATAAAATGTCTCATGTTTCTTATGTTTTAAAGATTCTGCTGCAAAAGTAATAAAAAACTTTCAGAATCTCGCATCTACTAACGTGTTTTTTTTGAAAATATTTAATTTGCTGATATTCAGCCTGATAAATCGGATAGTAGATAATGGTAATCTACCAAAAACCTACTAATCGCAACAACCTATTGAATTTTGACGTACTTTTGCGGCATCAAACAATTTTAATCGTTATAAACCTATAGATTATGGATAAAAACAACCTTTCAAAGAAAGTAGGTCTGCTGTTAGCAGGATGCTTTATTACTTTTAATGCTCTTGGTCAGACAACCATTAAGGGTCAGGTGGTAGATGCCACAGGTGAACCTGTCATTGGTGCCAGCATTCTGGTGAAAGATACCAAGAATGGTGCAGTGTCCGACTTGGATGGTAACTACAAGCTTGACAATGTTAAGGATTGAATATTACAAACTAAAAAGAAAATAATATGAAAAAACTCTTTTTGCTCGCAAGCCTTCTGATGGCTTTTGGCATCTCAGCAGATGCAGGAGACATCACTTCTCCTAACGGACAAATCAAGGTGAACTTCACCTTGGATGGCACTGTGCCTACCTATAGTGTGACCTATCAGGGCAAGACTATCATCAAGCCTAGCCGTCTGGGTTATCAGCTCGCCAAGGGCGGCAAGGATGGCAAGGATCTGCTTTCTGATTTTAGTGTCATCAATGAGAAAACTTCCACTTTCGACGAGACCTGGACTCCTGTTTGGGGAGAGAACAAGTCTATCCGCAATCATTATAATGATATGCTGGTAGAGTTGAAGCAGAATTCTACAGACAGTTATATGAACGTTCGCTTCCGTGTTTATGACGATGGAGTAGGATTGCGCTATGAGTTCCCTCAGAAAGGCAGTCTCAATTACTTTACCATCAAGGAAGAGCGTACAGAATTTGCCATGACGGGCGATCATACCGCCTGGTGGATTCCGGGTGATTACGATACCCAGGAGTATGAATACACCAAGACCCGTCTGTCGGGCATCCGTCCAGCCCTGCATGCTGCTGTCAGCAGCAATCTCTCGCAGACTGTCTTTTCAGATACCGGTGTACAGACCTCACTCCAGTTGAAGACTGATGATGGTATCTACATCAATCTGCATGAGGCTGCCCTGGTAGATTATCCAGCCATGCATCTGAACCTGGATGACAAGACCATGACTTTTACCTCTTGGCTTACCCCTGATGCACAGGGTATGAAGGGATATATGCAGACTCCGTTCAAGAGCCCTTGGCGTACGATGGTCATTACAGATGATGCCCGCAAGGTGTTGTCTTCCAACCTGATTCTCAATCTCAATGAGCCTTGCAAGATCAAGGATACCTCCTGGATTCATCCTGTAAAGTACGTGGGTGTATGGTGGGAGATGATTTCCGGTAAGGGTGAGTGGGCTTATACCCATGATTATCCTACCGTGAAGTTGGATGGAACCGACTATGTACATGCCAAGCCATCGGGCAAGCATTCTGCCAACAATGCCAATGTGCGCCGTTACATCGACTTCGCTGCAGCCCATGGTTTCGATGCAGTCCTGGTAGAAGGATGGAACATCGGTTGGGAAGACTGGAGTGGCTATATGAAGGAAAAGGTATTCGATTTCCTGACTCCATATCCTGATTTCGACATCAAGGCGCTCAATGAGTATGCACATTCCAAGGGAGTGAAACTCATCATGCATCATGAGACCTCCTCTTCTGTAATGAACTACGAGAAGTATATGGACAGAGCTTATCAGTTGATGAAGGATTATGGCTACGATGCAGTGAAGAGCGGTTATGTGGGCAACATCATCCCTCGTGGCGAGCATCACTACAGTCAGTTGGAAATCAATCACTATCTGCATGCCGTAACCCGTGCTGCCGATTATCACATCATGGTAAATGCCCATGAGGCTGTGCGTCCTACCGGTCTCTGCCGCACTTATCCTAACCTGATTGGCAACGAGAGTGCTCGCGGTACTGAATATCAGGCTTTCGGAGGTACCAAACCGGGACATACCGCCATCTTGCCTTTCACCCGTCTGCAGGGTGGTCCGATGGATTATACACCGGGTATCTTTGAAATGGATTGTGCCAATGGTTCTCATTGCAACTCTACCATCTGCGGTCAGTTGGCACTTTATGTAACGATGTACAGTCCATTGCAGATGGCTGCCGATTTCCCTGAGAATTACGAGAAGCACATGGATGCCTTCCAGTTTATCAAGGATGTGGCTGTAGATTGGGACAAGTCTATCTATCTGGAGGCTGAACCAATGGAGTATATCACCGCTGCCCGCAAGGCAAAGGGTTCTGATAACTGGTTTGTCGGTGGCGTTACGGGCATGAAGGCTCATCAGTCTACCGTAAAGCTCGATTTCCTTGACAAGGGAAAGAAGTATGTGGCTACCATCTATCAGGATGCAAAGAATGCCAACTACAAGACCAATCCTCAGGCTTATGTCATCACCAAGAAGACTGTAACCAGCAAGTCTGTCTTGAAGTTGAACTCCGTTGCAGGTGGCGGATTTGCAATTAGCATTCTTGCACAATAAAATGCAGAATTTTGAGTTATTATGAAAGAAAGTTTTCTTGAATTAATAATGATGCTCATGAAAAGAATGAATAAAATGTTGTTGGTTGCTGCCTTGGCGGCAACCACACTTTCTGCTCAGGCAGAACAGAAGAAGGGACCGACTTGGTTGAGTGATGCACTTTTCTATCAGATTTATCCATCTTCCTATATGGATACTGATGGTAATGGTATTGGCGATCTGCCGGGTATCACTTCCAAGTTGGATTACATCAAGTCGCTGGGTGTGAACGCCCTTTGGCTCAATCCGATCTTTGAGTCGGGATGGTTTGATGGTGGCTATGATGTCATCGATTTCTACAAGGTGGATCCTCGATTCGGTACCAATACCGATTTGGTTACATTGGTCAATGAGGCCCATAAGCGTGGCATGAAGGTTTGTCTCGACCTGGTGGCAGGACATTCCAGCACCAAGTGTGTCTGGTTTAAGGAGTCTTCCGAGAAAGATCCTAACCAGCGTTACAGCGACTATTATATCTGGATGAACGATATTCCTGAGAGCGAGAAGAAAGAAATAGAAGCCCGTCATCAGGAGGCAAGTCCGGAGTCTAGTACCCGAGGCAGATATGTGGAGGCGAATGCTCCTCGTGCCAAGTATTATGAGAAGAATTTCTTCGAGTGCCAGCCAGCCTTGAACTATGGCTTTGCTCATCCAGACCCAAATCATCCTTGGGAGCAGAGCGTAGATGCACCTGGACCACAGGCTGTTCGCAGGGAAATACGTAACATCATGGCTTTTTGGTTTGATAAGGGTGTGGATGGATTCCGTGTTGATATGGCGTCATCGCTCATCAAGAACGACCCCGACAAGAAGGAGGTTTCCAAACTCTGGAATGAGATGCGTGCATGGAAGGACAAGTACTATCCTGAGACCGTCCTGATTTCAGAGTGGGCTAATCCGCAGCAAGCCATTCCTGCCGGCTTCAACATCGATTTCTACATCCATTTCGGTCTTAAGGGCTATGCCTCTCTGTTCTTCGACCGCAAGACTCCATGGGGCAAGTGGGAGCAGAGCTATCAGAACTGCTATTTCGACAAGCAGGGCAAGGGTTCGCTTAAGGAATTTAGCGAGAACTATACCAAGGCTTTCAATGCCACCAAGAATCTCGGCTACATCGCTGTACCATCTGCCAACCACGATTACCAGCGTCCTAACATCGGTACCCGCAACACGCCAGACCAGCTGAAGGTGGCGATGACCTTCTTCCTCACCATGCCAGGTGTTCCATTTATCTATTATGGTGATGAAATTGGTATGAAGTATCAGATGAATCTCCCTAACAAGGAGGGTAGCAATGAGCGCTCTGGTACCCGCACTCCGATGCAGTGGACCAAGGGCAAGAATGCCGGCTTCTCAACGAGTGCGCCTGATAAACTCTACTTCCCTGTAGATACGGAAAACGGAAAGTTGACCGTTGAGGCTCAGCAGGGAGATCAGAATTCTCTGTTGTCATATACCCGTAAGCTGACCGCTTTGCGTCATTCAGCCAAGGCTCTTGACAATGAGGGCGATTGGAAGCTCCTGAACCAGAAGGGTCAGGAATATCCGATGGTATATGAGCGCACTTTGGGTGATGAGAAGTATGTTGTTGTCGTAAATCCTGGTGCCAAGGCAGCCTCTCTCAACATCAGCTCTGTAGGTGGCAAGGCAGTTTCTGTTCTTTCTACAGGCAAGGTTGTATATAAATCAGGTAAGAAGACCGATGCTATCAAAGCTTCAGGCATTAGTGCCGCTGTATTCAAGGTGGCTAAATAACCTGTGACCATGATTATTACTAGCTTTATTAAATATCAGAATTCGTATGGATTTTAAGGAAAAATAAGAAAGAAAACAAAAAAATAATCCGAAACAGAAGCGTTGTCAGCTATCTGTTTCGGATTTTTTTTTGCATTTCCATAACGTTTTATATCTATTTCATGTTTTATGTTACATGTTTTATGAAATGCCTCAACCATACAGGGCGAAATCTGTTATTATTAGGTTAAAACTGTAAGTAAGTAAACGATTTCATACAATTATAATAAGGAATCGTGTGGTTATTGCTTTTCTTTTTGTATCTTTGCAGCCGTTTGGTTAACATACGTGCCAAATCATATCTAAAGGAAAAGAATATCTAATAATAAATAAAAAGTAATGACTACACTTACAATTTCTATTATTGTCGTTTTCGTGCTCGGCTATGCACTCATAGCTACCGAAAGCTTGACAAAGGTAAACAAGGCAGCAATTGCCCTGTTGATGTTGGTAGGTTGTTGGACCCTCTACATGGTGGATCCAATGCAGTATCTCCAGTTGATGCACCCTGATTATACAGGCGGTGCTGCTGGAATGGTGGAGAAGGTGACCGGAATCATCCAGGAACATCTGGGCGATACTGCCACAACACTCTTCTTCCTGATGGGTGCAATGACCATCGTGGAAATCGTTGACCAGAACGGCGGATTCAACTGGGTTCGCAAGGTGATGAAGACCAAGTCGAAGCGTGCGCTCCTCTGGCGTATCGCTATCCTTACCTTCTTCCTCTCAGCTATCCTCGACAATCTGACCACCAGTATCGTGATGATCATGATTCTCCGAAAGCTCGTCACCGACCACAAGGATCGCATGGTTTATGCATCCCTCGTCATCATCGCAGCCAATTCGGGTGGTGCCTTCTCACCAATCGGCGACGTTACCACCATCATGCTCTGGAACAAGGGATTGATTACTGCTGCCGGCGTTATTGCCGAAATCTTCATCCCGTCTGTGGTTTCCATGGTGATTCCAGCCCTCATCCTTCAGACCATGTTGAAGGGCGAACTCGTGATGCCTGAGGTTTCTGCCCAGCAGAATGCATCGGTCAGCGATTTCACCGAAGGTCAGCGCAAGGCAGTGTTCTGGTTGGGAGTAGGCGGTTTGATCTTCGTTCCTATCTTCAAGAGTATCACCCACTTGCCTCCATTCGTAGGAATCCTCCTGGTATTGGGCGTTCTCTGGACTGCTACCGAAGTTTTCTATCGCAGTTTGCATCGTGGAGCTGATGCCGAGGGCACTCAGAAGCGAGTAACCAAGTTGCTTTCTCGTGTGGATATGAGTACCATTCTCTTCTTCCTCGGTATCCTGATGGCAGTATCCTGCCTGGCTGAGATTGGCGTGTTGACTGCTTTGGGTCAGGGCTTGAACGTCGTATTCGATGGCAACCACTACCTCGTAACTGGTATCATCGGTGTGCTTTCAAGTATTGTTGACAATGTGCCTCTGGTAGCCGGATGTATGGGAATGTATCCTGTGGCAGCCGCTGGCGATATGGCTGTGGATGGTGTCTTCTGGCAGTTGCTGGCCTACTGTGCCGGTGTCGGTGGCTCAATGCTGATTATCGGTAGTGCCGCTGGTGTGGTAGTAATGGGCTTGGAGAAGATAACCTTCGGCTGGTATATGAAGCATATCTCCTGGATAGCTTTCGTAGGTTACATCGCAGGTATCGTTTGCTACTGGTTCATCCGCACCTTCCTTTATGCTATCTAAACTGAACTTTCGCATGTGGTTCAAGTACGGGCTGAAGGCCCAAAAGCTCCTAGCCCAGGGCAACACCCTGGGTAATGATGGATACAAGTCTGTCGCCCTGTAAGGGCAAAAGCTTTCTTTCTTACGTGAAAAAAGTTTTTTGAGAAAAAGTCTCAAAGTCTCATTTTCTATTGAAAATATCGACTTAAAGACTTGATAGATAATAAGATAAAAAGAATGAGACTTCTCGGTTTTTGTGCCGAGAAGTCTCATTAAAGTCTCATAGAAGTATCATTATTTTACTTTTTCTTTACAAGATACTTCATTCCATCTGCAAATCTCTTATGTTTTAAGTCACTCATATTCGCCAGTTTTCTGCCGAATCCCATCAAACTGTTCACCTTGAGCGATGAACCTATCTGCTTTTTCAGATAGTCGAAAATCTCGGCGGCAGTCAGATATTCACCCTCTTTCTCATTCTCAACCAAATCAAAATAGAGCTGGAAATACTGGTCTATCGGCTCAGCCACCTCAAACTGGCAGTTGTTCTTCATGATCAACTTCACCTGTTCCGCATCAAAATAACTCTTCTCGCCATTGTGCAAAGCAGTCAGCGCCTGGGCGAAAAGTTGCTGATAGTTCGGACGCACACTCACATCGATAGGCCCCGTCAGTTCCACACCGATGAATCTTCGGTTGCCGGATGGGTCGGTGAGAATATCCGTCATGTTGCTCGTGGCGATGAACGAGGCGAGACGAGGAAATTCCATGACATGACTGCCATACGGAGGCTTGTATTTCAGCGTAGGCAACTGGATGAGATTCTTCAGAAATCCCTGCTGCACCTGTGGCGAAATCTGGTTGAACTCATCGAGATTGATGACCATAAACTGCGCCATCGCCTGATAAACCTGACGTTTTTCTGACAGAATCAGATTATCGTTATATCCCCATTGCAGCTCTGGTGGTAACAGCCGGCGACAGAAAGTACTCTTGTTGTAACCCTGCTTGGAAATCAGAAGCGGAGCCACCGAGTTGCCATATTGGCGATGGGTAAAGCCGCGCCATTGGTCTACCATGCCCAGGAACCAGGTGTAGAACCAGTCTGCCCAGTAAGGATTGTTGGTAGGAACCGTACGAGCCAAGGCACGTATATGGTCCTTCCCGTCCCATTTGTCGTAGCATTGGAAGAGATATTCATCTATCGGATTATAATTCTTGATGTAATCAGACTCCAGAAAATTCCTGACATCCTTGATGCTCACCCGAATATCAGCGAGCTGCACCTCCAGCGTCATGCGCTTCTGCACTCTCGTATCTACGGGCTGGAAACCATACCAACCTTTCTCCTTCGGCATGTATTCCACGAATTTCATCACCGTGTTGTATCTGAAGTTATATTTACTTTTCAGCAGCTGCATCATGCTCATGATATTCTCGCGAACGCTGTTCTTGTCAATTTTCTTTTCTTCTTCCGAAGTACCGGAAACAGGAATCATCTGCTGATTATCTTCCGTGTTGAAAGCCTGGTTCTGAGGGGGCATGTTGCTATCAATTTTCATAGCTACCGCCTTGCTGTTGAAATAAGGTTTCGCATCGAGCGTCATCATAAAACTGTTGTGCATCGAAGGCTCAAAAGACAGGTTAGCGCCCGCTTCTATAGAAGGTTTCGGTCCGTCTGTGAGCACTGAAGCCTTGGCAATCGCCTGATATACAGGCAAAATCTGTTGGTAAGCGATGCGGTACAGTCGTTCGGCATCCGCCTCCTCAGCAGGCAGCAGATCATCTTCATTGCTGAATTTTACCAATACGATAACCGACTTACCATCAGCACCTTCCAGCGCAGCAAAGGTAGAAGGCAGCATGGCAACCGAGCGTTTCACGCCCTCCACGCCGTCCGCATCCGTGATGTTTCCGAAATTCAGCAGCAGGATACCGTTGCACGCCTTCATCTTCAGGTTGTTGTTTTCGTCTTTGGCGAATTCAGCAGCGGGGTAGATGTGCATCCATGTTGGCATATCCTTGTAATATTCGTAGCCGCTTTCCATATAGGACACGTATTCGCGGAAATGGGTAACAGTAAGTCTGCTGTCATCTTTTGCGATACGTTGCAGCAACTTCTCCATCGTCTTGGTGCTGACGAGGAGCTGCTTCTTGTTGTTTGTATGAACGATTGTTACCTTCATTGTATATATTGATTAGGATGTTTGTTTGTTAACTATTAACTATAAACTCTTGTTAGCGTTGCCCAAAGTTTGGCTGATAAATTGGGCACTCGTTTCCCGTTGTACGGGCAATGGCTGCCCGTCACTTGTTCTCTAGTAGCCCGTCACGTGTTCACCGGTAGCCCGTCACGTGTTCTCTGTGGGATCGCTTAAATGGCATGGCTGGAACATCTGGAGGGCAGAGAAAAAGATTAGCTTTTAGTGAAATCAATCTCTTCTGAGAAATGGTCGAATTCAACATCTTTATATCCGTATCTGGCGAAGAGCTGTTTGATATATACCTGTTGTTCCGGCAGGAGTTTCAGTTGTCCCAGTTTGTAACGGTAGTATTGTCCTTTGCTGCCGAGATAGTCTCTCATTTCGGCGCGCAGTGTAGGAGCGTCTTTCACTTTCATTTCGGCAAAGAGTTTGTCGAATCCCCATGCCATTTTCACGACACGCAGCGGAGCAAAGTACTTGCAATTTCCGTTTTTCAGGGCATTTGGGAAAATGGCATCCCCTCTATCAGTCTTCTCGTTTTTATAGAGTGCAGATAGATAGTGAATACATTTGTTTTTCATCGGACATGGTTCGGTGAAACAGTAGGTGATGTTGCTAGGTACGTTTCCGTACTCAAAAGCCTTTTTCAGTAATTCCTTTTCATCCATGTTTCTTAAGTATTAAGAATAAAACATTCTGTTTTACTAAACGCAAAAACATCCTGTTTATTGCCTTATAAATGCTATTATTATCACTTCATAAAGCTTTTTTTCGATGCTAAGCAGCAAAATCATGATACTTCTCCCTAATTTATGATACTTCGATGATACTTCTCTCTTCATTTTTAGAGAAGTCTCATTTTAGATAAAGTATTGTGTATTAAAGATATAAGTCTTATTTTATACCCAATAATGAGACTTTGATACTTTTTTCGAGAAAAAAGATTTATACGTATGCGCGTGGCGAATCCTTACTGATCCAAGTTTAGTCAGCTCAGCATAGAGGATTGGGTGATAGGATAAATGATATCTTATCTTTTACTGTATCTGAAGGAGCATCTGGTGCCACGGCATCATAAAGATGACAGAGTAGTTACTTTTTTAATTTATAATAGAAAATATAGCTTAATTTTGCGAGTAAAACAAAAGTTTTGAATAAATTATTTGGTAAATACGCTTAAAAAGTGTACCTTTGCTTTTATATTTGAATGAAACTACAATATGGACTCGATAAGAATATTTGGATATAAGTCTTTTAAAAAGTTATCAGTTCAACTGCATCCTATCAATCTCTTGATTGGTGCCAATGGAGCTGGTAAGAGTAACTTTTTGTCTCTTTTCGAGATGTTAGGCAACATCTATGAGAAGAGATTAGGGGCGTATGTCGCTCAAGTTGGTGGAGTAGATAAATTACTTTATCAAGGCAGAAAAGTTACCGATCGTATAGCTGTAAACTTGCTAATAGCTAAGAGTGAATATGACTTGGCTTTATTGGAATCTGATGGTAAACTCATTGTAGAAAGAGAAGTTGTTGGTTGTTATGATGATGTTTGTCCTTTAGATTCAGTGAGGAAAAATGTTATAACGGAGTTTCAGAGCGAATCGAGTTTAAAAGACCATAAAGAGGAAGATTTATCTAACTATATCTCCCAAATCCGCAAGTTTCACTTCCACGATACAGGTCGCCGTTCTCCATTTACGGCTGATAGCCATATCGTGAACGATGCTTATCGTATGTATGAGCATGGTGAAAATCTGGCGGCTATCCTCTATCGTATTCAGCGAGAGAAGCCTGTGGCTTATCGTCGCATCATCCGTGTCATTCAGAGTGTGGCTCCCTATTTCTCGGACTTCTATTTCCAACCAACCGAAGCCGATATGGTGCGCTTGCAATGGCAGGATAAGTATAGTTCTATGATTTACGGACCGACCGACTTGTCGGATGGAACCATTCGCTTTATTGCCTTGACCGTGCTCTTTATGCAGCCATGGTTACCACGAGTTATCATCATTGATGAGCCAGAGCTTGGTTTGCATCCTGTGGCTATCGAAAAACTTTCGGGTTTGATTAAGATGGCGGCACAAAAGGGTACGCAAGTTATCGTTGCTACCCAGAGTGCCGAACTAATCAGTAACTTTGAGCCAGAGGATGTCTTGACTGTTAATCAGAACGAAGATGGTACAACCATCAATCGGCTGAATAGCGAAGAGTTGGCACATTGGCTTGAGGATTATACACTTGGTGATTTGTGGAAACAAAATATTATGAAAGGAGGTCAGCCACGATGAAACGACTAATCATAGTATGTGAGGGCCCTACGGAACAAGAGTTTTGTACTGAAGTGCTTGGAGTGGAGTTTGCTAAGCATGATATTTATGTGGAAGCCCCTGTCATCAAACACTCGCATGGTGGTATAGTGCCTTGGGCTACCATCAAAAAGCAAATCTTGAATCATCTCCAAGAAGGAGATGTCTATGTCAGCATGTTGGTGGATTACTATGGCATCAAAGACCAGTTCGGGTTTCCTGGATGGGAAGAATCTAAGGAGATAGTGGATAAGACGGAGCGTATTCATTTCTTGATAGATAGAATGGCGAAGGATATTCCTGAGCAATATCGCTTTCGCTTTATTCCATACATACAACTTCATGAGTTTGAGGGATTGCTGTTTAGTGATGTGAGTGCATTCTTGAACAGTTTTGAGGAGAGTGAGTTTGATTATGCAGAGTTGCAGGCCACGGCAGAGGCTTTCCAATCACCAGAGCTTATCAACAATAGTCCTGAGACAGCTCCGTCCAAACGATTGATAGCTGCTATTCCTGATTATAATAAGGTAGTTGTTGGCATTTGTGTTGCTATGGACATTGGTTTGGAGAAGATTCGTGAGAAATGCCCTTTGTTCAATGAATGGATAGAGCAATTGATGAAGTGATACTTGACGAGTTTTACTGGGGCTATTAAGCAAGAATCCTGCCGGCTGTGATGCCGGCAGGATTCACTTTTCATAAAACGAACCTAAAGTTCGACCTTGTATTTTCTAACTATGCAATTTCTCTTGAAACCTGAATAAGTCTAGATTGCACTGGGAGGGGGCATAAGTCTATGGCGCAGTACGACCATTACCCTTTATGTGGTATGACAACAAATTTAATCTTCTATGACAACAGATTTCCATTCCAAGAGTTTCCTGTCTAGTATAATCTTCTTAGCTTCGCCTCTTTTACCATCTATATAATAGTACTTGGCGAGTGACTCGTCAAACTGGGATACGAAGGCGGCTCTTACTCGGGCGCACTTCTCATTGATGGAATTGGAGAGGGGGTTGGTCAAGGCATCTATGCTCTGGCGAATCTTCTCTGCAGATAGATGCACAGGGCTTTCCTGCTTGGCGCAAATGTCGAGATAGATGGTGTGTAGCTCTTCTCGATAGTCGGAAAGGCTCTTGAATACGATGCCCTCCTCATGGCGCAGGAAGAGGATGAATACAGCTTTTACCAATGGCTCCATCTTGATTTGCATATCATGATAATCGGGCAGGATGATGTCGTATTTCTCCGTGATAATCAGTCGGCTCAACTGCTTCTCGGGGAAGAGATACTGCTTGAGCACCCATTCGCTCACACCCCTAAGTTGTAGGTCTCTCACTTGGTGATATACCTCCCGCATCTTTTCCTTTACATCTTCATCAAAGGTTTCGTCTGCTGGCAGCTGTGGCTTGTAATCACTTAAGGTGAATTCAGGGACAGAGCTACAGAATACGTTGGCACTGGAGAGTTGCTTGTCTAGTAGCTTCTCCATCTGTGGCATCAAGTCGGCATCCTCCTGAATGGATATTGGAAAGGCATTTACATAGTCTATGCCGTCCTCGCTTCTTTCGTATTGCATGATGCAAGGAGGCAAATTCTCGGCATCTTTCTTTTCATCAAGAAGTTGCAGAAGAATGTCGGAGGTGGCAGCCTGTGAGAAATCCCCCTTCCTCATCTGTGGAAAATTGTATACGGCAGCATCCCTTATCTCATGCATCAGATAAGGGAAATAGATGAAGTTGATGGATTCCTTCCACAGCAGCTTTCGTATCTCTTCCAAATGGTTGATGATGGAAAGATTCAACTGCTCATTGTATCCTTGCTCCACGAAGAACGCATAACCACGCCACTGAGTGGGGAAGTTCCTGAACCTCAGTGCCTTTACTTTTCTTGTTCTACCAGCCATATTTCTTACTTAATTTTCTCTATCAAGATATCTTTCCATTGCCCATATAGGTCATAAGGGTCTAACTGAGAAAATATCTCAGTATATGTATCCTTAACAATAAGGAAATTGCCACCTCCCATATAGTATGATTGCCAACTTTCAGGTGGCGTGGTACGGAATAAATCGCAGTCGCATGCCTGGAGGGTAGGGCAAAGCAATATGGCTTGTTCCCAACTGATGGTATAAGCAAAATTGGTGTGATATAGCTTGCTATCGGAAGTCACCATCCAAAGTCCACCCCCTTCTCCTTGCGCCCCTTCTCCTGCAAAGGAGAATGCGATAATGTCAAGATGTAGGTAATCCTTATAATTTTCAGAATTGATTTCTATTACATTCATAATCTTATCGAATTATATATTCGCAGCAAATATACGACAAATAGCAAGAATTGCCAAATATTCTGTGATATTTTTTATTTTTCTTTTCGATTTTTTGCCCGATGTACGAGATAGATGCCCAGGGCTAACCAGAATGCGGGGCCAAACACACTGTTGCCATTGATGGCAGCGCCTAGAAAGGTGGCACTGCCTAGGATGACGCAAAACCAGCCGAATCCTTTCATCATTCCTGTTCCTTTTTGCCCTCAATCTCTGTTTCGTCCAATTTCTTGGAGCATAATACTGCTATCAGTCCAATAATGGCATTAATGAGTGATAAGCCGAATGCCCAACCAAATCCTATCTTTCTCTTTCTGCCGAGGCTGCCGATGCCGAATGCTATCGCAACCGCAATTACAAATAATACTAATCTGTCCATACTCTAGTTCGTTTGAAAATTTTGGGGGCAAAGATAGTGTATAATCTGATAATCAGCAAATCTTTTAGCTCCACAAGCCTTGTGGAGGTGTGCTTTTCTCTAGGTAATACATCTGTTTTCAAGAAAAGAACTAACTTTGCCATCTCATAAAGTATTAATTTAAAAAGGTTATAACTATGGTGATACCATTTTTATCAATATCTCATCATGTAAGAATTGCAATGTCAAGTCTGTTGCTTCTATTGACAAATGTAGCTTACGCAGGGGTTGACTGGACGAGATATGATGATGCTCCAACTCTTTTCTTGGGTTGGGAAACTTCTTTCTATTTTGCTATAGCAGCGATTGTGTTGCTTGGCTTGTCTTGGATATTGACAGATCGCTTTAAAGGAAAAGATGGAACCCCTGAAGGAGGTATGGGTTGTGTTGTAGGCTTGCTAAATTCAGCAATGATTATATGTGCAATATGTTCGTTTTATCTCTTAGTCCCGATAGGAATAGTATATTTTTTGTTAAAAGGCAACAAGAAAAAGTAACAGAAAAGATATTTTTCGTACCTTTGGAGTAGATTTGGCAATAACTGAGTCTAAAGTTGGTAAGAATAGAAAAAGTCGATGTTATGAATAAGAAAGCAATTATAGTTATAGCATTGTTTTTCTTTATCGGAAATGCAATAGCAGTACGCCATGTTGGGTATGGTGCAGAAGTTTGTGGCATCAATATAATGCCATCAGACGAAGATGATTATCAAAAGGAAATCATCGCGAAATTTGGTGACTTGTATTTTGATTCATCAGAAAATCCAGAGGAGACAACTTCTGGGATGGCAATGTGGTGCACCCAACAAGAGAAACGATACAAGAACAATGTGGTACTTTATTCTGCTAAGCTGAGTAGCCTGCCATTGCAGCCAACATTGAAAGACAGCCTTAAGCAGGAGACTGATTGCTGGAACAAGTTGCAGGCTTCGCTTAATAAGTTTGATGCCATGTATCTCAGATTGTATTATTATACTGGTGGTACGATGGGGATTATCTGTCAAGCAGATGCACCAATGAACATCGCCTATATTCGGATGGCTTGCCTGAAGGATGATTGTGATTTGTTCGCCAATAAGCAAAAGCCATCATTCGCAAAGATGAAGGTTATTGATACTTCGGTTTGGAATAAAGAGCTACAGGAGGCTTTAGCCACTGTAAAATACGAAACTCAAGACAAAGAGTTGATTAAGTCGTATGGCAGTACATCAGAATACAAACAACTGTATTGTCAACTGGAGAAATATGCAGTTGATACCAAGACTTTGCTGGCAAGCTGGGTGGCTCAACGTAAAAATGCAGAGCAACTTCTTTCTGACTCACAACAAGGCAATTACAGAAATCATACACTGATGGTTGTCAATGCTTTGGCATATCATTTCTATAATAATAGAATGTTTGGGGAATAGTATGTGTTCTACATATTTATACTAGAGTATAAGCTTGATGTGTAAATATACTTCACAAACATGAATGATTAAGACAATAAAGTGAACAAAATAGCATTCTATATTAAATAAGGTGAAAAGACGAGCGAAGATTTGGTCGTATCGCAAGTCTTTTGTACCTTTGGGCAAAACAATTAACAGAAAAAGTCAATGCAATATCCTTTGATATCAGAATATGTGAGAGCCATACAAGATGCTAGTAACAATCTTGATAAGCTGGCTCATTTGGTACCTGTGCTAGATGATCATGGTGAACCATATCGTAGCAGTGGTGCCTTTGCCGTCGTGTTCAAAATGAAAGATGAACAGACTGGGAAATGCTATGCCTTAAAGTGCTTTACTGAAGAACAAGAAGGTAGAGCTGAGGCTTATCGCCAGATTGCAGATGAGTTGGAGTTCGTTGATTCCTCTTATATTACTTCTGTAAAGTATTTAGACAAAGAAATCTTCGTAGATAGCAGTTGTGAGGAAGACGAGTTTCCTGTTCTTCTGATGGATTGGATTGATGGTGAAACAATGGAGAATTACATTGCAGAGAACTATCAAGACAATTATGCCATGTCTATGCTTTGCTATCGTTTCTGTAAAATGGCAGCGTGGCTTTGTTCTCAGCCATTTGCTCATGGTGACATTAAGCCAGACAACATCATGGTTCGTCCTGATGGAAATCTGACTTTGGTAGATTATGATGGTATGTTTGTTCCTGCTATGAAGGGCCAGAAGTCTCCAACAATTGGTACAAAGGACTTTTCTCATCCTTTGAGAACCGTTGATGATTTTGATGAAACCATCGATGACTTTGCTTTGGCAAGCATCGCCTTGTCGTTAAAGGCCATTTCTCTGAAATCTTCGTTACTTGATGAATATGGTGCAGCAGATAGATTACTTTTTTCTGCTGAGGACTATCGTGACTTGAGCAAAAGCAAGGTATTGGCTGCTTTGCAAGAGTTGATGAATAACGAAGAGATGAATACGCTTCTATCTATGTTCTTCTTGGTCAACGCAAAGAAAGCACTTGAACTTTGTTCTTTTAAAACATTCTATATTTTAAAGCCATGTAAGGAAGAAGAGTTAAATAGTAATCCAACAGAAGCAGAAATACAGAATGGAGTCATAGATGATTTTGGCGTGCTTTATAGTAAAGATTGGAAGAAATTAATCAAAGCTCCATTGGAATTGTCTGGTAATTATAATATTAGGTATGGAGTAAAGGTAATATGTGATGCAGCTTTTAGATATTGTGATGATATTTTTACGTTGTCAATACCAGAAGGTGTTACTGTTATAGGATTTATGGCTTTTGCTTATTGTACTTCATTGGTTAATATTTATATTCCTTCAACAATAAAAGTTATGGTGGACTGTGCTTTCTTTAGTTGCATTAGACTTTATAAAGCAGAAATCCCTGTGGGGGTGCGACATATTGCAAGTCAACTTTTTGATGATTGCCAATCTTTGACTAATATGATGATACCCAATGGAGTGTTAAATGTTGAAGCTGCGGCTTTTAGAGATTGTTATTCTTTGGAAAAAATTAATATTCCTAGTGGGGTATCAAGCATTGGGGATTCTGCTTTCGAAAATTGTAAATCTTTAAAGGAAGTTTCAATTCCAGATAGTGTTCTTTACATTGGAGAACAGGCTTTTAGTGGATGTTCTTCTTTGTTTAGTATAATAATCCCATCAAGTGTAAAAGAAATTGGCGAAGGAGCTTTTTATAATTGCAAGTTTTCGCAACAGACAATCAATGATATAATTGAACGTTTTGGAAATGCTCCTTTTGTTGATGTTGATTCTAAACTTGATAGTTTGTTAAAAAGGGGTATTGTATTCTGATAATTTCTAATGACTCATATTCTTTTTGTAAAATGAAACAGTATATAAAAAATAAAATAATAAAGTCAAACTTGACAATGAAAGGCGAACACATAAGTGAATCAGAAAAGAAACAATTTATTTCTTTCTTGACGAGATTAAACCATGTATCTATTGTTTTTAGATGTTTGGGTAATGAATATATTTATAAGCAATATAATACAAGCATAGATAATATTCCTATATTATCGGAATTTATATTTCTTTATGGGGATAAGGCTAAATTATTTTATGAAAAACTAGATAATAGAATTCATAACTTGTACATAGATGATACTTTGAATGGGACCATGGAGTTTATTTATAATAAAATTCAGAAAGTTTTTGTCCAATTGAATTTAAAGTCAGAAAGAACAAAAGAAAAAGTAGGGATATTAGTTAAGAAAAATCCTGTGTTCTTGGCGTATTGGCGCCATATGACAAAGGAAAAATGGTTAAATGAAATTGCTAACTTAAGTAAGTTGAAAAAGGTTCAATTAAAAGATTATTATGTAGCTTTGCTTCATACTGTAGGTCTTGCTGGATATGGAAGAAATAGCTATTTCTTATCAACTTCCGAATCTTATAATATAGAGAAAGTAATGGGTCTAAAACAAAAATATATAGAACTAGTTGGGTGGGCTTCTCCAAAACTTGGGGTATTTTCAAAAAGTAGGTTTAATAAAACAGCTGATGTTATTAAGCAGTGTGGCTTTCCTGTTGTGGATGGAGCTGTATTCCCAGAACAGAAAGAGATAACTTTAAAATGTGGTTTGTTGCCTCATTTCATCATAGGTTATTTTTATGAAGGTGGCTTTGAAGTAAACCCGGCAATATTTGATACCCAAGATTATTCCCATGCAGTAAAAGAGGGTGTCGTTGTCAATCAGAGCTCTTTCTCAGAAAAAATTAAAAATATGAATTATCGATCGACTTTTTTGTTTTGTGATGATATATATTTTCAAATAGATTGAGGTTATGCAATATCCTTTAATATCAGAATATGTTAGAGCCATACAAGATGCAAGTAGTAATCTTGATAAATTGGCTTATTTGGTACCTGTGCTAGATGATCATGGTGAACCATATCGTAGCAGTGGTGCCTTTGCCGTCGTGTTCAAAATGAAAGATGAACAGACTGGGAAATGCTATGCCTTAAAGTGCTTTACTGAAGAACAAGAAGGTAGAGCTGAGGCTTATCGCCAGATTGCAGATGAGTTGGAGTTCGTTGATTCCTCTTATATTACTTCTGTAAAGTACTTAGATAAAGAAATCTTCGTAGATAGCAGTTGTGAGGAAGACGAGTTTCCTGTCCTTCTTATGGATTGGATTGATGGTGAAACGATGGAGACTTACATCGCAGAAAACTATCAAGACAATTATGCGATGGCTATGCTTTGCTATCGCTTTTGTAAAATGGCAGCGTGGCTTCGTTCTCAACCATTTGCTCATGGTGACATCAAGCCAGATAACATCATGGTTCGTCCTGATGGAAATCTGACATTGGTAGATTATGATGGTATGTTTGTTCCTGCTATGAAGGGACAGAAGTCTCCAACAATTGGTACAAAGGACTTTTCTCATCCTTTGCGAACCGTCGATGATTTTGATGAAACCATCGATGACTTTGCTTTGGCAAGCATCGCCTTGTCATTGAAGGCTATTTCTTTGAAACCATCCTTGCTTGATGAATATGGTGCGGCTGATAGATTGCTCTTTTCTGCTGAGGATTATCGTGACTTGAGCAAGAGCAAAATGCTGTCGGCTTTGCAAGAGTTAATGGATAAGGAAGAGATAAACACTCTTCTTTCAATCTTTTTGTTAGTTAATGCAAAGAAGAATCTTTCCATGTGCTCTTATCTAGCTTTTTTACAAGCAAAACCTCAATTTGATACGATGATGGTATTTCCTACAAAAATATCAGATGATGATTTTAAAAGTGCAGTTTATGATGAATATGGTGCTTTATATAGTGCAGATGGAAAAAGATTATTCCGTGGTCCTTGTAATATAGTCTCATACAAAATTAAAAATGGTGTTATTGTAATTTGTGACAATGCTTTTAGTATGCAAATCCCTGATAATGAATCTGCTTTAGAAGAAATTGTCATCCCCAAAACAGTACGATATATAGGTAATGGTGCTTTTGAATTCTTGAACAATTTGAAAGAAATAGTATTACCTGAGAAATTGCTGTCTATTGGAGATTGTGCATTTAGAGGATGTTTGCAATTAAAGAAAATGGTTTTGCCTTCTACATTAAAAATAATAGTTGGTAATCCTTTTGTATCATGTCTCTTAGACTTGAAAGTTTTATCTGACTTTTATATTTTGACAGAAGATTTTTTACTGTCAAATGATAGAAAGCGTTTGATAGCTTATTTGGGAAATAAGAGTGTTCTTGTTATTCCTAATGATGTGGAATATATTGGAGAGCATGCCTTTTTTGAAAATTTAAGTATAAAAGTGGTCAAATTGCCAAAAAGTGTTCGTATAATAGAAAAAATGGCATTTTGTTATTGCGCAAACTTAAAAGATATAGTTCTGCAAGACGGAGTTGAGGTTATTAGTGAGATGGCTTTTATGTGCTGTTATAATTTAAGGTATATAGAGTTGCCTAATACTGTGTTGGTTTTAAAAAGGTCTGCTTTTAGTAGTAGTGGATTAAGAGATGTTTCTTTTTCTATAAATATGAAGCAAATTGATGATTTTGTCTTTGGTGGGTGTCGATTGCAATTGCATACCAAACTTCCAAATTCTATAACTTTTGTGGGTGTAAAAGCTTTGGGAAGTTGCCGTCTTGTAAATGAAGACATTAAAGCTGATTGTATTAAACGTTTTGGTGAGGAGGTATTTCAATATGATAATTATAGAATCTAAGCGAAAGAAGCGGGAGAACATCTTAAAGAAATATCCCGATGCAATAATTGCGGATGTAACGAGTCATGCTGAAGATGACTTGATAAAGTTGAGCCCATTCTATCCTCATGGTGGCATACCTGTGCCATTTAGCGAGGGGGTTACAGCTACATGTGTTGAGGCTGTGTGGCAAGGGCTAAAGGTATTTGAATCGGCTGATGTAGATATGAAAATGTTTAAGAATGAGTCGATGAAGAATATCAAGAGAACTGTTCGCAAGTTCGGTAAGCCTCTTGGACATCGCAAAGGAGTAAACGGAACAGAACTGCTCGGATATATTGAGGCTCGAAAGCAGATTTATATTCCTACTTACAAGTGGGTTCTTGAACATAAGGTTCAAAGTATTATCGAAAGATTGCGAGAGGCTAGCCAGACTAAGACCATCGTACTTTTGGATTATAATACAAATTGTGATGTGGATGACCCGAAGAAGCCTCTTTCGCATGCCTTTCTAATCAAGGCATACGTAGAAGGTCTATATCCTTTTGGTGATAAAATGTGTAAACCGCAGACAATAGAACCAACGCAACTAACGTTATTCTAACATACATATATTATTGGAGGACAAAAACAATGAACAGAAGAAGTAACTGGGAGGATTTTAAGAATATCCTCGAACAAAATCATATCACCAAGCTCTATCACTTCACAGACCGTGATAACTTGGAGAATATTATCAAGAATGGAGGACTCTATTCTTGGAAGGATTGTGAGGAACGTGGAATCAATATTCCTAAACCAGGAGGTGGAGGACCTGGCTCTCCATCCTGGTCGTTGGATAAGCGTGATAATCTGGAACATTATGTTCGTGTCAGCTTTACCATGAACCATCCAATGATGTATGTGGCAATGAATGAGGATAGAATTTCTAACCCTGTCATCCTGGAGATAGACCCTGAGGTGATTTATGATGAGGATACCAAGTATGCAGACAGGAATGCTGTGCGAAATGGTGCTCATGTAGGTGGAAGTCTGGAGGATTTCAAGAAGATTCACTTCCAAACTGTCAAGGCTCGTAATCACTTCGATTTCGATGTGGATGAGCAGCCTTTCTATCAAGCAGAGATTTTAGTAAAGAATAGTATTCCTCTGAAGTATATCAAGAACATCGGCAACTTTGGTATTCCAATCCCAAGCCAGCCACATATATTGCAGAGCAAGAATGCATATACGGCTCGTGTTGACCGTGAGCATCCTACGGCATTCATCTTCCTGGTTGACCAGAGTGTTTCTATGCGTAGAATTACCACCTTTAATGGTGAGGATATGACTTTATCTGAGGCCGTAGCCCGTATTGTAAATGCTCAAATCAACGAGTTGGTGGAGCGATGTGTGAAGAATAATGAGACTCGCCATTACTTTGATATTGCTATGATAGGTTATGGCACAGAGGCTTATAGTGCCTGGAATGGCAATCTGGAAGGACGAGACTTTGTTACTCCAGAAGAGATTCGTGATAATCCTTACCAAAAGAAAATGGTGAAGGAAGAGGTGCGTACCCGTAAGGGTATAACCATCAAAGAAGTAGAGAAGAAACAATGGATGGTAGCTCGCCATGATGGTAGTTGGACACACATGGACAAAGCTTTCAAACGTGCAGAAGGTTTGCTCGAAAGCTGGATGAAAGACCATCACGACAAGGATTGTTATCCTCCTACAATTATCAATATCACAGATGGTGAGTATAATGGCACCTCACATGATGAAATGCAACAACTTGCTAATCAGTTGAAGTCGATGTTTACCAATGATGGTAATGTATTATTCTTCAATATTCACGTTGTGCCAGGACATGCAGAATCGGTCGTATTCCCTGCAACTGTAGATGAATTGAACGGAAATGGATATGGTGAGAAACTTTATAATATGTCAAGTCTTTTGCCGCTCAACTACAATGAGCAGATCCGTAATATCTTTGGAGATAAGCAGGCTGATATCCGCTACCATGCTATGGGTGTAAATACGGGTATGGAGAGATTGGTTAAAATGATGAAGATTGGCACACTTTCGAGTATGCTGGTTAATCAGAATCTGTAATGATATATAGAAAAGATATGAACAGAGGTGTTAGTATAGCAAAGTTCAATGACCATGTTGCAAACGAAGATGCTTTCTACTCATCGGATACCTGTATAGCTGTATCCGATGGAGCAGGAGGCTGTGGCTTGTTTGCTGATGAATGGTCGCAATATCTCATAGAGCAGTTACCAAAGAATAAACCTATCACGTCTTTTACAGAACTTGACGAATGGGTGGATAGCATCTGGGAATCATTTTATAATGAGCATGAGGAAAAGGCAAAGCAAGGGGATGGCATTCTTCTGAATAAGTTCTATAACGAAGGTTCATGCGCTACTATTGCTGCAGCATGGATAACAGGAGAAAAGAAATGTAAATGGATGGCATACGGTGATAGCGTAGTCTTCCATTATAGCAAAGAAACTGGTGTCTTGGAACACAGTTTTACAAAATTGTCAGATTTTAGCAATCCTCCCAGGTTGGTTAGCTGTAAAGATCCCCTGGAAGAGGAAGGTTTCAGTTGTGGTGACTTTTATCTGGATGAATCTTCGGTAGTCTTTGCTGCCAGCGATGCCTTATCGCATTATATCATGATGATGTATGAATTGTCTAAAAGTAAGGAATATGGTGCGGAGCTTGCTGAAGAATATCTAAAAGCATCTGGCAATTCCCAACTTTTGAAAACAGCAGAGACCATGAAGTTTGATTTTTGGAAGGATGTGCTCCAATCTTTGTTGGATGCAACATTATCCGACAGCCTGTTTGAACAGTATCTGAAAAAACTGAACTCAGAAGGAATTTTAGATTTGGATGATTTCACGCTTGTTTATTTTAAAGGCTAGTGCCCATCTTCTTTATATTCCTATTTGTTGTTATTAAGATTTGTAGAAACAGATAAAATTACAGTACACAATATGCAGTATCCATTGATATCAGAATATGTAAAGGCCATTCAAGATGCAGGTGATAATCTTGAACAGTTGGCTCACCTGACTCCCGTACTGGATGATCACGGAGAGCCATATCGCAGTAGTGGTGCTTTTGCCGTGGTGTTTAAGATGCAGGACAAGAGTAGCGGGAAATATTATGCCCTGAAGTGTTTTACGGAAGAACAGCAGGGGCGAGCCGATGCCTATCGTCAGATTGCAGACGAACTGGATTTGTTAGATTCTCCATACATTACATCAGTAAAGTATATGGAGAAGGAACTCTTCGTGGACAGTCAATGCGAGGAGGATGAATTCCCTGTATTGTTGATGGATTGGGTAGAAGGGGAGACGATGGAAGCTTACATTGTGGCAAACTATCACAATCAATCTGCCATGTCATTGCTTTGTTATCGCTTTGGAAAAATGGCGGCTTGGCTCCGTTCACAATCTTTTGCCCATGGCGACGTCAAGCCAGACAATATCATAATCCGTCCAGATGGCTCTCTTACATTGGTGGATTATGATGGAATGTTTGTGTCTTCTATGAAAGGTTGTAAATCTCCAACTATCGGTACCAAGGATTTCAGTCACCCATTGCGTACTATGGATGATTTCGATGAAACGATAGATGATTTTTCATTGGCAAGCATCGCCTTGTCATTAAAGGCTATCTCAATGAAATCTACTTTGTTAGATATCTATGGTGCCTCAGACAGACTTCTCTTCTCAGAAAATGATTATCGCAATCCATCAAATAGCAAGGTAATATCTGCCCTGCAGGAATTGATGTGTGATAAGGATTTCTGCACACTTTACTCTCTTTTCATGCTTGCATTGGCAAGAAAGGAACTTCCTACATGTTCTTTCAGGTTGTTTATTGGCGAAAAGCCTAACTTGCTTCAAACAATTGAAGACTTACCAACCAAAGCTACCGATGAAGAGTTGAAGGAGGCTTTTGTTGATGAATGGGGCGTGAAATATAGCAAAGATGGAAGAAAGTTATTGAAAGCTCCTTACG
>ERZ1023698.9-NODE-9-length-98031-cov-26.560954_pt1 | contig 98031 bp, 69 predicted proteins | sample MGYA00380349_ERZ1023698 | MGnify/ENA primary metagenome ERZ1023698 (study PRJEB33179, sample SAMN07449027) | human gut metagenome | biome: Human-gut; feature: Human associated habitat; material: Faeces | host: Homo sapiens | place: India:Kasaragod | collected...
CACTCTTCACCAAAAGCCCCGAATCCCCTGTGTTTATCGGCATTCCGAGGGGTGAAGAGTATTCGGGCACTCTTCACCTACTCTTCACCACTCTTCACCCTTCAGTTCTGGCTGATTTGCAATCCACCTATCAGTCTTTCACCTCTGTTCCCGTTTCTGAAGGTGAAGAGTGGTGAAGAGTGGGTGAAGAGATAAAAAGAACTCGTCACCCCTCGGAATGCCGATAAACACAGGGGTTTCCGGCCGAAAGGTGAAGAGTAAAGAGTATTTTGATGATAGCTTCGTTTATTTCTTAAACAGTCTTTGTTTTCGCCTTCCAGACGATGCAAGTCATTAAGACAGACATCAGGGCTGCACCAATCTGAAATGTGGCGAAGTTGAGTGACAAGGAAGAGAACTCTGTATTGAAGGTGAAAAAGGAGTTCGTAAAAAGGAAAGCAAGTGGCTAAAACGCAAATTAAAAGATGTAATAAAGATGAAATAATCACAGAAAATCCTCTTTTCTGATCATTTTGCCGTTTTGATGGTGTCTTGCTTTTCCAGATAGAATGTAACATGGTAGCCGGAGAGACAGTTGTCGGATAGTCCCAGTTCGATGTTCTGCATCATCAGCATCTGGCGGGAGAGAGATAGTCCGATGCCTGTGCCGGATGATTTGGTGGTGAAGAACGGGATGAAGATTTCCCGTGCCACATCGGCAGGAATCGGTTCGCCGTTGTTGCTGAACAGCAGGATAGGGTGGTCGTTCCTGCTCATGCGGACGTCGATGTCGGTGGCATGGGCTTCGATGGCGTTCTTGGTGAGGTTGATGAATACCTGGCGCAGCATATTATGGTCGGCCTCCAGCGTGGCATTCTGGGGGAGGGAAAGGTGCCAGCTGAGGTCGGGATAGAGCGCCTTGATGCTCTCCAGGAAAGAGACGAGCGGGAGGGGTTCTACGACGGGAGTCTGAAGCTGGGTGAGCTTGTGGTAACTATCCACGAAGTTGGTGAGCGACTTGCTGGTGTCGTGAATCGCCTGAATGCCTTCCTCGTATTCGCTTCCCTTGATCTGCGGGTTGCTGAGATAAGCCTGGCAGATGCTGGAGATGGGAGCCGTAGCGTTCATGATTTCGTGGGTAAGCACACGGGTCAGCTTTTGCCATGATTCCACTTCGTGTCTGGCTACGAGGCGGGCAATATCGCCCTGCATGTCGTTGAGTGCCTGCTGCAAGGCTCTTTCGCCTGGCAGCAAGCCCGAAGTGGGGAGGCGGAAGGCGTAATCGCCATTTCTTACAGCCTCACGCATCAGAAAAGCACGCGCCTTCAGCCTTCGCTGATGGCGAAAGAACAGATAGATGAGGCTGCCCAGGATGAAGCAGATTCCACCTATTAAATATATAATCTTGATAATAACCATAAAATAGTTCTAATACATTTGTCTCTTAACTTCCCCCTAACTTCTTTAACTTCCCTTTCCAAAAGTCATCTCTTCAGTTTTGCGTAAAGGGTTTGTCGGGTGATGCCGAGCATTTCGGCGGCACGAGAGATATTGCCGTGGCATTTATCTACTACCTTCCGGATGTAATCGTTCTCAAAATTTTCTAAGGTTGCCACTTCCGTATTGTTGTCGATGGCGTCCTTGAGCACCCTTATCAGTTCGTCATTATCCCAGGGCTTGGTAACGAAATCGGCGGCTCCGCTTTTCAATCCCTTGATGGCAAGCTGCACGTCGGCAAAGGCGGTGATGAGTACCACGGGGATGTGGGCGTGGAGCCGGCGGAAGGTGCGGAGCCAGAGCAAGCCGTCCTGTCCGCTGTTTACGCCGAGTGAGAAGTTCATGTCGAGCAGGATGAGATCTACCTGCTCCTGTTGCAGCAGCGTGGGGGCGGTATCGGGGCGGGGCAGGGTGAGAATCCGTTCGAACGTATTGCCCAGACAAATCTTCAGCGCCGTGAGTATCGACGGATTATCGTCGATAACAAGTATTGTTCCGTATTTCATCTATTTGTGTTCTGTTATATCTTTTGTTTGCAAAAGTACACTTTTTTCTTGAAATAGCCAACAAAATGGAATGTGATGTGTGATTATCATACAGAAAAGTGTATGAATTTCATACAATCCACTTGCCGCTGGCTTCTGGTCTTTGGCAGAATCAAAAGGAATGGCTACCTTTGCATCAGAAAAAATAATGAAACAACAGATATGAAAAGTTATTTTAAGTTCTTATCACGCAACAAGCTCTATACGGCTATCGAGGCTTTCGGACTCTCGATAGCCTTGGCTTTTGTGATGATTTTGGTATCCTACGCCTTCATGGAGTATCGGGTGGGCACGCATCAGCCAGATGCCAAGAATCTCTATGTGCCTGGTTCGGGCGATTACCTTGGCATGACCTTGGGTACGGCTAAGGAGTTCTTTCCTTCCATCCCGGAAATCAAGGAATGGACCCGATTTAGCGATTATTATACAGACAAGGGTGCTGTGGTGGATGGTCAATACTTCCATGTGCAGGCACGTGCCATAGATCCTAACTTCTTGGATATGATGGGAATGAAGTGCAGGGGATGCTCCGCTCATCGTGTGCTCACGGATAAGCACCAGGCCCTTATCTCCGAGTCTTTTGCCAAGAGGGCTTTTGGCAATACGAATCCTATCGGGCAGGTCGTTAAGTGCGACACGCTGCAATTCAAGGTAGTGGGCATCGTGGATGATTTTGGCAGGGAAGACTTGCTGGAACCCACCGACATCTTTGTTTCCATGAAATTTAAGGACGCAGATTTGTATCCGATGGATCAGTTTGGCGAGGTTGTTACCATCGTCCGATTGGCAGATGGCGCTGACCCAGAAAAGGTGAATGCCACGTTGCTCAATAAATATATGGGCTATTGGAAGAAATGGTGGAGTCGTGAGAAGACGACTGGCAGTTTCTTGTGGGGTTCTAGCTTGGTGCGCTGGGATAAGTTGTATTTTTCAGATATTACATGCTCGCATGTCCGTCATGGCAGCAAGACCTTGGTCAATGTCCTTTTGATTGTGGCACTCGTCCTCTTGCTTTCAGCCATCTTCAATTACATCAATCTCACCGTGGCGCAGATAGGCAATCGAGCCAAGGAGATGGCTACCCGCCGCCTGTTGGGTGAGTCGGTACTGGGTGTGGTATTGCGCTATATCAAGGAGGCTGCACTCTTCACGGCAGGTTGCTTCTTGCTGGGCATTTTGCTGGCTTGGGCATTCACACCTTTATTTAATAGCATCTTGGATACGAAGATTTCGCTCTTCTCTTCGCCTGCCGTTTGGGGATGCCTGTTGGTGGCTTATCTCGTTATCTCCTTGCTGTCGGGCTTGTTCCCAGCCATCGTGGTGTCTCGTTTCAATCCGATAGATGTGGTGAAGGGCACCATCCGCTTGCGCAGCAAGATGTGGTTTAGCAAGATATTCATTGTGGCACAGAGCGTTATCAGTATGTCGCTAGTGGTGATGGCTATCACGATGATGCTCCAGATGCGCCATCTCGCCAACATACCTTTGGGTTATCAAACAAAAGATATCCTCTGCGTATCCACCACCTTCGGGTTTGATAATGTGGACGTCAGAAACGCGGCGTTGATAGCGAGATTGAAATCTCTGCCTGAGGTGGAGGAGGCTACGGCTATCGGCAACAATCCTGTCATCAGCTTTGCTAATGGAGTGCATGATGAGAAGGGAGAAAATATAGCGTTCTTGCGATTGAGCGTATTGGATTCCATAGCGATGAAGATGATGGGCTTCAAGGTGCTGGAGCGATATTCTGACCCAACGCCAGGCAAAATCTGGGTTAGCGAGGAAGCCAAGCGAACCTTTGGCGTATCGAGCAAGAAACCATATTTCGGTAATCGTGAAGGCAAGCCGGAATATGAGGTTTGTGGCGTTGTGAAAGATTTCCACTGTGGCGATGCTCTTGATGAGTTCAAATCTGACAAATTTGGAAATCATAATGCGATACGTGTTCCTTCTAATCATGATGTGCTTTGGACCATCTTGGTGCAGACTCGTGGCGACCATGCCCAAGCCTTGGCTGCTATCCAGAGTGCCTGCAAGCAAGTGGCTAAGGAGCAGTTGGGCGTGCCTACCGACATGGATACGGAGTATCTGGACGACACCTTGGCGGATGCTCTCAAGGAGAAGCACAACATGATGGTGCTCATCATCACCTTCATGGGCATCTCCATCTTGATTTCCGCCCTCGGCTTGTTTGGCATGTCGGTATATTATGGCAATCAGCAGCGCCGCCAGATAGCCCTGCGCAAGGTGATGGGAGCCTCGGTGGCTGATGCGGCATGGCAACTGTCCAAGCGATTCCTCATCACATCGTGTGTGGCTGTGGTCATCGCCATCCCATTGTGTGTCAAGCTGATGCAGGAATACTTGATAGGTTTCAAATTCCGCATCGATTTCCCATGGTGGGCATTGGTAGCAGGAGCTGTCTTCACCTTGCTGCTAGCCTTGGTATCGGTCTTCAGCTATACCCTGCGCACCGCTCTGGAGAATCCGATAGACAGCATCAAGATGGAATAGCATGATGAGCTAAGTAAACATTAAACACTACACATTAAACATTAAATCAAGATGATACGTACAGAGAATTTAACGAGAATATTTCGTACAGAAGAGATAGAGACCATCGCCCTGAACGGCGTGAACATCAATGTAAAGGATGGCGAGTTTGTAGCCATCATGGGACCTTCGGGATGTGGCAAGTCAACCTTGCTCAACATCCTCGGCTTGCTCGATACGCCTACGGAAGGAAAATATTGGCTGGGCGATGAGGAAGTAGGACATCTCAAGGAGCGTGAGCGTACGGCTTATCGCAAGGGTCGCATCGGTTTCGTCTTTCAGAATTTCAATCTGATAGATGAGTTGACGGTAGAGGAGAACATCGACCTGCAGCTCAAATATCTAGGCATTGGTAAGGCGGAGCGCAAGGAACGAGTGCTCGAAATTCTGAGAAAGGTGAAGCTGAGCCATCGTGCCAAGCATTATCCTCATCAGCTTTCGGGCGGTCAGCAGCAGAGGGTTGCCATCGCCCGTGCCGTGGTGGGCAAGCCTAGCATCATCCTTGCCGATGAGCCTACGGGTAACCTCGATTCCAAGAATGGTATGGAGGTGATGCAGTTGCTCAGCGAGCTGAACGAGGAGGGAACCACCATCGTGATGGTTACGCACTCCAAGCACGATGCTACCTACGCCAGTCGCATCATCAATCTGTTTGATGGACAAGTGGTGGATGCGGTAAATGATCAGCTTTAATCTGCGGTTTTCTGTCCAACAATTAGACGGTGGTGTCTAATTGTTGGACAGTTTGTTTAATGAGAGTTTTTATTTAATGGTTTGATTATCAGGAGAAATGCTGTTTTGGCACGGCTCTTGTCCTTATCATGCCAAAATGAAGAAGATTATGAAAAGAATAGGAATATTGATAGGATGGTTGGTCTGGACGGCTGGCGTCTCGGCACAGAGTTGGAGCCTTGACGACTGCATGAAATACGCCGTGGAGCACGCTACGGAGGTGAAGCGGGAGGTGGTAAATGCCCGCCAGCGCAAGCAGGATTACCAGCATGCTGTGGCAGGATTCCTGCCTACCGTTACGGGTGGCGTGCAGGGACAGTACGCCTGGGGACGAAACATCGATCCGGAAACCAATACTTATAATAATGTAACGACATTCAACAACTACTATCAGCTTTATGCCGAACTGAATGTCTTCGATGGTTTCGCCACCATCAACGCCTTGAAGCAGGCTAAGTTGAGCCGGGATTATTCAGCCACGGCGATGCAGAAAATTCAGGACGATAGAGCCATCGACGTGATGCAGAAATATGTGGATGCTGCCTATGCTGAGGCAAGTATTCAGATAGCAAGCGAGAAACTGAACGAAAGCAAGCGGATGCTGGCTAAGATGAAGCGCCTGTATGAACTGGGCGAGAAGGGCCGACCGGATGTGGTGCAGATGGAATCGCAGGTGGCAGAAGATGAATACAATCTTACGCATCAGGAGAATGTGGCAAAACAGAGTCTGCTCGCCTTGAAATCCGCGATGAATTTTCCGGTGGATGAAGAACTGAAAATCCAGATAGCTGAAGAGCGGAATCTGAAGTTAACGTCTGATAATAAAGAGGTTCCTGGATTTGAAGTAAACTACGAAACCGTTTACCAGGGTTTCCAGAATATCTCTCCCGATTTGAAGTCTGCAGAATACGAAGTGGAGCGGGCACGGTATGATTATAAGATAGCAAAGGGCAGATTGCTGCCATCACTCTCTCTCGGTGGCGGCATTTCTACCAACTATTATAAGAATCTCTCTCAGAAAGGGCAATACGATGGGTTTGCCTCGCAGTTTCACAACAACCAGGGCGAATATCTCGCGTTGACCCTTTCTATACCTATTTATAATAGCGATCGCTGGCACAGCGTGAAGAAGGCGCGTAACGACTGGCAACTGGCACAGGTGAACCTGGAGGAAACCCGTCGCAAGCTTCACGACCAGATAGCCCAGGCGGTAATGGATGCAGAGGGTTACGCCAAGGAGTTGCATCAGATGCAGAAGAAGGTGGCCTCAGATTCGCTCGCCTATCACATGTCGAGCCGGAAGTTTGAGGAAGGAATGCTTTCCACCTTCGACCTTCATACCGCAGCCCAGACGCTTCTGGAAAGCAGAATCAAGGAACTCCAGATGCAGATGCTGCTCATTATCAAACAGAGATTGGTTGCTTATTATCAGGGAGAAAATTTAATAAGATAAATTATGGATATAAAGATAGAAAAGAAAAAATATCTCGTGCCTCGCAAGTACTGGGCATGGATTGGCGGAGGAGCGGTTTTGATCGCAGTCCTCATTTGGTTGGGATTGAGCAATTTCTCTTCCACCCTGAAGGTGGACAGAAAGGGATTGAGCATCGGAACCGTGGAGAAGGCACAGTTCAACGATTATGTTTCGGTGGATGGACAGGTGGTTCCTATCTCCGTGGTGCAGATCAGTTCTGAGGAAGGTGGTATCGTTCTGGAGAAAGTGGTGGATGAAGGTGCCCACGTGAACAAGGGCGATGTAATCGTGAAACTGAGCAATTCGAATCTCGACCTGGAGATTCTGAATGCCGAAAGCGAACTTGCCGAAAAGCAGGACATGCTTCGCAATACCCAGATTTCGATGGAGCAGGACCGTCTGAACAATAGCAACGAGGAACTGTCGCTTTCGCAGGATGTCATTACCAAGCGCCGCTCCTATCAGCATCAGGAGGCGTTGCACAAGGAAGAACTCAATTCGCGCGAGGAGTATCTGAAGGCTAAGGAAGATTACGACCTTGCTGTCAAGAAGCATGCGCTCATTAGCAAGCGATTGAAGAAGGATGCCCAGTTACGCCGTTCGCAGATGGATCAGATGGGTGATAATCTGGAAGCCATGCAGAAGAATGTGCAGCTGGTTCGCCAGCGCAAGGAGAAGCTGAACATCCGCAGCACCATTTCGGGCGAAATCGGCTTGCTCGATGTGGAACTGGGACAGAGCATCCAGGCTGGACAGAAGATTGGAGTCATCAACGACCTCAGCGATTTCAAGGTGCAGGCGCAGGTAGATGAGCATTACATCGACCGGGTAAAACCGGAACTTACTGCTACCTTCGACCAGAACGGCAAGCATTATCTCCTGCAGGTCCGCAAGGTTTATCCCGAGGTAAGAGACGGCAGGTTCCGCATCGACTTCATCTTCAAGGGCGTTCGTCCTGGCAACATCCGAACCGGTCAGACCTATTATGTAGATTTGCAGCTCGGTCAGTCGAAGCAGGCAATAATTATCCCTAAAGGCACGTTTTATAGTGTAACGGGTGGTCAATGGATCTTTGTATTAGACAAGAGTGGCAAGAAGGCTTATCGCCGCAAGATTACCATCGGTCGCCAGAATCCTCAGTATTATGAGGTGATTGAGGGCTTGGAGCCGGGCGAGCAGGTTATCGTTAGCGGCTACGAAGCCTATAAGGATAATGATGTATTGGTTTTTAATTAGTAGTGATTAGTTAATAATGATTAACTAGTAGTGATTAGTGATAAATTGGGCTAACGCCCTTGAAACAGGATATTTGATATGAATCATATTATTAACGCATTCAAGAATCTGCCTCGAAGGGGCCAGCACAATTTCGTGAAGATCTTGTGTCTGGCGCTCGGATTGGCAATCAGTTCGGTAATTATTGCCGAGATTTATTTCGAGCAGACTTACGATACGTATTTCCCTAGTTGGGAGAGGACGTATATGATTTCGGAAGTGGGTACTAACCATGGCGAAACCATGGAGTTTACCAATACTTCAGGAGCCACTGCCCAAGGTGTAAAGCAATATGCGCCTATGGTGGAAGCTGCTACCAGTACTCACTATTTTTATGATGATGCCCAATGCAAGATGGAAGACCAGAACATCATTTCTGCCAATATCAGGATGGCAGACAGTTGTTTCTTTGATGTCTTTCCACAGAAGATATTGATAGGCAAGGCTAAACAGATTCTATCCCAACCCTTATCCTGTCTCATCGATTCAGAAACGGCAGCAAAGATTGGCGGTAATGTTGTAGGTAAGCATTTCACGCTTTCCAATTATCCGGGAACCACTTTTACCATCTATGGTGTTTTCGAAGCGTTTCCCTGGGGTTCTTCCTTTCATGGTACGCAGATGATTCTGTCGAGGTGTAGTGTGCCATACGTATATTCCTACGATGGCAGAGGCCAATGGGTGGGAAATGATTCCTATAGGTCCTACATCCGGTTAGCAAAGGGGCATGAGGCAAAAGAACTCAAGCCTTACGTGAATAAGATGCGAGAGGATCATTTCCCTTTGAAGGAGATGAAGAATATGGGAATAGAACTGAACTATGATTTCACGGTATTGAGCGATGTTTACACCCAAGATCCTTATGTCAAGAAGATGGGATGGATTATGGGAATTATCGCTTTTGTCCTCCTCTTCACTTCTGTGATGAACTATCTGCTTATCATCGTGGGAAATCTTGTGGGTCGTTCTCGCGAAATGGCTGTCCGTAAGTGTTATGGTGCCGAATCGAAGAACATTCATGCCATCATTTTCTCAGAGGCTTTGGTGCATGTGGGACTGGCGGTTGTTCTTGCGGCTGTTCTTGTGTTCCTTTGCAAGGGAACCATCGAAAACTTCCTTTCTGCTCCGGTAAGCACGTTGGTGCTTAATCGTGGCAGTTGGATATTGGTGGCTATCTGTATTCTGGTACTGCTGGTTGGCGGCTTGCTGCCAGGTTGGCTTTACAACAAGATTCCTGTAGCCATCGCTTTCCGTGGTTATAATGAGAATCGCAACCGATGGAAGCTTGGTTTGTTGGGTGTCCAGTTCGTTATTTCTGGTTTGCTGTTCAGTTTGCTTTACATCGTGAATGGTCAATACCAGCTGATGTTGGGGCTCAATCCTGGGTATGATTATGATCATGTGGCGATTGTTTCGATAGATGCCAGCAATAGAGACCAGCGCAACCAATGTCTGGCAGAAATCAGACGGATGCCGAATGTCAAGGATTGCAGTTCGACTTTTAATGTTCCGCTCGATGGGTATGATCGTAGTGGAAATATGGTTGGAGTACCTGGCGACGAGAAGAATACCTTTAATATCATGGAGATGTCGGGAGTGGACGACAATTTCTTCAAGATGCTGAATATTCCTATCGTTCAGGGTTCTTTCTTTACGGAAAGAAATGACAGTTGCCGACAGGTTATTATTGATGAACGAGGTGCTGAGAAACTCATCAAAACGTGGCATTGGAAGGATGGCGTAGTTGGCAAGCAAATTACCTGTACGGGACATGATAATAATATCTTTACCATTTGTGGCGTGTGCAAGAATATTCGCTGGGGTGCTGTGGAAACCGGGGGTGATGGTATGAATGAATTTCCAGATTTGTATTTCTATTCAGCCAAGACGGCTTACTATATGTTGGTTAAGTTTAATGAACTAAGGGATGAATCGTTGTCGGAGTTGCAATCGAAGGTGCAGGCGATGTATCCGAACAATAAGGTCATCGTGAAAAGTTATGCTTCAGAATTGGCTAACCAGTATGCTTCCCAGCTCAATTTCCGCAACGGAATTCTGGTAGCCGGCATCGTAACGATGATTATCGCCCTCTTCGGATTGGTGGGTTATACGAGTGATGAGGTAAACCGCCGCCGCAAGGAGATTGCAATAAGAAAGGTGAACGGAGCCAAGGTGAAGGATATTCTTCGCATCTTCCTGAAGGACATCATGAAGATTGCCTTGCCTTGCATCATCGTGGGCGACTTGGGGGCTTGGCTGATAGCCAGACAATGGCTCATGTCGTTTAGCGAGAAGATAACGATGACGCCTTTGCTGTTTATCGGCGTTACCATCATCTTGCTCGTCATCATCGGGCTTTCCGTCGTCATCAACTGCTACAAGGTGGCGAACAGTAATCCTGTGAAATATCTCAAGGATGAATAAAATTAAAAGTAAAAAGGTAAAAAAGTAAAAAGATAAGAAAATGCTTAAAATAGAGAATCTTTGCAAGTCATTCCGCACAGAAGATGTGGAGACGATTGCTTTAAATAACGTATCTTTCACAGTAGAAGACGGCGAGTTTGTCGCCATTATGGGACCATCAGGTTGTGGCAAATCCACTTTACTCAACATCCTCGGTTTGCTCGACAACCCAACTTCGGGAAAATATTTCCTGGGTAATCACGAGGTGGCAAACCTGAAGGAAAAGGAGCGTACGGATGTGAGAAAGGGAGAAATCGGTTTTGTGTTCCAGAGCTTCAACCTGATAGATGAATTGAATGTAGAGGAGAACATCGAGCTTCCTCTTACTTACCTCAACATTCCGAAGGCGGAGCGCAAGGCAAAGGTGCAGGCGATTATGAAGCGAATGGCCATCAGCCATCGTGCCAAGCACTTCCCTCACCAGCTATCAGGTGGTCAGCAGCAGCGAGTAGCCATTGCCCGTGCCGTGGTCTTCGGTCCGAAGCTCATCCTAGCCGATGAGCCTACGGGTAACCTCGATTCCAAGAATGGAGCCGAGGTGATGCATCTGCTTACCGAGCTGAACCACGAGGGCACCACCATCGTCATGGTAACGCATAATGAGCATGATGCCAAGATAGCCCATCGCACCATCCGCCTGTTTGATGGACAGATTGTGGAGGAGGGCAATCAGCTTTAGTGCTTCTGGCACTTCTGAGCGTATGACGCTATGCTTCATTAGAAGAGGAATGTCATAAATCGCTTGGTGTTGGCCTCTTTCTGCTTCAGCTCTTCTTCCATTCTTTGTATTGCCATCTTGAAGAAGAAGCGGATGAGGTGCTCGTCGGTTGCTTCCGTACGAATCATACGGAGGGCAGAAATGTATTCCTGTCGGGCTTCGGATGGGATGATAAGGAGAGGATGATTCAATCTTAAGAGAATGTAGTTGCTGACGAGTCGTCCTGTTCTTCCATTCCCATCACGGAAGGGATGAAGATATTCGTAGAAGCCATGGAAGCGGGCGGCAAGAATCATGGGATGAACGGCTGCTGAAACGATGGCTTTTTCGGTAGATTCCAACAGCTTGGGAACTCTGGCGATGAGTTCTTCGTGGTCGCCAAATACCGTATCGCCTGCTGCCATGTCTGTGGTGGTGTATTCGCCCGGAATAGCTTCTGGAGAACGATAGGAAAGCGTATGGCTGGTAACCCGCCTGTTGATTTCTTTCAGAAAATTCTCGTCGAGTGGATGCTGCGTGTTTTGCATCATGTACTCAAAGGCTTCGAAGTGGTCAAGCATTTCGAAAGCCTCGAAGAGAGTCTTTCCGGCAGGAATCATCCCCAGGCCTTTCTCCTTCAGTTCCCGGGTATCATCTACGGAGAATGAGTTGCCTTCAATGGCGCACGAATGGGTAGAGAAGAGTACTTCGTTATATTTGATGTACTCTTCTCTATCCATTTTATTGATGATAAGGGTTTGATATTTGCGTCTCAAATCCTCGTATTCCTTGATTTCCTTTTCGAATGCCATAATCTTCTGTATTTGTGGGGACAAAGATACGATTTTTATGGATAAGCACCAAACTTTTCTCTCAAAAAATGTGCTTGTGTTATGGAATGATGATGCGGAAGGTGGTGATTCCCTGTGCCTTGTCCTGATGGAGCGAGAGGCTGCCGCCGCTTACTCGCATGATTTGGCGGGAGAGGGAGAGACCGATTCCGCTTCCTTCCGGCTTCGTGGTGAAGAACGGGATGAAAATGTGGGAGGCTACATCTTCGGGGATGAGACCGGCGTTGTTGCTCACGTCGATGATGATGGATTCCTGGGCGTTGGCATAGGCTTTGAGACGGATAAATGCCTTCTTGCTTGCCGCGGATTGCAAATCTGCGGAGCGGCATTCCTGCTTGTCTTCTCTTTCCTTTCCCCTGAAAGCTTCTACGGCATTTTTCAGAAGATTCGTTACCACGTGAGAGAGGAGGCTCTCGTCGGCGTAGGTCAGCAAATCTTTGGGAGAAACCGAAATCTCTACTTCGTGGTTGCAGAGCAACGCCATTCTTTCCAGAAATGGCTCCACATAGAAGAGAGCTGGCTGAGGCTGGGGAACATGGGTGAAACGGCGATAGTTGTTGACGAAAGCCAACAGTTCGGCTCCTGTTTTGTGGATGGTTTCCAAGCCTTGCTTCAAGTCTTTATCCTCTGTAACCCGGGTAAGCAGAGTCTCGCTCAACGAAGTAACCGGAGTGATGGTATTCATGATTTCATGGGTCAGCACACGAATCAGTTTGATCCAAGAATCCACCTCCTGATTGCTCAGCTCGTGGCTCACGTCGCTCAGGGCGATGATGCGCACGTGCTTGTCTTTCAGCATGGCTTGCGTCTCATGCTTTGCCAGGTGTTCATCCTTCAGCTTTCCTTTTACCTGGTTCATGTGGGTAAGCACATCCGTATCGAGCAACCGGAGGGCTGCCTGGTTGTGCTGCAGGATGTTGTCGTGACTATCCACCACCAGGATGCCCGTATCCACAGCATTCAGAATCTGCTCGTAATATTTCTCCCGATCCATCTGCTCCTCTCTCGTATGCTGAAGAAAGAGCTTGATGCGGTTGAGGGACTGGTGTAGAATATTATCTTCCTTAAACCTCTTCTCCGTAGGAAAGTTGAAGGAGAAATCCCCATTATCTATCGCATCAAAAAGGAAGGTTACCTTCTTGATGTTACGGCGATAGTGGCGGTAGAGGCGAATGTAACCCACTACAGCCACGAGCAAAAGCACGATAATTATAATTAGTTTATAATCCATATCGCTTAATCTTATTATAAAGCGTCTGGCGGGAAATGCCCAGTCTTGCTGCTACCACCGACAGATTTCCTTCACATTCCCTGATGGTTTTCTCTATCATTCGGCTCTCCATCTCGTCGAGCGTCTGAACCTCTTCCAGGGGCTTCTCTTTTCTCTGCTGGTTTCCGCCGTCAATATCTTCGGCAGAAATCATTCCGCCATCAGACAGAATCACGGCTTTCTCGATGGCGTGCTGAAGTTCACGGATGTTGCCGTACCAAGGCAAACTGGTAAGTTTTTTCTCAGCCTCTTCCGAAAAACGGAGATTCACCTTATTATATAAATCACCATATTGACGGAGGAATCTTTCTGCCAGCGGAACGATGTCTGATTTTCTCTGTCTCAGGGCAGGCAATTCCAGATGGATGGTGTTGATGCGATAGAGCAGATCCTCTCTGAATTCGCCATCGTTTACCATCTGCTGCAGGTTGCGGTTGGTGGCGCAAACCAGTCGTACGTTGATGGGAATCTGCGTGCTTCCGCCCACTCTTACGATGCTTCTGCGTTGCAGGGCGGTAAGGAGTTTTGCCTGAAGACCGTAGGATAGGTTTCCTATTTCATCCAGGAAGATGGTACTGCCGTCGGCAAGCTCAAATTTGCCCGGTTTATCCACCTTGGCATCGGTAAAAGCACCCTTCACATGACCGAAGAGTTCGCTCTCGAAAAGGGTTTCCGTAATGGCTCCCATATCCACAGGCAGCATTTTCTTTCCACATCTTGTGGATAAACGATGTATCTCGTTGGCTAACACCTCTTTACCTGTTCCGTTTTCGCCCGTAATGAGGATGTTTGCATCGGTTGCAGCAACCTTTTCCACAATACTTCTCAAATTGTTCATAACTTCGCTATCTCCCCAATACATAGCGCTTTGCGAATCTTTTCCACCAGATTTTCCACCTCCCCTGTTGATAACGTTATCCACAGCCCTATTCTTATCCCTAGCCTCTACCAGCGTACGTATCATCTTCTCGTTTTCAAAAGGCTTCACGATGAAGTCGGCGGCACCTTCCTTGATGCCTGTTACGGCAAGTTGGATGTCGGCGTAGGCGGTAAAGAGTACCACTTCGGTTTTCGGGCTGAGGCTCTTGATTTCCCTGAGCCAGTACAGTCCCTCGTTTCCCGAATTGATTCCGCTTGAGAAGTTCATGTCGAGCAGCACCACGTCGGGATGCTCCTCTCTCAGTTTGGCTGGGATGGAGTTAGGGTTGGCGATGGTGATGATGCCATCGAATATGGGTTTCAGCAGCATCCTTACCGTAGTAAGAATGTTGCGGTTGTCATCAACAATCAATATCGTTCCTTGTTTCTTAATCATGGTGCAAAGTTACGAAATATCATAGAAAAGTGGTAATGATTGTCTAATAATTAGACGAAAAAATGCCGATAATGGCGCCAAAAGTTGCTTTTCCGGCAGCTTTTGGCATCCTTATCGGCACTTGTTTATTCAAAATTCTGATTTCTGATGAGGAATTGCCTATCCTAAAAGGGGAATTACAGCTCTATCGGAACCACTATCTTTATGCTGAAGTTGCGGCCCATATTGTAAACGCCTCTTCTGCCTGTAACCTGGTTTACGTCAAGATACTTCAGACGGCTCAGGTGGTTCTGGTAAGCACGGTTGGTAAGGTTCTCGCCCGAAAGATAGAGCGAAAGAAGGCGCTTGCCATGGAGCTTCACGTCGGTACCGGCATACATATTCAATAAGGTGTACGATGGCGTAGCGGTCTCCGTATCGTTGGCTGCGAAATAATGGTTCTGGCGGAGATTGCAATCCATCTGTAGCTTTACGAAGAGATGGTCGAAAGTCTTGCCGTCGCAGACAAACTCATACCTTACATCCGAAACCCAGCGAGGGGCTGGGGTGAATGGCAGATACTTTGATTCGGATGGCTGATGCAACTGAACTGAGTTGACATACGAGAAGGTGTTGCCGATATGCAGATGCTCCACAGGGTGGATGTCGATGCTCGCCTCACCACCCAGAATGCGGGCGTCGCCCGAAGTAAACTGATAGGCTGGCGTGTCGTCGATGAGGACAGGCTGATTGTTCTCATCTGCCAACTTCTCGCTATAGATGTAATGGTTGATGCGATTGGCAAACAGCGAGAGCTCTGCCGAAATGATAGGCGAAGAATAATCCAGACCAAGGTCGAATTGCCAGCTGTTTTCCGGCTTCAGACTGGTATTTCCCAATTCGTATCGCTGGGTTCCCTCGTGCACACCATTTGATGATAATTCGCTGATGTTTGGAGCACGGAATCCTCTTGCCAGGTTCAGCTTCAGATTAAAATCGGGCAGGATTTCATAAGCCAATCCGATGCTTCCGGTTACTCCCTCAAAGCTTCGCTTAAAGGCTTGAAAACGGAAAGAATCATTCGATTCAGCATCATCCTCTTCTCTCAAAGCCTCGCTGTGCAGATGGCGATGATCGTATCTGATGCCGCCGCTCAGGTTCAGTTTGCCTATCTCCTTGCTCACCGTGGCAAATATACCATAATCGAAGAGATGATAGGCTGGAATCAGAAATTCAGAACCTTTATTGATTGACTGCTGCCACATGCCGTTGATGCCCGTAGAGAACTTCCATCCATTCATTTCCGGCGAGAGATAATGCAGGTCGTAATTCACGGTATGGAGCATGAAGTCGAGTCCGCATTCCTTCGGATTCTCTTCCTCCTCAAACTCCTGACGGCGGTTCTGCTGATAACCCAAGAGGAGTTTCAGATTGCCGTAGCCCAGGAACCAGGAATTGTCGAGCACCGCCTTGTAATGGTGAATCTGCTGATAAGGCATCGGTTTGCCGTAACTTTTGGCATCGTAGCCATCGGGAACTTCCAGCTCGCCCGTTTTCTCATCTCTTTCTCCCTCTACGATGCCCGGAGTGAGATGATAATAATCGAGTGTAAGATGCGAATGCCCCTGGCGGTAGTTCCAACCGAGAAGTTGCGAGAATGCCTGCTCTCTGAGTGATGAACCGAATACAAAACCATCGTATTTATTCTTGTAGGCATGCGCCATCTTTCCGCTGTAGCGGGTGTTCCATACAAATCCGCCCTGGTTGCCGGCAAAGTTGAGCGAATAATCAAAAAGTCCGTTGTTGGTTTGATAACCCGTTGAGAAATTTGCTCTCATGTCGCCCTTGGCAAGGGTAGGAGCGGAGTGGAAGATGAGGACGCCTGCCATCGCATCCGATCCATACATGAGACTTGCCGGACCTTTCAGAATCTCTACGGAATGAACCGAAGCGGGGTCGATTTCTATTCCGTGTTCATCGCCCCATTGCTGTCCTTCCTGTCTGATTCCATCGTTTACCACTACCACGCGGTTATAGCCCAGACCACGGATCACGGGCTTTGAAATTCCGCTTCCCGTGGTAATCTGCGAAACGCCTGGCTGGTGGGCGATGGCGTCGATGATGTTGGTAGAAGGTTGCATTTCGAGCTGGCGGGCAGAAACGAAGGAGATGGGTGCGGGCGATTGCTTCAGTTTCTGGCTGCCCGTTAAGCCTGTTACCACCACTTCGTTCAGTTTCACGCTCGATTCCGTCAGCGGCTGGTGTCTGGTAGAATCGCTTGCTTCCTCTTCATGAATGTTTGCTTCCTTCTTATCATGATTTGCTCTGTTTATAGCCATAGCAGGGGCTGTTGCCGATGAGCACAGACTCATCAGCAATATTGATTTCAATATTGTTCTCATTATGTTATTTGTTACCTTATTCTGTTAATATTCAATTATTTATAAAAAACAGAGAATAAGGTGGAGCACGGGTAGATTTTACCCCCTTCGCCCTGCACAAGCAAGGAGAGCAGAAGGCACGGCGAGGGGAGAGATGGAGCACGGCGATGGCAACCCAAACCACGAGGGATGGAGCCAGATAAGGAGTGCTTTGCAATTGGCAAAGCACACAGTCGTGCATGGTATTCTGCAGGGCTATCAGATGCCCGTCGTGATGAACATGATGGGCACAATCGGCACAATAGAAATCAGCATGAGTTCCCTGCGCTTCACCATGATGGTGAAACGTAACGACCAGCAGCATTGGCAGGTAAACCAATAGCAGCAGCCAGGAAATTCTGATTCTCTTATGCGTTATCCGCTGCATTTATTTACAGTCTATGATGATATTTCTAATAATTTGCTTGTCTATACAGAAATATTTTAAAGTGGGCTCAGTTGTTAATATGTAGATGCCTACACTCGGTTGCAAAGATACAAACTTTCCTTCTAAAAAGGAAAGAAATCGGCAATTATTTCCTTTTGAAAAGGAAATTTATCTGTTTTTTATCTAATCCTTGTGGTTTCAGTTACATGCATAATCGAAGAGAGTATTTAAGGGGAAAAGCAAATGGGATAGGTCTTGCCTTCTAGAGAAGAGGGGATTTTCCTGGGGCTGCGTTCCGGTTACCCTGCTAAATCTTCCAGATTCCAGTTCTTCCAATTAATTTTAAGAGGGTATGCATCTTTCGCTTGTCCGTCTGCTTTACTTTTTTATATTGTATAACATATTGATTATTAATTAATTATATATATAAATATATATAAAAAGGAGGGTAGGAGGGATATGCTGAAAAATTAATTGGAAGAACTGGAATCTGGAAGATTTTCTAATTTGCTTTCTTCTAAAAGGCTTATTATCAGATAGTTAATACAAAAAGTGGCGTTCCAGTTAATTGGAAAGAATCTCAGTCTCAGTCTCTCAGTTAAAAAATAAGGGGGTATCATTTTCCCATTTTCTCTTTCTTTCCTTTTTGCTGTTTTTGTAACTTATTGATTATTAATTAATTATATATAAATATATAATATATATATAAGAATAAAAGAAAAAGAGGGGGTACTTGAAAAATAACTGAGACAACTGAGACTGAGATTTTTGATGCCTTTAGCTGAAATCAAAAACAATTCTAACTCCCTATCAAGCAGATGTTTATGTGGATGGTATTCGTGCGTCTAAGTTTGTCACCTTCTTCTCGTAATCAGAAAAAAGAAAATATTTCTTCCAAAAAAGGGGCGTTTTTTGGGATTTTATTCGTATTTTTGCCCTGTCGTTTGATACGATTTCAACAAAAAAATTCAAAACCTAAATAAACTGTTGAATTATGAACATATTTAAAAAGCTATTTGGTGGGCAAAAAACTACCGAAGAAGTGAGAGAAACGAAGGAAAAGGGCTTCGACAAGGTGAAATATGAAGGTGTTCGTGCTCTCCGCATGCATCAATTTGACCTTGCAGCCAAGTCTTTGGAACACGCTCTGCAGCTGAATGCAGAAGATCTGGAATGCCGCGACTATCTTTCGCAGGCTTACATCTCTATGGGCAATCTGCAGCAGGCTTACGCCCAGTTGCTGAAAATCTCGGAGGTACAGTCCGATAACATAGCAGTATTGCTCCGCATGGCAGATGTGGCGTATATGATGGAGGATTATATCGCCATGACGGATGTGTGCGATAAGGCTCTGCAGCTGGATGCTGAGAATGTAGAGACGTATTTCTTCTATGCCAGAGCCTGCAAAGGACTGGGCGATGCACCTCGTGCCGTGGCGATGCTGACTGAGGCGATAGGCAAGCGTGAGGATTTCTATGCCGCCCGATTGCTTCGTGGTAGCATCCTGTTGGATCAGGCTCAGCTTTCCGAGGCAGAACTCGATGCGACTTTCCTCTATGAGCATATTCCGGGCAACGAGGATGTGCTGTTGCTGAAGGCTCGTGTAGAGAAGGCGCAGGGAAAGATGGAGGAGGCTGAACAGACCTACGGTAAGGTGATGGATGTAAATCCTTTCTCTATTGATGCGTATCGCGAGCGCAGCGAGGTTCGCAGAAGTCTGGGTGATAGTGCCGGTGCTGCCGAGGATGAGGCTGCAGCCAAGGAAATGGGTGCCGAAATTCCGGAACCATCAGAGGGAATAGAGCAGAAAATAAAGGAAAAAATGCAGCAGATGGACCCCTATAAGGTTTTCCATAACGAATACTGAATAATAGAATTTCATCTTTCTAACTGGAAAAAAATATTTTCCCAGTTAGAAAGATTATTTTTTATAACTACAAGTCGTCGTTTTATCTGATACCATTATCTCTATCGCTATTGTTCAGCTTACGGCTGCCTGTATGGTATTTGCGGCCATGGCTGAAGTTGAAGCTGGCAGTAAAGACAAGCATGTTGCCCTGGTCAGCAAGGCGTACCTTGTTCTTCTGCTGCACATACTTGTTGAAAAGTTCATCCTTATACACGCAGCCATGAGGATAGAATACGAATAATCCGAGAACGCCAAACTGCCAGTTCTTATAACTGTAGGTTACGGCAAGATTGGAGGTTGGCTCTCCGCCGTTTGTCTTTTCTCCCCAAAAACTCTTTTCCACCTTATAGGCACCATAGCCAATGTTCCAATTGCCCGTCATGTACCGAATTTCTGCTCCATAACTGAAGTAATTGAACTCGTGGGAATAATCCAAACCCTTTGTCTTGACATTCTGATACTCGCACATAAGGTTCAAATCCAGATGATCCTTGATGAGGTGAACTTCAGGAGTCAACAGCAGGTGCTTGTAATCATGACTCTTCTGATTCTCCGGTTTGCTCACAAAGAGATAAGAGCCATCCTCTCGCTTTTCGGGCAAGATAGAAGTAGCTATAGGCTTGTCGTAATACGTCCAGTTTCCCTCCAGGTACACAGACATCAGCGGAATGTTCCAGGAAGCCGACAAGGTATTGTTGTAGCCGGTAAATGGCTTCAGACCGCTATTGCCGTCACGCGCCTCAAAGCTGTTGGAATATTGGCGCAACTCGCTCAAGTCGGAAAGGCTTGGGATGTCTGACGTGATTTTGCTGCTCCATTTAAAACTCAGATGGTCGCTAGCCTTTGCCTGTAAAGTTACCTGTGGTCGAAACAGCCATTTGCTGTATCCGTTCTCCCCCTGATGGATGGAAGACCTGGTTGCGCCAACTCCCACCTGATAACTGAACCACTTCTGCTGTCCCTGTAGCTGGGTGAAAAGATAGAGATTGCTGTACTTCAATTCCGTATCAGCATTACTGCTTCCCACATAGATGTTATCTGTGTGGCTGATATTATATTGCCCACCTACCGATAAAGCCATCTGTTTCCAGTTCTTGCTGTATGTTCCTTCACCAATAAGAGAGCGCTTTCTACCAGTTGCATCATAACTGTAATCGGTCAGCGGAGCGTTCTTTACAGATTCATCCGGCGATTTGTTGAACGTATATTCCCTCATACGATATTGGTAATCTGTTCCGATGTAAGTACCCACCAGGTTCAGAGCCAGGTTCTGGTCATGGGGCATGTTGAGCGAATAATAAATGTCCAGAGATGGAATCTGCTCCAGCATTTTTCTGTTGTTCAGCAGATACTGGTCCGCCTTGCCGCTTTCCTGATAAAGCTGGTTCATGCCTCTCACAGGACTGTTGTGATTGTAGAAATTCAACCGTACATTCAATGTATATTTGTCTGGCTCACTAAGATTATAACCCAACTGTACATTATTGGTGGTGTATAGGAACGGAGAATCATAACCTAAATAATTGCGATGTAGAGTTTCTCCTGTGGGCAGATGATAAGTACCGAGACTCTCATAGCTTCGTTCCTCTACCGAGCGATAGGAGAAACTGTAGTTGATGCTGAATTCCGATTTCTTCACATTGTATTTGAAATAACCGTCGCTATTATTGAAACCTGCCTTGGTGCCTTGCATCGTAGAAACTCCACCCACATAACCGGCATAACGTCGGCGGACCTGGTAGTTGATGACTGCATCCAGATTGCTGTCTCCATATTTGAGTCCTGGAACATTGATGAATTCCACCTTTGTAACTTCATCCGGCTGTAAAGCCAATACATCTTGCATGCTAGCCTTGACATCGTTGATGCGTATTTGCACATCTCCGCCCTTTAATGACTGAACTTTGCGTTCTGCTCGATTTACGATAATGGTAGGCAAAGACAAGTTGTCCAACAGATCATAACCATTGGAAGCCGTTTTCACCTGCTCTTTTGTAGGGAAGATGATTTGTCTATCTACTTTTTCTACAACCCTTGCGGCTTCAACGGTCACCCCTTTCAACAGGTATGAATTCGCCTGCATCCTCACATTTCCGATGCGGGCAATAGGTACCAGCTTGCAAATCGTCTTGTAGCCTACGAACGAAACCTTCATGAGGACCTGCTTCTGCTGGCAGGGGATGACGAAATCGCCATTGGCGTTGCTCACGCCTCCACAGAGAAAGGAGGAATCCTTCGGGTTGAGCAGCTGGATATTGGCGAATTCTACAGGAAGATTGTGATTGTCTATCAGTCTGCCTATCAGCTTGCGCTCGCTCTTGCGCATGCATTCTACCGTGATGAGGCTGTCACCTACGGTCATCTGCATCGGATAGAAACCGATTACCTTGCGGATGGCATCGGGAATATTGGCTGTCTTCACGTTCTGGGTAACTGTGAAATCCTCCAGTTCGTTGTAGATGAAGCTGATTTTATAGCGCTTGGAAGCCTTGTCGAGGTCGATGAGTACGTCCGACATGCTGCGGTCGTGATAGTTGCGCTGGATGTGCTGTGCGCTCATCGCCAGGGCGAACGTGCACAGCAGGAATATGATGGCTGAAAATCTTCTCATAATGATGTTGCTTTTTATTTGTTATTTTACAATCAGCTCGTTTTGTTGCAATTCGATGTTTACATTCTCGAATTGGTTCAGTTCTTTTACGATGTTCTCGATGCTCGAATGACTGTTCCATTCGTAATAGAGGCGGAGGGTCTTGTCCTCGTTATTCTCAAACTTTACTTGTAAATCATAATAAGAAGCAATTTCAGAAAGCATCTGCTCGAAAGCCACATTCTCGAAAGTCTTGTGAATGGCCGGCTTTTCTGGTTTCGGATGAGTCAGGGAATCCTTTGCTGCTACCTGCTTTGCGGAATCTGATTTTATGGCTTCCGGATGAGTATCAGCCGTTACCTGGGTTGGTTCCTGGCTGCGCTTGATGTAAGTATGGATTGCGGCAAAGGCAATACCCGAAATCAAGACAAAGCCGGCGATGGATGCTGCCAGCTTGCGCCAGGAAGTTATAGGATGAGTTGCTTTTTCCTGAAGTTGATGCTCCTGGCTGAATTTCTCCCATTCCTCATCTACATTAATAATAGGAGAGGGGCTTTCAAGTGCAGAATCCACTTCCATCATCGTCTGATAGAGTTTTCGGCATTCCTCATCCTGCAATATTTCACGAATCTCCTCATCAGAATACTTCTCCTGATGGTCGATGATATCCAGTATTTTTTCAAACTTGTCCATAATAAATCTGCTAAGGGTTAAACTTTTGCTTTAATTTTCTGATGCCTTGCGCCAGATGCTTATAAACTGCCACTTCGCTGATGCCCAATTCCGTAGCAATCTCCCGATATTTCAGTTTCTGCCGAAAGCGGAGATCGAGTACCTTGCGGGTTTGTGGCGTGAGTTCAGCATCCATATAAGTCTGAATTGCCTCGTACTTTTCTGTCTCCCTATCTATTTCGGCAATCGTCGCTTCCAGGGGAGCTATCGAAGGCGAAGTATCGGCTTTCAGGAGGTGATGAACCCGGTCTTTCATCTTCTGTCGGCTCAACAGGTTGAGGCATTTATGGCGCACACACACCAGAAGATAGCTCCCGGCGTTGGCGGAAGGCAGGGGCGAATCGCTGGCTATTGTCTCGTTATCAAGACCCAGCTGGGTCTTTCCGTCGAGCACATCGGCAAAGACTTCGCTCACCACATCCTTGCTGGCTGCATCATCCTTCAGAAGTACCCTGGCCAATTGGTACATCCTCAGATAATGCTGCCGGAAGAGCTGTTCTATCGTTTCTTTGTTTATTTGCATTACTTTATTTCTTTTCTTTTGCCTATATTACAATCGAATTTTCATTTTCCTAACCCTTAGCAGAATATTTTTTTATGCAATTTTTTTAAACGTCAAAAATACCCTATCGGACTTGCTCCTTCTTCAGATGCTTATAAAGCCACAGGAAGGCGGGGATGAGGAAGAGATCTGCCATGACCCACGCTACAGGGTCGCCGAAGCAGACTCCCGTCCACGCCAGGGCTGGTACCAGCCAGAGGCTCACGCCGCATCTCGCTATCATTTCCATTACGCCACTCAGCATCGAGAGATTGCTGTAACCCAGGCCCTGGATGCTGTAGCGCAGGATGGTGAGCAAGCCCAGACAAGGATAGAAATAGTTGGCGATGCGCATAAACTGGGCAGCATAAGTCACCACCTCCGCCTCGCCCTTATCCACGAAGAGCATCATCATCTCGTCGGCAAACGGATAGATGAGCAGGAAGGTGAAGACGAAATAAACCAGCATCATCCTGATGGAAGCCCTTACGCCCTGACCGATTCTGTCCAACTTCCTGGCTCCCAGGTTCTGACCGCAATAGGTAGCCATCGCTACTCCGATGTTCTCGAATACGCAGGTAAAGAGATATTTGATGCGCATAGAGGCAGTAAATGCAGCCACATAAACCGTTCCCAGGGCGTTGTTGGCACTCTGGAGCATGATGAGACCGATGGCAGTAATAGAGAACTGCAATCCCATCGGAACGCCGTTGTTCAGCAGAATGCTTACCTTTTTATTATCAAATTTCCTTTCCTCACCTTTCGGAATCAGAATCTGCATCTTCTTCTTGATAAACCAGATACAGAGCAGCACGGAAATTCCCTGTGAAAGCCAAGTGGCAATACCTGCTCCCTCTACACCTAACCCCATACCGAGAATCAGAATGCCATCTAGAATAATGTTGATAACGGAAGCTGTGATGAGGAAATAGAAAGGCTGTTTCGAGTTGCCCAGAGCACGGATCTGACCGGAGAGCAGGTTGTAGGCGATGGTAAAAGGAATCGCCGCAAACTGCAGCATCAGGAAGATGTAGGCGTCATCGAACACCTCCTTCGGCGTATTCACCAGGTGCAGAATCTTTCCGCAGAAGATGCAGGAAAGAAAGGTAATGACCACGGCAAACACCACGGCGATGCGGATGCTGTTGCTTACGTAAGCCCGCATCTTGGCATAATCCTTGGCGCCGAAAGCCTGGGCGATAGGGATGGCGAAACCGGCACAGGAGCCGTTGCAGAAGCCCATGATGAGAAACATGATGGAGCTGGATGCGCCTACTGCCGCAAGAGCTCCCACGCCAATCCATCTTCCCACGATGGCGGCATCGATAATGAGATACATCTGTTGAAGGATGTAGCCTAGAATCAGCGGAATAGCAAATTTGATGATGGCTCGCAAAGGCGAGCCTACTGTCATGTCATTAGTAGACTTTGAACTTTGAGTTTTGACCATTGAATTTTATGATTAGTTTTTGTTATCCTAAAAATATAAGGAGGATGCACTCTTTATTTGAGTGCATCTCCAATCTTCTGTTTGATTTGTGCCATTTTGTTGCGGCGTTCGATGGAGAAGGTATCTCCGTGGGTTTCCACATAATCGAAGAGCATGAACGCCTTGTTCAGGAGTTCGTCTCTTGTGGGCTGTCCCACCATATCTGCCTCGTGATAATAGAGCTCGGCAAGCATGTCCATCTTGGAGAGTCGCTTCTCCTCGTCGTCGATTCCAGCCATCGCCTTCATCACATCCTCGATGGTGGCGATGCTGTAGAAGGCATAGGGACCTACGTATTGGTCGTAAAGCTCCTTAATCTTCTCACGTCTCACCTCCACCTCTTTCTTTTCGAGCATTCTTTCGAGTGCCGCCATAAACTCGCGAATCAGTCGCTGTATGTAGTCACGTTGTAGCATATTTTTTTATTTTGTTGTTATTGTTGCGTTATCTAATAGACTCATTGGTATTGCCATGACTAAGGCAAAGTTCAGGGAGTATTGTGAGAAGAGTTCCTAGAAACTCTCCTCTACCCCGTACAATGGAACATTCTTCATCCACTCTTGCTCCTTGTATGGCGACATGGAGAAGCGGATGGCTCGCAAGTCGGGATGGGCGTCAAAGAAGGCGCGAAGTGACTTGGAACGCAGGTTCTCTTCCGCTTTTACCTCTATCGGAGTTATCACCCCTTGGTGCTGGGCAAGGAAGTCTATCTCCAAGCGAGCGTCTTCCCTACTATAATAATAGGTGTAAATGTCCTGTTGACATAATAGCTGGGTAAGGACGTAGTTTTCCGTGAACGCTCCCTTGCTCTCCGTCATGGCTTTGTTGGAGATGAGCATTTGGGCAGGTTCCATCTCGCTCAGCGCACCCAGGAGGCCGACATCCAGGAGAAACAGCTTGAAGGCATTGAGGTCTTCGTAAAACTTCAAAGGCATTCCAACTTCTCTTACTCGGGAAATGCGATAGGTGAGACCTGCATCCACCAGCCATTGTATTGCCATCTCAAAATCCTTGGCTCGTGCTCCGCTTCTCACCGCTCCATAGATGAACTTCTTGTTTTCCTTAGCAAGCTGGGAAGGGATGGATTGCCAAACCATGCTGATGCGAGTGGCTTCATTTGGGCTGACATGCTTCGACATGTCACTACGATAAATGGTGAGAATGTTGTTCTGAACCTGTCTGACGAGATTTGCATCGTTAGTTGCAAGATAAGTTTTCACAGCCTCAGGCATTCCCCCTACAAAATAATATTCTCTTAATATCTTGATGAGTTTATCATGAAGTAATGTGATGGTCTTCCAGTCTTTACTTTTCAATATGTTCAGCAACTGTTCTTCGTCTTTTGCCATAAGAAACTCTTCGAAAGACATAGGGTAGAGTCGAATGATATCAACCTTTCCCACTGGGGCGGATTCTCCTTGGTGCATGGCAACGCCTAAAAGTGAACCTGCTACAGCCACATGGTATTCTGGTGCGTTTTCACAGAAATACTTCAGCGAGGAAAGTCCCTTGTGAAGTTCTTGTATTTCATCCAGAATAATAAGCGTTTTGCCAGGGATTATAGGCTGTTTGCTAATGGCTCCGATAACCATTAGGACTCGCTTCATATCATAATCTTCTGCAAATATGTTGGCAATCTCAGAGTTTCCATCACAGTTGATGTAGGCAACGTGGTCATATTCCTGTTTCCCAAACTCCTGGAGGATATAAGTCTTGCCTACTTGTCTTGCTCCTGATAAGATTAAGGGCTTTCTGTAAAGGCTCTCTTTCCATGCTTTTAATTGTTCTATGATCGTTCTTTTCATCCTTACATACATTTTGAAGTTGTTAATGATGTTAATGACTTGCTGTTATGATGTTTAAACAGCTCTGTCGGTTGCAAAGATACACTTTTTTACACGATCTTCCAAATGTTTACAACACTTTTTTACACGAACTTTCAACGTATGCATACACTTTTTTACACGAACTTTCATCGTGTGCATGCATTTTTTTACACGAACTTTCCTCGTATTACGTTCATGACAACCGCTTTCCCATCTTATTCATAATTATTGATTGCCTCCACATACTCCCACAGTTTCTTGTAGAAAGGATGTTTCGTCATTGTGTCCTTGTTGCCCAGGATGATGAGCTTCATTCTGGCTCTCGTCATCGCCACGTTCATGCGACGGAGGTCTTTCAGGAATCCAATCTGTCCCTCGTCGTTGGAACGTACCAGGGAGATGAGGATCACGTCTCTTTCCTGTCCCTGGAAACCATCCACTGTGTTCACGCTGATCAGACGGCGGTAAGGCTTGAAGAACTCATACTTCTTGATGAGCTTCTTCAGATACTGCACCTGGGCACGATAAGGCGAAATGATGCCCACGTCGATGCTCTCGCTCAATACCCGCTGCTTGCCTATCTTGGTGAAGTATTCCGCCAGGGTCAGCAGGGTAAGCTCGGCTTCTGCCTTGTTGATACGCCCGAAACTCTCACCCACAAACTGTTCCTTGAAGTTCAAATCAGAATTCTGATTGGCTGCAGATACAGAAGATGATGTGGAAGCAGAATCCTCAGGAGCATCTTCTCCTTCTATCGTTATCTGATTCTCCTCGTTTGATGTATCAATCCACGTTATCGGATGGTCATAATCCAATACGCTCCGGTATTTGATTTGAGGCGCACTCTCCACCTTGCCCCCGTAGAACCAGTCGCTCGAGAATCGCATGATTTCGTCGTTCATGCGGTATTGGATTTTCAGCAGGGTTACTACCTCCGGCTTGTTTTCGGCGATGCGCTCCATCAGGGTCTTGCCCAGTCCGGCTCTTAATGCCGCAATACTCTTTACGGTAGGCGGCAGCTGACAATGGTCGCCTGCCAGAATCACCCGGCTGGCTCTTTTCATCGGAATCCAGCAGGCAGCTTCCAAAGCCTGCGCAGCCTCGTCGATAAAGAGGGTACCGAACTTCATGCCTTCCAGCAGATGATGGGCTGAGCCTACCAGGGTACAGGCGATGACACGCGCCTCGCCAAAGAGTTCTGCGTTGATGCGGAGTTCTATCTCGGCAGCACGGCTCTTCAGCCTGTCCATCTTCTGATGATAGTTTTCGCTACCCTTCTTCCTGTTCTTTCTTAATTCTCTGATTGCCTTGCGGATTGCCCAAAGCTGAGGGTAATCAGCATGGCTCTCGAAGCGGCGCTCGTAGGTGAAGCCCAACATCTTGTCGTTCACGCGGGTCGGGTTTCCGATACGGAGCACGTTGATGCCTCTGTCTACCAGTTTTTCTGATATCCAGTCTACCGCCATGTTGCTCTGTGCACACACCAGAACCTGACTCTCACGCATCAGGGTTTCGTTGATGGCTTCCACCAGGGTTGTTGTCTTTCCGGTTCCCGGAGGTCCGTGAACGATGGCCACATCCTTCGCCCAAAGCACCTCGTTCACAGCCCTTTCCTGGGTAGGATTGAGCCAAGGGAACTTCATCGGTTCGAAGGAAAATCTTCCTGCCTTCTGATGGGAATAGAATAAATCGCGGAGATAAGCCAGACGGTTGTTCTTCGCCTTCATCACGCGGTCTAGGGCCTCGAACATCAGCTTGTAGCTGGTTTCGTCAAAGGATAGCTGTACGCCGATAGGATCGGTTGACTGCTGAAGTTCGAGCAGAGGGGCAGAATCGGGTACGGTAATCACCATTCTGTCGCCATCTACATAACTCACGGTTCCGGTGAAGGAGAAATATTTTATACTTTGAACTTTGAGATTTGAATTTTGAACTTTATGATTAGTGTCTGAAGCGTTTTCTGGCTGCTGAAGGGCTGTGTTGCCCTGGTTCTCATTCTTACCCATCTTTTTGACCATAAAGAACATGACGGGGCGACCGAACTCAAAATTGTGCTCGATATCCTGGTCAGAGGTTCGGAAAACCTCTATGGCTGTCTGGTTCAGCGAATTATAAAAGCTCTTTCCCACCTGTAGCGGGAACCAGGCATCACCTCGTTTCACCTTCCGCTGCATTCCCATCTGTTCGGTAAGCTTGCGGAAGGCTTCTTTCTCGGTATAATACTCCAGCTGGAGCAGGGTGCGTTGCTGCAATAATGCCTGAATTGGTGAAATCTGTTCCATAATTGGATGCAAAGTTACACCAATTCAGGCAAAAATAAGAAGATAATAGGATAAATTATCTAAAATTTATTTCATGATGCGTTCTACGTCCTGGATGGTGCGGTTGAATGGTCCGTTGTGCTCCAGTTTGATGGTACACATGGCTGCCGCAAACTTGCCGGCTTCTACCGGATTGGCTCCCTGCAGGCGCTTGTAGAGATAGCCTGCCGAATAGGTATCGCCGCATCCGGTAGCATCTACTACTTCATGAGGAGGATAGGCTGGAATGTCGTAGAATGTATCATCTACATAAACCAGCGAACCCTCGCTACCCAGGGTGATGATAACCTCGGCTACGCCCCAGGCATGAATCAGCTTGGCGGCTTCCTTCGGGTCCTTCAGTCCGGTAATGGTCTCCATTTCGGTCTCATTCACCTTCAGATAATAGGTGTTCTTGAGCACATCGAGCTTGTCCTTCCAGTCGATGGCGTAAACTTTCTCGTCTCTCACCTCGCGCAGATATCCCTGCACATCGATGGAAACATTTCCCTTCTTGGCAAGAAAGGCAACCACTTCTGGCGAGAAATCATCGCTCAGCAGACTGCCCAGGTGGAAGACCTTGGCCTCTACATGCTCCAGCTGCTGGATGGTGAAAGGATCTGCCTTGGCAAGCACACGCTGCTTACGGTCGTTAGGATTATCGCCATAAATATTCTCGAAGAAAACCGTATTGCGCGATGGGTTCAAGGTGACGTCTATTCCAGCCTTGAGCATCTTTTCAACCGGTTCCTTCTCGGTAGGATCCATCGCCGTAATGAGCGAGAAACTTACATCCTTTGGCAATTGGTTGATGGCGTAGGCAAAATAAAAAGAGGTGCCGCCAGCCATGTAAACTGTACTGCTCGGGGTCACGATTTTATCCTTTGTTACGTGCCCAATACAACAAATATCTTTCATTTTTATTACATTTTGCGGATGCAAAGGTACTGCAAATCGAGAATAATACAAAAAAAAATGGGAATTATTTTGTTTTGTTCGCATTTTAATGTACCTTTGCATCGAGAAAAAGCAACTTTTAAAGTTTTATCTAGAATAGATATAAAGAAACATTATGTGGTTTGATAATTTAATCAACGTGCATTCGGCGGTGCAAGGCATCGTCATCCTGTCTTTGATTTGTACTTTGGGTCTTGCCCTCGGCAAGATTCATGTCAAAGGAATCTCCCTTGGCATAGCCTTCGTATTCTTCGTGGGTATTATAGCGGGTCATCTCGGACTCTCTATTGACCAAAATATGCTGGAGTTTGCAGAAAGCTTCGGCCTTACCATGTTTGTGTATGTGCTGGGTCTTTATGTGGGTCCTAACTTCTTCGGTTCGATGCGTCACGAAGGCATTTCACTTAATCTCTGGAGTCTGGCTGTCATCCTGGTGGGAACCTTGTTCTCGCTCGGCTTGTGCTGGATTTTGCCAATCAGTCTGCCTGATATGATGGGCATCCTGTGTGGCGCCACAACCAATACGCCTGCCCTTGGTGCTGCCCAGCAGGCGTTGCAGCAGTTGGGCTTGCCTAGCGAAGGTGCGGCTCTGGGCTGTGCCGTTACTTATCCTTTGGGTGTTGTGGGCGTTATCCTGGCGATGATGCTCTTGCGCAAACTCTTTGTGAAACCGGAAGATCTGGAGATTCGCAATAATGATGATGACGACCATACGTCTATCGGACAATATGTAATCGTGAATCCTGCCCTGAACGGCAATACCATAGCAGAGATTACGATGATGACGCATCGCAAGTTCATCATCTCCCGTGTGTGGAGAGGCGAACAGGTGATAGTTCCTCAGGCTGATACGGTTCTTCATACGAATGATAATGTGCTCGTGGTTACCAATAAGGAAGAGGTCTCGGCGATGCAGATTCTCTTCGGAAAGAAGGTGGATAAGGAGTGGAATAATGATAAGGTAGACTGGAATGCGATTGATGCGAAGGTAGAAAGCCGCATTATCGTTGTTACCCGTCCGGGACTGAACGGCAAGCGCCTGGGCAGTCTGCAGATGCGAAATTCCTATGGCGTGAATGTGAGCCGAGTGCTTCGTGGTGATATCCGTCTGCTTGCTACAGATGACCTCCGTCTGCAGTACGGCGACCGACTGACGGTAGTTGGCGACCCTACGAGTATCGACCATGTAGAGCAGTTCCTTGGTAATGCCGTAAAGACCCTGAACGAGCCGAACCTCGGCGCTATCTTCCTCGGAATCATTCTCGGTCTTGCCGTAGGAACCATTCCTCTGGATATTCCTGGAATGACGGCTCCTGTGCGTCTGGGTATTGCCGGTGGTCCTATCGTGATGGGTATTCTGATTGGTGCGCTGGGGCCTCGTGTGCATTTCATCTCTTACATGACGCGAAGTGCGGGTCTGATGCTGCGAGAACTGGGTCTTGCCCTCTATCTCGGTTGCCTGGGATTGGCGGCTGGTGGACAGTTCTTCGAGACGGTAGTCCGTCCGGAAGGTTTGATGTGGGTAGGCATCGGTTTCCTTATCACGGTTGTGCCTGTGGTTATCGTAGGTCTCATCATCCTGAAGACCAAGAAGTATGACTTCGGCAGTATCTGCGGAATCCTCTGTGGAAGTATGGCGAATCCGATGGCGCTTACTTACGCCAACGAGACGCTGGATGGCGATACGCCAAGTATCAGTTATGCTACGGTTTATCCGCTCGGCATGTTTATCAGAGTGGTGATAGCTCAGGTTATCGTGATGTTCTTTGTCTGATGTTGTGATGTTTTCATCTGTTTCTGCGGATTCTGTCATCCGCAGATATGAAGAAAGGCTGGTTTCGGTTAGAAATCAGCCTTTCTTGTTATAGTCATCTTCTTTCCCGTCATCGGGTGTTCAAATGTGATTTCCTCTGCATGAAGATGCAGTCTTGTTGCCGGCTCGTTGCCGTAGAGCGGATCGCCGATGATAGGGGCATTCAGACCTTCCTGATGAGCGCAATGCACTCTCAGCTGGTGCGTTCTGCCCGTTTTAGGATAGAGCGCCAGGCGAAGATGGGTATCGTCAATACGCTCTAGAACCTCGTATTCTGTAATGGCTTCCTTGCCCTGTTCACGGTTTACCATCTGGCGTGGACGGTCTAGAAAATCTGCTATCAGGGGGAGCGAGATGTAACCTCTTCCGCCCTCAGCTTCTTTCAGAATCCGGTTGCACGATTCCTTGTCTTTTCCGCAAACGATGGCTACGTATTTCTTCTGAACCCGATGATTCAGAAACTCCTTCTGCAGGCGATGATAGGCAAACTCGGTCTTGGCAATAATCATCAGTCCGCTTGTTGCCATGTCCAGACGATGGACGATGAGCGGACCGGTCGCTTCCTGATATTTCCTGCGCATCAGAATGTAGACGGAAGGTTGGGCTGCATCTTTCCCCGGAACCGAGAGTAAACCTTCGGGCTTATAGATGACTGCCAGTTCACGGTCTTCGTAGAGCGTTTCCACCTTATTATATATAGTAGCCTCGGTCTGTTGGGTTTCAAAGACTGTTTTAGGCAGCATCCAATGTAGTATCGGTTTGCATTTTCCGTTGCAGGCAGGATAAAACTGAAGATGATGTCTGATTTCTTCTTTCGGACTCTCTCCCCACCAGAACATCGCCATCTGCAGAGGCTTGTAGCCATGCTGGTAAGCGTATTGCAGGAGTTTCGGCTCGCAGCATTCTCCACTTCCGGCAGGTGGAATCTTAACCGCCTCGTTCTTGAAAATCTCCAGCAGGTCCTTGCTTTCTCCTTCCGCATTCAGCATTTGGAATTTCGAAAACAGCCATTGCTGAAGTTCTTCAGATAACTGTTTGCGGAGCTGTTTCGCACTTTTCAAATCCTTTTCGTAGTTTTCATATAGCGTTTCGTACGCCGTCTTTTCGTTTATCGACTTTTTCAGCCTCTTCAGTTCTGCCTTCATAAACTGGCTCTCTTTTATCATCGCTTTCTCCTCTTCCTCGCTCAGGGGCGTTCCTGCCGAAAGGGCTTCCTGGCGCCTTGCATCTCGCTTTTCCTTTGCTTCTTTTATCTTTGTCTGATAGTTTGCGATAACTTCCTGGCGCTTTTGCTGCAAATCATCAATCAGACTTTTCCCCTTTATCAGGGTTTCGTTGGCTTCAATCTGTCTGATTTGCTGGTTCAATTCCGAAATCTCAGCCTCATGTACCTTGAAATATCCGTCGGGTTGTAGATAATCGAAAACGGCTGGCACAAAACCTTCCCAGTCGCTTCTGCCGCCAATCTGTCCGCTATAAGCTCTCAGATAGCCAATCTTACTGTTGTCGGCTTCTACGATAAGTACGCCGAACATCTTTCCACGGTCTATTTCCTCCCGCCAGTCGTTTCGCTGTGAGAGTTCTTCCTGCAACTCTCTGCATGCTTCGATGCAGAGCGGATGAGGTTCGTAGCTGAATGGATTGTTCATCCTTTCAGGTATATTATTTAGTTCTATATTTTTGAATAAATGCATTTCCATGCTACAAAGATACACATTTAAACGCGTTTTAGTTCATATTTTATATAAAAAATGAGTTTTTCAGTTATTTTTTTGTCTATTTGGATTTTTTGTTGTACTTTCGCAACTGAAACATAAATTCATTTAAATAGTCTATCATGGTAAGTGTATATAGAAAGATAATGACGATGCAGATTAAGAACGGACTGTGCCTTCTGTGGTTATTCGTTCTGATGCTGCTGTTTGCCGCTTGTTCTCATCGGCAGAAGGGTGATGAGTCGTGGCATAAAGATATCGATGAATTTGTGTCCGGTCACCAATCTCTCATGCAGAGTCATCCTGATTCGATGATCATGCTGATAAGAAATTTCAAATGTGAAGGTAATCCCGATAAAAGCGATCAATGGAAAAAATTATTAATAGCTAAATGTTATTATATGAAGGGGGCTGATGCCCAATGCCAGTCGTTGATAGATTCGGTTAACGCTTATTGCAAACAAACTCCTGACAACAGAATTCTTTCTTGTGCTGATAATCTGCAAGGCATACTTTTGCTGGTTTCCGGCAAGAGGAAGGAGGCTTTAATTTATTATGAGAAAGCTTATCATGAAATCATGAACCTTGACAGTTGCGGCGAGGCGATTGATGTATGTATCAATATTGCCGATGCGTCCAGACAGATGGGTAAGCTGGCGGATGCTTCTTCCTGGTATCGCCGTGCCTATTTCCTGGCAGATTCTCTGAATCAGCATGAAGCCCAGAACAGTATTCTCTCAGGACTGGGACAGGTTTATAATGATTTGCAGAACTATCAGCTGGCGCATCATTATTTCCAGAAGGCTGAACGCCTGTATCCGCCAAAGAATCCGAAAGATGTTCATTTCTTTTACAACAGTTGGGGAAATGTGTACAGCAGTCAGGAAAAACCGGCTGAGGCTCTGAAATGCTTCCTGAAGGCTCAAAAGGCTACACGGCAGATGGAACAGCCCCTGGCAACGGCTATTGTTGATGCTAATCTCGGACAGACTTATCTGGAGCTCAACCGGTTGGATTCTGCACAGAAATATCTGACTCTTACCACGAAATTCTTCTTTGCCCAGCCCTCCATGCAGAGCGATGTGCAATTCTATGTGGATGGGTTGAATGCATCTCTGGCTCTGAAGCAGGATAGTCTGGCGAAGGCTACCGAGATTTTGAACAAGCCATACGATCTCTCCAAGATGTCGCCTAATTATCTTTACCTTTATCATAAGGGACTGGCGGCTCTTTGTGAGCGCAAGGGACAATATGCCAAGGCTCTGCAATATCAGAAACTGATGAATCAGTACGACGATTCGCTCCGTAACGCTACGATGGTTTCGAATGTTCAGGAGAATGAATTGAGATTCAAGCAGGATACGGCCATCGTTCGCCGTGATTTATCCCTTAGCACCACGCAAGCAGAGGTAAGATCCTTTAGAGTCATCCTGCTCCTGATTATCGGCTTGCTGGTAATGAGCGTGTTGGCTCTCATCGCTTTCCTCCGTTACAAATGGTTGCGCAGCAAGCATCAGCATCATGAGGAGATGAACCGGATGATGGCTCTGAAGATGGAGAATGTGCGCAATCGTTTCTCGCCTCATTTTGTATTTAATGTGCTCAATATCTTCGTATCTAATCTTCCGAAGGGGGTTAATGTCAAACCGCTTCAGCTCCTGATACAGGTACTGCGTGCCTACTTGCTTTCTTGCGATAAGATGGCGGTAAGTTTGGAAGAGGAACTGCAGATGGTGACGAGCTATTCTACTCTTCGCCATGAAACCAATCCGTTCCTTCCGATGCCTCAGTTCCATGTTGCCAAGGATGTGGATATGAAGCTCATGCTGCCGTCTATGATTATCCAGATTCCTGTAGAGAATGCTTTGAAACATGCTTTTGTGGGAATGAAAGAGACGGAAGATAAGCCTTTGCTGGATGTAAACATCTGGGTTGAGGACGATATGCTCCGCATAGATGTTACAGACAACGGATGTGGAGTTTCGGGTACCGTTGGCAAGAAAAAGAAAAATTGTGCTGCCAGTACGGGAACCGGATTGAGAATTCTGAACAGTACCATCGAAATGCTTAATGCAAGCAACGAACGCAAGATGTTTTTCAAGATGCAGAGCAACAGAGGAGCATCAGAAGAGGAGGGTGGTACCAGGAATAGAGGAATATGTGTAAGTATCGGAGTTCCATGTAATTACGATTATAATGTCTTTAAGTAAGAAACTTTTCATAAGAATTTAAAACGAAATAACATGCAAGATAGAATTAAGGTTGTGATTGTGGACGATGAACCACAGAGCATCCACAGGTTACAGGATGATTTGGCAACTCTGGAAGATTTTGAGGTGATTGCCACATCCTCTTCGGCGGTATCGGCAAAGAATCTGGTGATGAGCATACAGCCCGATGTGCTGTTCATCGATGTTGAAATGCCCGGACAGACGGGTTTTGAGGTGTTGCAATCTCTGAGAGATGAAATTCCGATGGAACTTATCGTAGTATTTTACAGCGCCTTCGATAAGTATATGATTGATGCGCTCAGAGCCTCTGCCTTCGATTTCCTGTTGAAACCTTATCAGCAGGATGAGTTTGAACTGGTGGTAGACCGAATCCGGCAGAAAATGAAAGATGGAGATGATGTGGATGAAGATGCTTCTTCCGTTCCAGAGTCCTCTTCCTGTTCTTCTGAATCAGTCTTGGCTTCTCAGAAGGCTCAGGATTTTTCGGGAATGAATGGGATGCTGGGAACAGCAGCCAAGCGTCTTGCCATTCAGACCATTTCGGGTTTATTGATGTTGAAGCCCGATGATGTGTTCAGTTGCACTTTTGATGAGGTTACTCATCTTTGGCAGTTGAAGTTGTCGAATGGGCAGGTTTATAAATTGAAGAGGCAGGTCACGGCAAAGACCATCCTTTCCATGTCGCCTTCTCTGGCTCAGGTTCGTCAGGATTGCATCATCAATCTCGATTATCTTCTCTGCATTGAGAACTATACGCTCCGCTGCATTTTTTCTCCTCCCTTCGACCATGAGGAAATCACGGTTTCCCGCCGCTGCTATAAGGCGGTAAAGGATCAGTTGGAGATATTGTAGGGATAGGAAAAAAGAAGAGGGTGTGCAAAATATAGTTTTTGCACGCCCTCTTCTTCTATGTTTTTATTCTTCAGTAATTCCCCAATCCAATAGTCCTTTGCCTTCCTCGTCCAGCTCAATGCCGAGGCCTATCACCTTTCGCTTGTCTGCTTGGAAAGGCTCCAGGTATTTGTTATCCAGTATCTGCTGAATGGCAGCCTTCTTACCACCATTATTTTTCAGTTTCAGTTCTATCACGTAGATGTAGCGTGAAGTTTGGGCGATGAGGTCGATCCTTCCTGTTGCAAGCATATGCTCTACCTCCACTTTCAGACCGATGGCATTCAGAATAGTACTGATGATGAGACGGTAGCGCTCTTCCATATCCATCGAGGCAAGTTTCTTGTTGCTGTAAGGCACATCGGCAACCAATGCTTTCAACGTTTTCATGGCATCTGCGATTTGCCCGGTACCCAATTGGCGGAACAGACTGCCTTGTAGACTGATAATATCGCTTTCTGATTTCATGGTCAGGCTTGGCAGTACAACCTCGTAAAGAGCCTGTTTCACTTCTTGGTTTGGAAAACCTAAGAAATAGCCAAATTCATCGCTCGACTTGATGGTAAGGTAACCCGTCTGATAAAGAAAGAGTTCGGCACCACCATTTATGACATCAGAACTCTCAAGAGTCTTGCGTAAAATCGGACAATTTTCGAAATTCCGTAAGCGCAGTTCCATATTGTCCACAAACTTAGGTAGCATGGAGGTTGCTCCTGATGAAACCCAGAAACAGCTCAAGTCTTGTGCGTCGAGTGCATTAAGGAGACTGAAAGGATTGTAGATGTCCACCATGTTTCTGCGACTGAAATGGTATCCATCGTAGTAATCCTTCAGGTTATCATGAGTTTGCTGCAAGGTCCACTCGTTCACTTCAGCCATTCTTTCCAGTTCCGGCTTGAAGTTCTCCCCGATTTCTTCTTCTGTAATACCGCAGATAGCTGCATATTCAGGAAGGAAACTGATATTGGTCAGGTTGTTGAGAACTGAGAAAAGAGAAATCTGCGTAAACTTGGTGATACCCGTAATGAAGACGAAACGTTGGTACGCATCATCAGCTTTCAAGATGGAAAACACGCTTCTATATACTTCTGTGCAACCCTCATGCTCGGGAGTTTTCCACGAGTGCTGGAGAGGAGAGTCGTACTCATCGATAAGAATGGCAACCTTGAGCCCTGTTTGCTCATAGGCGGTTTTAATGATGAGGTCGAAGCGGTTTCCTAGTGAATCTGTTGGTTTGATATGGATGCCATATAATTGCTCATAAACATCAAAAGTTCGATCCAGGTATGCCTTAACTTCATTTGCAGTCGCTCCCCCTCGGCTCATGTCGAATCGAATAACCGGGTACTGTTTCCATTCCTTCTCCAACTCCATGATTTTCAGTCCTTCGAAGAGCTCTTTTCTTCCTTCGAAGTAAGCCTGGAGTGTATCAACAAGCACAGACTTACCGAATCGGCGAGGACGGCTCAAGTAATTATACTTTAAACCTTGGTTCGCCAATTTCCAAACCATGTCAGTTTTGTCAACATAGAGGTATCCTTCTTCTCTGATGACATTGAAAGATTGTATGCCTACCGGCAGCTTTCTGCATTCATTGTTTGCCATAATCTTTTCTCCTATTCCTATCTTTAGCCGCAAAGATACGGCTAATTTTTGAATCATGCAAGTTTTTGGCAATTAAAAAGATGTAAATAGATACCTGATAAAAGAATATATTGTACATGCTCTAGAAAAATGCATTTTTTCTTGGTTTTTTCACGGAAAAAACTTACTTTTGCACCATAATAGAGGAGAATTATAACAAAAAGGTGGAATGATTTGCTTATCACCACAACATTTAAACCCCATTAGTTATGACGGAAGATATTAATATATTGACATTCGATAGCTTTATTCAAAAGATTAAGACTATCAAGACATATCGCAGTAACGCCAATAAGGAATACAAGGTAGTTAAGGTAAACAAGACCGCATTGGTACTTAGAGATCAGCGCACTAAGGCTGATTTTGAAGTACCAGCAGCCCAAGTATTCGCTGCCATGAAAGAACTTGGTATTGAAAACTGCACGGTTCTTAAAATGCGCCAGTATGTAGGAACACATGCTGCACCAGCCTCTGCCGCCCTCATCTTCTGGGCTTTCGGACGAGGACAGGTTCAGGCAGCAATAAAAAAGTTTGCCGATTTGACGGTTAGGATAATAAGAGAACAGCAAAAACGGAAATAGTAAATCTGGCAACCTGTACGGTTGAAAGCGCTTCTATTGACAATATATACGCAAGTTTGCTCCACGCGCCCTGGGCTAGGAGCTTTTGAGCCTTCAGCCCGTACTTGAACCACATGCGAAAGTTCTGTTAATAATTGACTGTAGATTTTACGTTTCATAACTTCCTGGTATTCTTGTCGTTGCACGTATCCTAGCTTTCACAGTGCTAGATTTTACACGTTTCCTCTTTTTAAATCTTTAAACGTTTGATAATGAGGTAATTATCTCTCCAGTATAGCGTGATGGATATTCCCGTTTTCGGAGTATCTATCACGCTATTTAAGTATCTGTATATTAGAGTATTAATGTGCGTGATGTATGTAAATCGTGATGGATGATAGATAATTATCTAAAACTTATTCACGAATATGGCTGCGCTGGGTTACGAATATGACTGCGCTGGGTTACGAATATGGCTGCGTTGGGCTACGAATATGGCTGTGCTGTGTTACGAATATGACTGCGCTGGGTTACGAATATGACTGCATCGGGTTACAGATATGGCTGCGTAGGCTAACGGAGCCGTATCCGTAGGCTTGCCGAGACGTCTGCATCAGCTAACTGAGACGTCTGAACTCGCTGACTGAACTACTTGAGTTAGCAGATTGAGCCACTTGAGTTAGCAGATTGAGCCACTTGAGAATTTTTCTTCATGTGCTTGCGTGCAACCATAGAAAAAATCAATTACGAAAACTCATTTGATTTCGATGCGGAGGGAATCCTTGTTGAATCGGATGCCGTCACGATTGATGAATCTGGATAAGGAACCATCGGCAGCCAGTTCTTTAGGAGTGCCGATAGAGAAACGGCTTTCTTCCATCAGCCAGAGACGGTCGGAGAGCTGGAGCGCCAACTCTACATCATGGGTTGACAGTAATATGGATTTATGCTGTTCGTGCGCCAGACGGCGGAGCATCTGTAGGGTTTCTATCTTACTGGGGAAATCGAGGAAGGCGGTTGGCTCGTCCAGGATGATGATGCGGGTTTGCTGCGCTAGGGCTTTGGCTATCATTACTTTCTGGCGCTCACCATCGCTCAGTTCGCTGATGTTTCTTTGGGCAAGATGCTGAATGCCCGTTTCCTGAAGAGCAGAAGCTACAATCTGCTTATCGGCAGCAGATAATGTGCCCCAGAAACCGGTATAAGGAGAACGGCCTATGCCTACAATCTCTTCTGCTGAGAGCTGGGCATGGTCTGTCTTCGATGTGAGAACGATGCTGATTTCTCTGGCGAGTTCCTGGGCAGAGAAATCAGAAAGAGATTTGTCTTGAATCAGAATTTCGCCATCAAGCGCTGGCTGAAATCCGGCTAAAGTTCTGAGTAAGGTAGATTTGCCCACTCCGTTGGCTCCGATGAGACAGGTCAGTTCACCGGCTTGGAGCGAGGCATGAACAGGTGAGGCTATCGCCCGGAGCTGGTGCTTCGAACGATAGCCTATAATCAGATTCTTTAATGTAATGCTTGATACCATCTAAAGAATATTTTCACCTTGAATGTTTACTTCCTGATAGAAAAAAGGAAGAATTACTTGGCTGCCAAAACCTCAACCTCTACGAGGGCGCCCTTTGGCAACTTCTCTACAGCTACGGCAGAACGAGCTGGATATGGCTGGCTGAAGAACTCGGCATATACCTCGTTCATGGCAGCGAAATCGTCCATGCTGTTCAGATAAACTGTAGTCTTAACCACATGAGAAAGGTCGGTACCTGCTGCCTTCAGGATGTTCTGGGCGTTGGTGAGGCTCTGGCGAGTCTGCTCCTTGATGCCACCTTCTACGAAATTGCCTGTTGCAGGGTCGATAGGAATCTGACCAGATGCAAAAACAAAACCATTTACTTCGATAGCCTGGCTATATGGACCGATAGCTGCAGGCGCATTGTCTGTGTGAATTGCGTTCATAATTTATTTTCTTTTTCTATTATTAAATCAATCTAGATGCAAAGATAAGCATTTTTTCCCATAATAGGTCTATTTCGCATCAAAATTTAATAAGTTTTCTTACTATATTCGCTCGGTGTACATCCAAATTGCTTCTTGAAGCTGGTTGAGAAGTGGGAGAGGGTGTTGAATCCCGTCATGTAGGCAATCTCCGAGATGTTGTACTTGCCTTCTACGATGAGGGTGGCGGCACGATTGAGCTTATAGGTCTTGAAGAAGACGCTTGGATTCTCTCCTGTGAGTCCCTTGACCTTGTAGTAGAGCTTTGTGCGGGAGATGTGCATCAGTTTCGTTACCTTGTTGACATCCAATTCCGAGTTGGCTAGTTCCTGCTCCATCATATGATAGAGTTCGTCCATGAAGAGTTTGTCTTGTGGCGACAGCACTTCTTCCACGTTCTTGTCGGTCTCCGTGGCGTTGGTTAGGATGGTCTTGGTCTTCTCACGGTTGGTGAGTTGCGAGTTGATCATTGCCAGGAGAACCTTGGGGGTGAATGGTTTGGTAACGTAGGCATCTGCTCCACTGTTCAGACCCTCCACTTGGTTTTCGGTGGTGGTCTTTGCCGTTACCAGGATGACTGGGATATGGCAGAGTTGGATGTCTTGCTTGATTTCCTTGCAGAGATCATAGCCGCTCATTCCCGGCATCACCACATCGCTGAGGATGAGGCTAGGTTCTTCCTCCCTTGTCGCCTTCAAGGCACTCTCGGCATCGAAACGATAGATGATGCGATAGGATGATGCCAGGAGGGTGCGAAGATAATGCACCACTTCGGTGTCGTCATCTACGATGAGTATTTTCGGACGGTTGTCAGTACTGTTGTCTTGACTTACCTTGTCTGCCACTTTCTGACTGTCGTGCAGTGGAAAAGCCATCTTCTGGTCTTGCTCCAAAGGGGCTTTCTCGTTGGCGGCATAGAGGCTCTCATCGGTAGGCAGGGTAACGGTGAAGATGGCTCCCTGGCAGTCCTTGCGATTGCCCGCCTTTAAATCGCCATGGTGAAGGATGGCCAGGCTGCGGGCATAGTAGAGTCCGATGCCTGTACCCCAGTTGATGGTGCCTGTGGACTGGTTGTTCAACTGATAATATCGCTTGAAGATATTCTCCACCTCATTCTGTGGGATTCCCTTGCCTGTATCAGCCACCGTGATGGTGATAATCTGTACTCCCTTGTTAGTGGTACCGGTGTCGAAAGATACATCTATCTTACCGCCACGAGGGGTAAACTTCATGGCGTTGGACATCAGGTTGTTGATAATCTTTTCCAGTTTGTCGGAATCCAGAAGCATCAGGTAGGAACCTTCTAGTCCGTGACAGTTCAAGGTGATACCTTTCTCCTCTGTATTCACGATGAAGAGGTCCATGATGCGTTTCATCTCGGTGATAATGTCGGTTTGCTTGACGTGCAAGCGGAGCGTGTCGTTCTCCAACTTGTTGAAGTCGAGCAACTGGTTGACGAGTCTCAGCATTCTATCCACGCTTCGGTTGATGATGTTCAATAGCAACTTGTCGTGCTTGTTGATGCTTTCACTTTCACAGAGTTGTTCCACTGGTCCCGAAATCATGGTGAGTGGTGTCCGGAACTCATGCGAGATGTTAGCGAAGAAACTCATGTTCATCTTGTTGACGCGCAGTTCTTGCTCCTTCTCATCCTTAGCCTTTTGAACCATGTTCTTCTCGATGCTGATGCGCATCTTCTGCCGATAGATCACGAAGCCGACGCACCCCATTATAATAAGGTATAGGCACCAAGCCCACCAAGAGTTCCAAGGCTCAGGGGCGATGCTTACCAGTATGCTTTTTTCGGCGATGGTATTGTTGGAGTCGTTGCCTACCATCTTGACCTTGAAGGTATAGTTGCCAGCTGGCAGATTAGAGTAGTACGCCTCGTTGTTATTGCCTGCATCAATCCATGTATTGTCGAATCCTGCCATTTGGTAGAAGTAATGGATGTGCTTGTAGTCGCTGTAGTCGATGGCAGAAAAGGCGATGCTGAAGCTGTTCTGTTTGTAGCTTAGGTGGATATGGGGTGATTCTTCCATACTCTCCTCGATGCATCCATTCTTGCCAGGAAGCATAATCTCATTATGTACCTTGAGTGTTTCGAAAAGCAGACTTATCTGTTGGTTCGTGTTTACGTTTTGGGGATTGAAGATGGTGAGTCCCTGGGTACCGCCGAAGATGAGAGTTCCATCTGATAGCTTGCACGATGCCCTATCGTAGAATTGGAAGCCTTTCACACCGTCAGCCTCGTTGTAGGTGGTTACCTTTTCTGTTTTTCCATCTACCTTGTTGAGTCCATACAGCGTACTGACCCAAATGTTTCCATCTCTATCTTCCTCGATGCTTGAAATGTCGGAGCAGGAGATTCCTGTTATGGTGGTCAGTTTGTGGCTCTTTGCGTCATACTTCAAGAGTCCGTTGGTAACTGTACCCAACCAGATGTTGCCCTTGCGGTCTTGATAGTTCTTGGTTGGGATATACACACTTCGCTTGATGCACTTCTTCCAGTCATCCGGATTCACTTTAAACTCTTGGATATCGAAGTTGTTTCCATTCATTTCGAGGATGGGTTTGTAGAAGGCAGATATGAGCATGCTGCCATTCTGCAAGAGCATGATGCTGGGAATGAAGCAGAAAGTGGTAGGGAAGAGTTGTTTTTTTGTCATCTCTCCACTTTGTGCTGAAATGCAGTAGATGTTGACGGATGCCGTGGATACCCAGATGTTTCCCTTTGCATCTTGGCTGATGTCCATAGGCATGAAGCAAGGGTAGGAGGCTACCTTGTTGAGATTGTTGCCATCGTATTGGTACTTTGCCACATGGTCGCCATTGGCTAGCCATAGATGATTGCTGCTATCCACAAAGATGTTGGTGGTGGCATTCTTCTTGTTGCCGTTGCTATAGGAAATCATCGGTATGTCCTTGAGTTGCTGGGTTTGCAAGTCATACATATAGAGTCCGTTCTTCTTGGTAGAAATCCAAAGGTGATGATTCCTGTCGGTGGCTACGGAGAGTACGGGCTGTTTGCCGATGGCACGTTGAAGGGCAGGCATGCTGTTAAACATATCCTTGTATCTGTAGATGGTTTTTACGCCATCGTCTTCAGAACCAAGCCAAAGGTTGCCCTTGGAGTCGGTAAACATCTTGTTGACTTGCATATCAGGCACTTCGAATGGGAAATTCTTGTCGCTTTGTGGCAAGATGGTTCCCTTCTGGGCATTGAAATAGAGTAATCCGTGCTTGGTGGTGCTAAGCAGAAGGTTTCCTTTTGCACCATACGGATGGATGCCGTTGACCATGTCGTTGGGGATTTGCAAGCCTTGCAATGCTGCAGGAAGATGTTGCCATTTCCTGGTATCCGTATCAAAGAGCTGCATTCCATTGTAGCCAGAGATGTAGAGCTGATGCCCATCGAGGAGAAAAGAGGCGATGGGATAACTCTGTACAGGGCTTTGGACGATAAGTTTGAGGTCTTGGGTGCGATATCCCTTGACAGAGTAAGAGGTAACAATCCACATCACATCTTTTCTGTCTATATGGCAAGAGTAGTTATAGCAGTTCTTCTCCACCATCTTGGAGAGCCTGATGATGGCTTTGTTGTTTTTTTCGTCATATTGATACAGGTCTGTTATCGTGAGAAGGAAGATTCTTCCCTCCTTGTCTTCCAGGATTTTTTCGATGTTCTTGTTATTGCCATTGATACTTACTCGTTTGAAATTACCATTGGCCTGGTATAGGCATACGCCATTGACGGTGGCTACCCAGAGTCGGTTGTGGGAGTCACGATAAATGTCGGTAATATTGTTGTCGGGCAATCCCAGTGAATCGTCCACGCAGTAGTATTGGTGATACTGGTTGCCATCATACTTGTTGAGACCACGGAAGGTACCTATCCAGATTTGTCCGTATTTGTCTTCGCAGATGCTCTTCACCTTTTGGTTGGAGATATGATCAGACAGGACGAGGTTCTTCTCGGGTGAAGAGACTTCGGGGATGTCTTTTTGGTCCTGGCAAGCAGTAAGAAAAAGGGCTGCCAAGAGAATGAGCGCATTATAAAATACCTTTGTTCGTTTCATAATCGATGGTTTTGATAGTTGCTGCAAAAGTACTATAAAACCTTGGTATATACAAGGTTTATAAGACTTTTTAAACAAATAAGCAAGTTTTTGAACATATAGAAAACCCCATTTTGAACAAAAACGTAACACAAGAAAACAAGTTAGAAAAAGGTGTATGATAAAAAGTACTACCTTTGCAGCCGTAAACAATTAACAGATTTACAAGAATAAAAGCTTAACTAACAAAGTATTATCTTTAATGAGAAAAATCTATGAGAAAAATGAATGATTACAGAAGGTTCCTGACCTTCGTGTTCTTATTGATGATTTCCGGTTCTGCTGCCTTGGCGCAGGAACTGATGAAAGTGACGGGTCTGGTTGTTGACCAGAATGCTGAGCCATTGATTGGCGTTACTGTCAAAGTAAAAGACGACGCCAAAAGCGGCACTGTCACAGGATTGGATGGAGACTTCTCCATCATGGTACAAAAGGGGAAAACCTTGGTTTTCTCTTATCTCGGTTATCAGACTAAAGAGGTGGCTGCCATCACCTCTAAGTTGAAAATCAACATGAAGGAAGACAACAAAATGCTCGACGATGTTGTCGTTGTAGGATATGGTGTACAGAAAAAGAGTTCTGTAACAGGTGCCATCTCTCAGGTAAAGAAAGAGGATATCGAGAATCGTACCATCACTAATGCCAAGGCTGCCTTGCAAGGTAAAACAGCAGGTGTACAGGTCATCTCATCATCATCTGCCCCAGGTTCCTCTCCAACCATTCGTATTCGCGGTTACTCTTCCAACGTTTCTTCCGACCCACTCTACGTAGTAGATGGTGTACGCTTGGGTGATATCAGTGGTCTTGACCCTAACGATATTGCTTCCATGGAAGTGTTGAAGGATGCAGCCTCAGCTGCCATCTATGGTGCGGAGGCTGGTAATGGTGTTGTACTCATCACCACCAAGAAAGGTACAGTGGGCTCAGGCAGAATCACCTATGATTTTCAGTACACCACAGAAAGCTTAGCCAAGGTGCCCAAGCTCATGAATGCAGAGGAGTATATCCAATATATGAAGGAAGGCAAGACTTTCACAGAGGATTACCTCTTGAAGAACTGGGATGGCAAGACCAATACCTCTTGGGTAGATGCCATCTACAGCAAGGGACACATGCAGAAGCATAACATAGGTTTCAATGGTGGTAACCAGAACGGCAACTATTACCTTTCTCTCACCTATCTTGATAATAATGGTATGGTAAAAGGCGATAATGACATTTATCGCCGTATGACCGCAACCATCAATGCGGAATATCAGATCAAGCCTTGGCTCAAGGTGGGTACAACCAATCAGATTGAAAAATATAATGCTCGCTCTGTTTCTGAGAACAATGAGTATGGTGGCATGTTGACAGCTGTGCTTCAGATGGATCCTTTGACTCCTGTCACCTATGCTCCAGATAATCTCCCAGCCCACATGGCAAAAGCTTTGGCCGATGGCAAGCACCTCTTGACAGATGCCAATGGTAACTATTATGGTGTATCCCAATTCTATGCGGGTGAGCAATACAACCCATTCATCATGCGTGACAACAATGTAAGTCGCAACAGTGGATTCAATGTCAACGGTTCTATCTATGCCGACTTCAAGCCATTCAAGGGCTTTGTGTTCACCTCTCGTTTGGGCTATCGTCTCTCTGGTACTCGCAGTTCTTCGGCTACACTTCCTTTCTATGGCAACGCTACACAGTCTCGCGATTTCGTGGACTATAGTGCCTCATCCTCTACTTCCATCTATTATCAATGGGAGAACTTTGCCAACTACATGAAGAAGTTTGGCGAGCATACCATCAATGCCATGGCAGGTATCTCTTTCCAAGAATCTACCTACGATTATGTAAATGGTTCGTTGACTGCAAACAAAGAGGACGCAGTCAAGAAAAATAATCCGTTGTTCTTCTTCCTCAACTATGCTTCTGCCTCTGCCACCAAGGGTGTTGGTGGTGAAAAAACTCGCTCAGCCAAGTACTCTTACTTCGGACGTTTGAGCTATGATTACATGAACCGCTATTATTTGCAGGCTTCTCTCCGTGCAGATGCTGCCGACTTATCTAAGTTGCCATCTACCAATCGTTGGGGATATTTCCCTGCTGTATCTGCTGGTTGGACTATCTCCGAGGAGAAATTCTTTGCTCCTTTGCGTGACGTGGTTACGAGCTTGAAGTTGAGAGCCAGCTGGGGCCAGAATGGTAGTTTAGCTGCCTTGGGCGGTTATGCTTACAGCACCGATATGGCACAGAGTGGCATTTATCCTTTGGTGGGTGGAAACAACTATACACAAGTGGTTCGGCCTTCTACCATGGGTAATGACGAGTTGAAGTGGGAGACTTCTGAACAGACCAACTTCGGTATCGATGGTCTCTTGTTTAAGGGACGCATGAACTTCAGCATCGACTACTTCACCAAGAAAACCAAGGACTTGTTGGTAAACGGCACAACCCCATCATTGGTTATCGGTGGTACCACCTCTCCAATGAATGCAGGTAATGTGAGCAACAAGGGTTTCGAGTTTGAGTTGGGTTGGCGTGACAATATCGGCGACTTCAGCTATGGCATCCGTGGCAACCTCGCTACCTTGAAAAATGAGGTAACTTACATTGACCCATCCATCACTCGTTTGTCAGGTTCTACCTTCCATACTTATACCATCACCTATTTTGAGCAGGGCTATCCTGTTTATTACTTCCGTGGCTATAAGTTCACTGGCGTTGACCCAAAGACTGGTAATCCTCAGTTTGCCGACTTAGACAACAGTGGTGACATCTCAGATGGTGACTTGACCGACATCGGCAATGCCATCCCTAACTTCACCTATGGTATCACCTTGACAGCAGCCTATAAGGGCTTTGACTTTACCCTCTTCGGTAGTGGAGCTTCTGGCAATAAGATTTTCAACTGTATCAACCGCCCTGACTATCAGATGGTCAACAAGTTGAAAGAGGTATTCTATGACAACCGTTGGACTCCAGAGAATCCTAATGGAACTAAGCCACGTGCAGGTGCTGACAACATGGATAAGTACGCTTGCTCAAGTGCCATGGTATATGATGGCTCTTATTTCAAGATCAAGCAAATCCAGTTGGGTTACAACTTGCCAAAGCATCTCTTAAAGAAGGTGGCTATCAACAGCCTTCGCCTTTATGTATCACTTGATGATTTCTTCACCATCACCAAGTATCCAGGCTTCGACCCAGAGGCTTCAGCCAATGCCACCAGTGGTATGGGCATCGACAAGGGTGCTTATCCTATGGCAAAGAAAGTCGTCATGGGTTTCAACTTGGAATTTTAGACAATACAAATTATTCATCTATTAATGATTTAGCGTATTATGAGAAAGAATATCATATATAGTTTGCTCCTCGTAGTGGCAGCTTTGTTTGCTGGTTGTGAGAGCAGACTCGACATAGCGAAACATGGCAACATGGGCGGCCAGGATGATTTCTATCAGACCGATGAGCAGACCGAGCAGGCAGTGGCTTCCATGTATTCCAGTTTGAAAGGACTGTATTATAACTGGTTTTACACCAAGAACCTCCTGTCTGATGACGTGTGGTGTGGTGGTGGTCAGCGTGGTGACAACACCTCCATGGAGCAGTTGAACGAATATACCTACGGTACTGACAATGGTATGATACAAGGTGTGTTCTCTAGCTTGTATGGTTTGATTTACCAGTCCAACTTGGTGATTGAGAAAGTTGCAGATGACACTCCTGTCAAGAAACGTGCCATCGCTGAGGCTAAGTTCTTCCGTGCTTGGGCAAACTTTGAACTTGTTACCTTGTGGGGTACAGCTCCTCTCGTAGATCATTTGTTGGAACCTGGTGAATATCGCCAAGGCAATAGCACACCTGAGGCTCTTTGGGCAGCTGTAGAGTCAGACCTAAATGATGCCATCAGCATGAATGCACTTCCTTCCAAGAAGAACAAGGACGATCAGGAGACGGGTATGCGTGTTACCCAGGAAGTGGCAAAGGCTTATTTGGGCAAGGCTTATCTCTTCCAGAAAAAGTATCAGAAGGCTGCAATCGTACTCAATGAGGTGGTGGCTTCCGAGAAGTACGACCTCTTCCGTGGCGACTATGATATGCAGTTCCATGCCGTCAACAACAACAACTGTGAGTCTATGCTCGAACTCCAGTGGCGCAACGACCAAGAGCAAACTTGGAGCCAATTTGACATGACCTTCTTGATGCAGGGATGGCGTACAGCCTATTTCAATATGAGCGGTACTGCTGCCAACGAAATTGCCCAGGGTACATACGGATTCTTGAATCCTCGTAAGTCCTTGTACGATGCTTTTGTTAAGGCTGAAGGTCCTGATGGTTATCGCCTCAAGCATACGATGCTGAATGAAAGCCAAATGGCAGAATATGGCGCAAAAGTTTCGCCAGGTATGGCTGTCTATGGATGTGAGGGATATTTTATGTTCAAGAATCGCCCGTTGAAATCTGACTGTATCATGGATGCATCTTATTTTCAGGGATTTCAGTATACCGACCGTCGCATCATGCGTTATGCAGAGGTGTTGCTGTTGGCTGCCGAGGCCAACTTGCAGGCAGGTCAGACCGACAAGGCGCTCTCAGACATCAACCAGATTCGTGAGCGTGCCAAGGAGACTCCTTTGACCAGCGTCACCTTGGATGACATCAAGACCGAGAAGCGATTGGAGCTTTGCTTGGAGTCTGTACGTTATCAAGACTTGGTACGTTGGGGAGATGCAGAGGCAAATCTTGGCGCTCAGGGCAAGCAGATTCCTAACTTCAGTTCCAAGGGTGTGAGCTGGGATTACTCCAATTCATCTTGTGGCTTCCAAGGCAAGCACAAGTTGCTGCCTATTCCTCTCAAGGAAACGGAGCTGAACCCTAACATTCAACAGAACGAGGGATGGTAATTATCTTATTAACTGACGATTAAAAAAATGAGATTATGAAAAGATATTTAGGTTTAATAGTAGGTTTCGTTGTTGCAGGTTTGGGCTTTACCGCCTGCAACGATGATGCCATCGACAATCTGCAAGGTGTGTATAGCGATATGCAGATTTGCCAATCCAGTGAGGCTACAGTACAGCCTACCATCAAATTGAAGAAAGGCATCAAGTCGCTCAATGTGGATGTCAAGGATGCCCAAGGCAATGATGTGACCATCAACTTTGGAAGCAGCGAATGGATCTTGCCTTCTGCCACCTATACCGTTTCGAATGCTGTGGCAAACAAAACTTGCGTGGTGAAGGTGAATGGCGAGACCATGCAGAGTGGTGACATTGATGTTACCCTCTATTCGGGAGTTTATTATTTCAGCGGTTTGTTTACCAACGCTGCTGGCAAGCGTGTGAAGCTCGACTATCATGGACGCTTGACTTTCGAGATGGGTGTAGATGACCCAGAGGCTTCTGGTTATACCTTCTCTATCGCAACCTCTCCTGTGATGACACGCGATTGGACAACCGGTCAGACAACCTTCTTCCCAGACGTTACCAAATATGTGATGACCGTAAAGAATCCTGAGGGCAAGGTGATGGCATCTTTGGAGGCTGTCAACTCCAACAACTTGCAAGCTGAGGGCTTGGCAGGTACTTATACTATCCAGGGTGGCTCTACAGCTCCTTGGTTGATGGATAATGGTTATGCCATGCCAGCATACGGTGCATTTGGCGGAAGTTATTTCGTGGACGAGGCGGGCAAGAAGCAGTATATCTCTTCTGGTTCTATCGTGATTAAGACCGCAAAGGATTCCGAGGGTATGAGCTTGTTTACTTTCTCTGGTTCAAACTTAGGCACCGTGGATGTTACTGGTGCTGCAGGAATGGGTAATTTTACCGTGAAGTTTGCTTCTGTGGAAGTGCAATAATCATAAACTTATAAATATAATAAGGTGTAAAGACAATGAAAAAGTTATCAATATTAGTTATTGCATTATGTATGACATGTGGCAGTGCTTCGGCACAGCAAGCCCTCTTCGGAGGGCAAATGCCACAGTCTCCTGAGATTCATGCAGACAAGACCGTTACTTTCCGCTGCATGGCACCAGAGGCACATAAAGTACAGATAACAGGTGACTTCTTGCCAACTAAGAAAGTTGATACCCCGATGGGTAAGTATGATATGCCTGGAGTAGCCGATTTGAAGAAGGATGAGAAGGGTGTGTGGTCTTTTACAACCACTGCTCCTTTGGCACCAGAGCTTTATAGCTATACAATGATGGTGGATGGCGCCAGTGTTACCGACCATCTCAACGTCTATACCGTGCGTGACATCGCCAACGTTTCCAACTATTTCTTGATAGGTGGGGGAAAGGCAGATCTCTACAAGGTCAACAAGGTAGCGCATGGAACCGTATCAAAGGTCTGGTATGATGATGCCAAAGCTGGCCTTACTCGCCGTATGACAGTATATACTCCTGCTGGTTACGAGACCAGCAAGCAGAAATATCCTGTGCTTTATCTCTTGCATGGCATCGGTGGCGACGAGGAAGCGTGGATGGATTTGGGACGTGCTTCGCAAATCCTCGATAACCTCATTGCGCAAGGTAAGGCGAAGCCAATGATCGTCGTCATGACCAATGGCAATATCTCTCAGGAGGCAGCTCCAGGACAGACTTCGGATAATCTGATAGTTCCTACATTGGGATTGCCTAAGACCATGGAGGGCTCTTTCGAGGTATCTTTCCCTGAGGTAGTGAAGTTTGTGGATGCCCGTTATCGCACTTTGGCAAATAGTCAGAACCGTGCCATAGCAGGTTTGTCTATGGGTGGCTTCCATTCCCTTTACATTTCCATCAACAATCCTAAGACCTTTGGTTATGTGGGGCTCTTCTCGGCAGCCATTGGCAAGGAACAAAGAAGTGGTGGCGCCAACGAGTACATCTATGATAACTTCGACAAGAAGTTGGCAGACTTGTTTGCTGCCAAGCCAAAGCTCTTCTGGATTGGTATCGGCAACACCGACTTCCTCTTTAAGGACAATACCGCCTTAAGAGAGAAACTGACCAAGAACCATTATCCGTTCACCTATATGGAGACCGATGGCGGTCATATCTGGCGCAACTGGCGCATCTACCTGGGTGAGTTTGCCCAGAAAATCTTTAAGTAACTTCAAATAACATCACAATGAAAAAGATAACATTTTTGGCAACAGCCTTGCTCTTGAGTATGAGCAGCTTTGCACAACAAGCTTTGTTCGACAACGTACCTGTGGTATCTCCAGAGGTAAACGCCAACCATACAGTAACCTTCCGTCTCAAGGCTCCCAATGCACAGAAAGTGCAGATTACGGGCGACTTCTTGCCTACCAAGCAGATTGATACCCCTGTGGGAAAGTATGATGCACCGGGAGTGGCAGACTTGGTGAAGGATGACAAGGGAGTATGGAGCTTTACCAGCACTAATCTTTCTCCTGAGCTTTATTCTTATAATCTCATCTTGGATGGTGTGAAGATTGTGGATCCTGGAAGCGTCTATATCACTCGTGACATCACTTCGGAAACCAATATTTTTATCTTGTCTGACAAGAAAGGCGACTGTGGTGACCTCTACACCGTCAATGAGGTGCCTCATGGCAATGTGCAGAAGGTTTGGTATGACAGTCCTACGCTCAAGATGCAGCGTCGTATGACCGTCTATACCCCAGCAGGTTACGACAAGGGCAAGGATTACCCAGTGCTCTACTTGCTTCATGGCGCAGGTGGTGATGAGGATGCTTGGACTACTTTAGGTCGTGCACAGCATATTCTTGATAATTTGATTGCCACTGGTAAGGCTAAGCCTATGGTAGTGGTGATGACCAATGGCAACCCTAACTGTCAGGCTGCTCCTGGCGAATGGTCGGCAGGTATGTATGTGCCTTCTTTCTATGGTTACCAAGGTGCCAAGGCGGTGGCTACGATGGATGAGAGCTTCCCTGATGTGATGAACTATGTGGAGAGCCATTACAAGGTGGGCAAGGATAAGGCGCATCGTGCCATCTGCGGTTTGTCAATGGGTGGTGGACACTCCTTTGACATCTCTCGCCGTTTCCCTAATAAGTTTGATTACGTTGGTCTCTTCTCCGCTGGTTTGCATGTGGGAAAGACTGGCGATTTTCGCAGCGATTTCTATAAGATGCTGCAAGAGGACGAGGAGGCGAAGCAGCAGTTGGCAACCTTGTTTAAGAACAAGCCAAAATTGTATTGGATAGGTATGGGAAAGACCGACTTCTTGTATAAGAGTACAGCCGGCTTGCGTCGCTATTTCGATGAGAAGGGGTATAAATATACCTATATGGAGACCGAGGGCGGCCACATCTGGCGCAACTGGCGTGTCTATCTCACAGAGTTCGCACAGAAGATTTTCAAATGATAAAATAAGTTTTTCAAGTAAGAGTTTTGTAAAAGATTATTTAAAAAATAAGATATAGACAATGATAAAACAATTATTAGTTTCTTCATGTGTGCTTTTTTCTGCGACTTTCGTAGTTCAAGCACAGAACCCAAAGTTGGGTGTGTCTCCTATCCAGGATGTCATCAATGCGATGACTCTTGATGAGAAGATTCAGTTGGTGGTAGGTTCTACGGGTAAGTATGAGAGCCAGATGGAGGCTACCATTGGTAACCAAGGTCAGTTGGTACAGGGTGCCGCAGGTCAGGTGAATGGTATAGAGCGTCTGGGCATTCCTGCTACGGTTGTAGCCGATGGCCCTGCTGGTCTTCGCATCGATCCTAAGCGCAAGAATACCGACAAGACGTTCTACTGTACCCACTTCCCTGTGGCTACAGTGATGAGTTCTACCTGGAACAAAGACTTGGTGTATTCCGTAGGTACCTCTATGGGAGACGAGGTGAAGCATTATGGCGTAGATGTCTTGTTGGCACCTGCTACCAATATTATGCGTAATCCTCTTTGTGGTCGTAACTTTGAGTATTATTCAGAAGACCCATTGTTGGCTGGTACCATTTGTGCTGCTATGGTGAATGGTATCGAGAGCAACGATGTCGGTACTTCGTTGAAGCACTTTGCACTGAACAACCAGGAGACCAATCGTACTCGTAACAATGTTATCGGTAATCCACGTACTTTCCGTGAGATTTACTTGAAACCTTTCGAAATCGTTATCAAGGAGGCTCAGCCTTGGACAGTGATGACTTCTTACAATCTCATCAATGGTACGATGTCTAGCGAGCGTTGTGACTTGATAACAGAGATTCTTCGCCATGAGTGGGGATTCAAGGGTATGGTGATGACCGACTGGTTTGGTGGTCTTAGCGCAGCTGCCCAGATGGAAGCGGGTAACGACCTGTTGATGCCAGGTAAGGCAGACCAGGTGAAGGAGATTCGCAAGGCAGTGCTCAATGGTCGCCTGTCGATGGAAATCCTCGACCGCAATGTACGCCATATCTTGGAGTATATCATGCAGACTCCTCGTTTCAAGCAGTATGTTGCCGACAACAACCCTGATTTGAAGGGACATGCTTTGGTGGCTCGCAATGCCGCTACCGAGGGAATGGTGTTATTGAAGAATAACAAGAATGTATTGCCACTCGTTCAGAAGATTAAGAACATAGCTCTCTTCGGCAATACTTCTTATGATTTCATAGCTGGTGGTACTGGTTCTGGCAATGTTAACCATGCTTATGTGGTAAGTTTGTTGGATGGTTTGAAGAATGCTGGCTATCAGGTGGATGGCGACATCCAGAAGTCATACATAGAGTATGCTCCAAAGGCAAAGGCAAATTTGCCAAAGCCAAAGAATCCTTTGGAGGCTTTCTTGCCGGGTCACTTCATCCCTGAGATGAGCCTTGCTGAATTGAATATGTCAGCTGCCGTCAAAAACAACGATATGGCAATCATCACTATTGGTAAGTCGTCTGGTGAGTTCTTGGATCGAAAGATTTCTGATAGCTTCAATCTTACCAAGGAGGAGAAGGATATGATTTCTGGCGTTTGCAACGCTTTCCATAAGGCAGGTAAGAAGGTGGTTGTCATCTTGAATGTTTGTGGCGTTATTGAGACCAAGAGTTGGATTGGCGGTCCTGATGCTGTATTGCTGTCTTGGTTGCCTGGTCAGGAGGGTGGTAACTGTGTTGCTGACATCTTGGCGGGTAAGGAGAATCCTTCTGGTCGTCTTCCTATGACATGGCCTGTAAGTTATAACGATGTTCCTTCTAAGGCTGATTTCCCTAACCCTGAGACTGTCAAGGTTGACGATGTACTTGGTATGTTTATGGGCAAGGGCATCGGTAGCAAGGGCGACGTGAAGAATGTGGATTACACCGAGTATAATGATGGTGTTTATGTAGGTTATCGTTATTACCAGACTAAGAATGTGCCTGTATCTTTTCCTTTTGGTTATGGTATGAGCTATACTACCTTTAAGTATGGAAAACCTGTGGTAACGAAGGATGCACAGGGCAATATCAAGGTCCTGGTGACTGTGAAGAATGCTGGTAAGGTAGCTGGTAAGGAAGTTGTTCAGGTATATGTGGCAGCTCCTGGCAAGGATATGGATAAACCAGCCAGGGAACTTCGTGGTTTCGCCAAGACTAAGAAATTGCAGCCTGGTGAGTCGGAGACTGTTACTATCGACATCCCATACAAGAACCTGGCTTCTTTCAATGAGGTTGATAGTCAGTGGCAGGTTGAGGCTGGTAATTACAAGGTGATGGTGGCAAAGAATGCTGCCGATCTCAAGCCTCTCACTACCGTGATTACTGAGGAAGCTGGTGTAACCGAGAAGGTTCGCCCTTGCTTGCTCAAGGAAGTAAAGTAGCTCTATGAAAGATAAAGCTCAATAACAAAAGAGCTTGATGGTAATAAAGCTTTTAATGATATATAAAAAGAGGATGCGCTATCAACTGACGGCGCACCCTCTTTTTATATTTTATGGATTTTTGTAAGTCTCTGCACGGTTATACTATCCAGAGATGGAATCCCTTTGATTCCAAAGCCTCCTTGATTTCTCTTACGTGTTCCTCGTCGCGAGTCTCCATGGTGAGGCGGAGCACGCAGGCATTCACCTTGTTGCGGTTGGCAGAACGGTCGTGGTGAACACCGGTGATGTTGCCACCCAATCCGGCGATGACAGAGCAAACCTCTACCAATTCGCCCGGTTTGTCATCCAGCTCCATCTCGATGGTGCAGAGACGGCCGCTCTTGGCAAGACCACGGGTGATGACGCGGTTCAGGATGGTTACGTCGATATTACCGCCGCTTACCACGCAGATGGTTTTCTTGCCCTTCACCGGAACCTTGTTGTACATCACGGCTGCCACGCTGGCCGCACCGGCACCTTCGGCTACCATCTTCTCGCTCTCTATGAGTTTCAGGATGGCTGCACAGATCTCATCCTCGCTCACGGTTACGATTTCGTCAACATAGTTGGAGCAGGTTTCAAAGGTAATCTTGCCCGGTTCCTTTACGGCAATACCATCGGCTACGGTTGCTACAGAAGGCAACTTCTCCTGTTTGTGATCGTGCAGACTCTGTACCATACTTGCTGCTCCTTCAGCCTGAACACCATATACCTTTACATGCGGATTCAACGATTTGATGGCGAAAGCCACACCCGAAATCAGACCGCCGCCGCCAACAGGCACTACTACAGCCTCTACATCAGGCAGCTGGTCGATAATTTCCAATCCGATGGTGCCCTGTCCGGCGATGACATTCTCATCATCGAAAGGATGAACGAAGGTGTAGCCATGCTTATCTTTCAGTTCCAGCGCCTTCTGGTAGGCATCATCGTAAACGCCAGGTACCAGACAGACTTCAGCACCCAGTCGCTTGGTAGCTTCGACCTTAGAGATAGGAGCGCCTTCTGGCAGACAGATGAGGCTCTTAACGCCCATGGCTGTAGCTCCCAGCGCTACACCCTGTGCATGGTTGCCCGCAGAACAGGCTATCACACCCTTCGCCTTTTCTTCATCGGTGAGTTGTGAAATCTTATAGTAAGCACCACGAATCTTGAACGAACCGGTCTTCTGCAGGCACTCTGGTTTCAAATAAACATCACTCTCTGGGTTGAGTCTTGGCGTGTGAACCAGCTCAGTCTTTCTTATTACCTTGCTCAGCACGAAGCGAGCCTTATAGAAATTGTCAAGTTGTAACATAACTGCTGATATGTGTATAGTTTATTTCGTGCAAAGTTACTATTATTTGAAGAAAATACAAAATAATTCGGTTTAATTTTTGTTTATTCGATAATATTGCTTAACTTTGCGGCATAAAAACATAGTAACAAATAAACTAATTACTTTTATCTGGAAATGAAGAAAAACGTTTTAGCAGTAGCGTTGGCATTGATGGCAAGCATCGGTGCATACGCAGAGAAGAATACTATCAGTTCTCCTGATGGTAAGTTGAATGTCGTGGTAGAAGACCGCGATGGTAAACTCTATTATTCCATCGACTATGCAGGCAAGCGAATGATGGAGGAATCACAGCTCGGACTCCTTGCCAATGTAGGCGATTTCAGTCAGGGGTTGACCTATCAGGGCAAGAATGAGATAAAGGTGGAGAAGAGCTATGACCTCCGCACCGCCAAGGTTTCGCATGTAGATTATCATGCCAACCAGCTCAACGTGACATACATCAACGGTAAGAAGCAGCCGATGACGGTTACCTTCAATGTAAGCAACAACGATGTGGCTTTCCGTTATACTTTTGATCAACTGAAGGCTCAGCATATCATCGTAAACGAGGAGAAGACTGCCTTCAATCTTCCTAAGGTAACCACCACTTACCTCTGTCCACAGTCGGATCCGCTCATCGGTTTTGCCCGAACCAAACCAAGTTATGAAGAAGATTATAAGGTGGATCAGCCTCTTACAGCCAAGTCGGGTTATGGTCATGGCTATACCTTCCCATGCCTTTTCAAGGTAGGTGGCGATGGCTGGGTATTGGTCAGCGAGACGGGTACTCACGGCAACTATCCGGGTTGTCACATCAGCGATTATGATGCTGCAAAGGGTTATCAGGTAGCCTTCCCTATGGAGAAGGAGGCTGATGGCATCGGTTCTACATCGGCAGCTTTCATTCTTCCGGGTTCCACTCCATGGCGCACCATCACCGTGGGTTCAGATTTGAAGCCATTGGTAGAGACTACCATTCCATACGATGTAGTAGAGCCTCGCTATGAGGCATCCCAGAAGTATGGTGTGGGAAAATATGCCTGGAGCTGGCTCATCTGGCAGGATGGTTCCTGCAACTATAACGACCAGAAGCAGTTCATCGACCTGGCTGCTACCATGGGTTATGAATATGTGCTGGTTGATGCGCTCTGGGATACCCAGATTGGTAGAGACAAGATAGCAGAGTTGAGCAAGTATGCGCAGAGCAAGAATGTGAGTCTGATGCTCTGGTATAACTCTAATGGTGTGGCCAACGATGCACCTCAGGGACCTCGTGGCATCATGGATAACATCGTGGCCCGCAAAAAGGAAATGGCTTGGATGAAGAGTATCGGCATCAAGGGTATCAAGGTGGATTTCTTTGGTGGTGACAAGCAGCATACCATGCAGCAGTATGAAGATATCCTGAGCGATGCCAACGATTACGGCATTCACGTTATCTTCCATGGCTGCACCCTGCCAAGAGGTTGGGAGCGCATGTATCCAAACTATATTTCCAGTGAGGCTGTATTGGCTTCAGAGAATGTATTCTTCTCTGATTATCATGCCAAGCAGGAGGGCTTTGAGCTGACCATGCACCCATTCTGCCGCAATGCCGTGGCTGCGATGGATTGGGGTGGCAGCATCATGAACAAATATCTCTCTAAAGATAACAAGAGTCGTCATCGCCGTTATACCACCGACGTCTTCGAGATGGCATCGGCTATCATGAATCAGGCAGCCATCCAGTGTATCGCCATCTATCCGAATAATCTCTCTGAACTTCCTCAGCACGAGATTGATTTCCTGAAGAGCGTTCCTACAACCTGGGATGAGACCAAGTTCATCGCCGGTTATCCTGGAAAATATGCCGTTGTTGCCCGTCGCCATGGTGATAAATGGTATGTTGCCGGTTTGAACGGCACCGACCAGGTGATGAAGCTCACCCTGAATCTGCCAATGCTTGCCGGCAAGAGCGTTACCTATTATTATGAGACGGCAAGTAAGGACAAAAAGGCTCTTTGGCCAGACTCTCATGTAAAGACCGTAAAGGTGGATAAGAAGGGAAACCTGAAGGTAGTCATGCAGCCTAAGGGTGGACTGATTGTTGAAAAGTAAAAAAGTAAAAAGGTAAAAAAGTCTAGTGGGGTATAATCTCCCTAGTTTCTTTTTACCTTTTTACTTTTTTACCTTTTTACTTTTAAAAATCCTTTTTACAGAAATGTTCCAAAGCAGCAGCTATGCCATCTTCTTCATTGGAAAGCGTGATGTAGTCGGCTTCGGCTCTAACCTCTGGTGCTGCATTCTGCATGGCTACACCCATGCCTGCCAGTTTCAGCATGCTCAAGTCGTTGTAGCCATCTCCGAAAGCAATCATATCGGCTGGGGTGAGATTGATTTTCGACAGAAGGCGGAGCAGGGACTTTGCCTTGTCGATGCCTTTAGGAACCAGTTCCAGAAAGAATGGGGCTGAACGGAAGATGTCCATCCTGTCGCCCAGAATCTCAGAAAGCTCGTTTTCTGCCTTGAGCATATCTGCCGGGTCGCCTGTCATGAGGAGCTTGGTAGGGTGAGGCTCCAGGGCTTCGAACAGGTTTTCTACCTTTCGGATGTTCATCTTGTTGATACGCGATTCTTCCTTCACATACTGGTCGTCGGGCATCTCGGTGATAATCTCGTTGCCGGCATATCCCAGCAGGGCATGGTTCTTCTCCTTCGCGTACCTATATAATATAGGTATCACTTCATCAGGCAGGAACTGGGCGAAGAGTTTTTCGCCAGTCTTGGCATTCACGATGTTGCCGCCATTATAAGATAGGATGTATCCGCCTCGCTTATCCAGTTCCAGGCATTCCGCCACCGGTTCGATGCCGTAGGTCGGTCTGCCTGAAGCAAGGATGATAACAACACCCTCGGCTTCTGCCAGGAGCAGCGCTTCGCGGGTTTTCGGGGTAACCACCTTGTCGTGGTTGGTCAGGGTGCCATCCAGATCAAGGGCGATGGCACGGTATGGAAGATGATTCATATTTGATATATTATTGTATTTCTAATTTGACTGCAAAGGTAAGATAAAAAAACGATTGTAACAAAAAAAAGCGTTAAATATGATATAAATATAGGTGTTTGACTGATAATTACCTGCTTTTTATTGTTTATTATACACTATAGTCGGAAAGTTTTCTTATCTTTGCAACCGAAATGACAAACAATAATATTAAATTAATAAAACCTATTTGAAAATGAAGAGATTAATTTCAGCAGTATTGCTTTCGGCAGCCGTAGTTGTGCCAATCATGGCGAAGAATGCAAAGACATTGGGCAATGGTTATCCATTTACTCAGGTTCCTTTCACCAGTGTGAAGATTTCACAGAATACTTTCTGGGGTGCCCGGCTGAAGGCTGCCCGAGAAGTAACCGTGCCATTGGCTTTCAGCAAGTGTGAGAGCGAGCACCGTTACAAGAATTTCGATATGGCTGCCTATACCTTGCAGCATCCTAACCACCCGGGCTTGGATACCAAGGAGTGGGATGTGAGCAAGTTCATGGGCTTCTCTTTCGATGATACTGATGTTTATAAGACTATCGAAGGTGCCAGCTACATCCTCCAGACTTATCCGAACAAGAAGTTGAAGGCTTATATCGACAGCGTGCTCGATGTAGTAGCTGCGGCACAGGAGCCAGATGGCTATCTCTATACCGCCCGTACCATCAATCCAAAGCATCCACACCAGTGGTCGGGAAATAAGCGTTGGGTCAAGGACGAGGAGGCGAGTCACGAGCTTTACAACCTCGGTCACATGGTAGATGCAGCCTGTGCTCACTATCAGGCTACGGGTAGCACCAAGTTTCTGAACATCGCCAAGCGCTATGCCGATTGCGTGGTAAAGGAGGTGGGACCTAATCCAGGACAGGCTACCATCGTTCCGGGACACCAGATTGCAGAGATGGCTTTGGCTCGTCTCTATACCCTGACCGGTGAGAAGAAGTATCTGGATGAGGCTAAGTATCTGCTCGACTATCGTGGCAAGACCCATATCCGCAACCCATATTCTCAGAGTCAGGCTCCTATCCTGGAGCAGAAAGAGGCGGTAGGTCATGCTGTTCGTGCCGGCTATATGTATGCTGGTATTGCCGATGTGGCTGCCCTGACCAAGGATTCTGCCTATATGAAGGTCATCGACCGCATTTTCGAAAACATCGTTGGCAAGAAGTACTATCTTACGGGTGGTGTAGGTGCCCGTCATGCAGGTGAAGCTTTCGGCGAGAACTATGAGTTGCCAAACATGACTGCCTATAACGAGACCTGTGCAGCCATCTCTATGGTTTACCTCTTCGAGCGTATGTTCCTCCTTCACGGCGAGAGCAAGTATATCGACTGCATGGAGCGTACCTTATATAATGGTGTCATCTCGGGTATGAGCATGGATGGAGGCAGATTCTTCTATCCAAACCCATTGTCAAGCGATGGCAAGTATGCCTTCAATGCCGATGGCAACACCACCCGCCAGCCTTGGTTCGGATGTGCCTGCTGCCCAAGTAACCTGTGCCGCTTCATCCCTTCTGTTCCGGGTTATCTCTATGGCGTGAAGGACAACAATATCTACGTGAATCTCTTTGCCGGCAATACATCTACCATCAAGGTGAATGGCAAGGATGTGGTTCTGGAGGAGACTACCGAGTATCCTTGGAACGGCGATATCAAGATTGCTGTGAAGAAGAGCGGTGTAAAGAATGCCAACCTCCTGGTCCGTATTCCTGGATGGGTTCGCAATCAGGTGGTGCCTAGCGATCTTTACAAGTATAGCGATGCAGAGAAGCCTGCTTACACAGTAACCGTAAACGGCAAGGCTGTAGAGGCTGATCTCGATGCCAACAAGGGTTATCTCCCTGTCAAGAACATCAAGAAGGGCGATGTAATCCGCATCCATTTTGATATGCCTATCCGTACAGTTGTAGCTAACGGCAAGGTGGCAGATGATAAGGGCAAGGTTGCCGTAGAGCGTGGACCATTGGTATATTGCGCTGAGGCTGTGGATAATAGCAATGAACCTGTGCTCCATGCCGTTATGCCAGAGAAGCCAAGCTTCACTCTCGTTGACAACTACAGCATTCAGAACACGGAGACCAAGGGAGCCCCAGCCTTCACCGTAAAGGCTATCGTTACCTCTCCTGCCCATATTATCTACCAGAAGAAGGAGGATGTGGTCGCTGTAGATTGCACCCCTCTCACCTTGATTCCTTACTATGCCTGGAATCATCGTGGTGCCAACCAGATGAATGTCTGGTTCTATCAGGGCTTGTCGTTTATGGATAAGTAATAAATAGTTTTTTTAATCAAGAAAGCCTGGCAAACGGCGTTTGCCAGGCTTTCTTGTTAATATAGGTTAATCCCATTAAGAAAAACACTTTTTTTCCGTTTATGTTGTAGTTTTGAACAAATAAAACAAAAGAGAGCAAATGACAGAGAATGAATTCATCCATATCGTTCCGCAGTTGCGGCAGATAACCTTGCAGATCAGTCAAGGTTATGGTGTTGGCTGCGATGAGGCTGAGGATATCGCACAGGATGCGATGCTCAAGCTCTGGGCCATCAAGGATGATATTCAGTCTGCTGCTCATGCCAAAGGTTCGATGGGTTGCATCGCCAAGCATCTTTGCATCGACTTCTTTCGCAAGCGGAAGATGATTTCGATAGATGCCCAGCCTTTCGATAAGTCGCCTAGCCACTATGCGCCGCCCGATGTGGAAGTGGAAAACTCGGAGAACGAACAGTGGCTGCAAAAACGCCTCAAGGCTCTGCCCTCCAACCAATATCAGGTGCTTTATCTGCGACAGGTAGAGAAGAAAAGCTTTGAGGAAATAGCGCAAATCGTGGGCATCACCCCTGAATCTGTATCTGTCTTGCTTTCGAGGGCAAGAAAGCAGATGTTGCAGGAAATCAGAAAAAGATGTCGATAGCCCTTATATATAAAATAGGTATAATCAATAAAGGAGGAAACTGGATATGAACGAAAAAGAAAAGGACATACGACTGTTGCTCGACCGATTTATGGTTGGTGAGACTTCTCTGGAAGAGGAGGCTCTGATAGGGGAGTGGTTTCGTAAGCATCCCGATGTGAGCGATGACCTGAAGGAATACCAGATGATGTTTGGATATTTCGACGAGGGTATGCCTCTTGACCATGAGGCGGAGGAGCATGTAGAAAATGCTCATCCAAAGGCTAAGGCACGAATGCGCCGCCTATGGTTGCCGCTTAGTTTGGCTGCATCCATCGCCTTGCTGATAGGGTTTGCTATTCCTTGGGTAGGGCGACAGACAGGGCATCGGGATGATTCGAAGATGGCTCAATTCGAAGGAAGAACGCCTCCGGAGGATGTTGATTCTGCTGTTGTCCACGAGGAGAAATCGACAGATGCCAATCTTTCCATGCCTGAAAAGATAAAAAAGTCGGGTGATTCCGTATCTCCCAAGACAAGGAAGCACAAGCAGAGGCAATATCGTCAGCATCTGTTTGCTCCTGCTTCTCCAAAGCTTTGGATAGCTCAGAATATTGCTACCGATTCTTTGTTGGCAGAGCCGGAAAAGCTTGCCGATGAGCATCTCTGTGAGATGGAGGCACAGCAGAACGAAATGTTCTTCAAACTCTATCTCATCAATGCTCTTCAGACTCAGTCGCTCAATGCCGAAGTAGCCAGTGCCTCGTTCGAAAGCGAGGAGAATGTGCATGATGAGGACTATGTGAGTGGTGACCAAGAGGTTTATTAACAAGAAACAATTAAAAAGAAGAAGAATATGAAAACAACTTTTAAATTAGCATTTGTGGCTTGCCTGATGATGCTCTCTTCGGCTTGCCATGCTCAGGAGCCTATACCGGCTATCGACCAGGCTTTTGATGTATTCGCACAGGATTTGTTGAAAGGCGACTTTGTTACTTCTTCCTCTATGAATACCTATAATATTGGTATGATGAAGGGATTTGAGTTCGCTATTCCTGAGAGAAAGCAGAAAATGGTAGATACCTTTCAAAAGGCTTTATTGAGCAATAGTCGCCTCGCTTATATTAGTTTTACCAAGAAAGCGGGCTCTCTCAGTCTTGAAACGAATCGGGTGGGGTATGGCAAGGATAATTCCATGACTTACGAGTTTGGTACTCACAAAGACCGCAACTATAACCTGCAGTATTTCCGCGACAGCAAGGATTCTACCATGCGATATGTTTATGCCTTGGTATGGTATCAGGGAATGGATCGTTCGGTAAAGGGCAGTGTATATAAGTTCTACTCCAAGGATCCGCAAACCTATAAGAAGCCATTATCTTATAAGATGAATGCTGTTCAAGGTTTGGATTCTCTTGTTTCTCTGGGCAACATCAGGTATAACAAAAATCTGGTTCGCAGTTATGGATTGGATATGACTCCTCCAAAGGATGCGGCAGAGTTTATAATGCAACTCAACACGCTCCGTGCTGCCTTTAAGAATGCCAGAGACCAATACCCTTATTGGGGAAATCAGGTGACTCGGCGTACCCTCCAGACGGGCATTGCCAATAAAATAGTCAAGCTTTGTAAGGGATACGGCAAGTTGCTGAATGCTGACGAGAAGAAATTCTGCGCCTCTTCGCTGAATAAGATGAAGAAGGATACAGACGATGAATATCTGCAGAGTCTTCTGGAACTGACTGCCAATTCTTTGAGAAAGTAGTAAGTCTTGGAGGTATAAACAGAGGAAAAAGTGAAATTCTCTCTCTTAAAATACCGCTTAAAGCGATATTTGCTCTAAAATTATCATTTTCTAGACTTCGGTCTTGTTATAATTTCGTAACTTTGTACGCAAAAAGTAAACGATATGACTAAGAAATTGATAATGATATTAGGCTTGGTGCTTTCATCCATGTTGATGAAAGCCCAGGCTTTTTTTTTGTGCCTTTCCCGAAGGCTGGCGACAAGTATTGGCAGAAGCAGGTGCCCGTAGCGATGCGCAACGACTATATCCAGTTGGGCAATCTCTATCAGAAGAAGAAGCTGGAGAATATGGGCAGATTCATCACCACGATGTATATCAACGACCTTACCTTCGTGAATTTCTCGGATGCCCAGGCTCAGAATGTTCCGAATATCAACATCCTCTTTCCTTATGGAGCCTATCTCCAGAATGAGCAGATGATGCAGCTGGAGGTATACGTGGCAAAGAAATATCTGTATATGCAGAAGCCTTCTGAGCTTTACCGGAAATAGCCAACTGGCAAAATATAAATAGCCAACTGGCAAACTGCAAACAGCCGACTAGCGCATGAGTCGCTAGTCGGCTGTTTTACTGGAACAGTTATCGAAAACTCCTTTATTTTATATTCGTATAGGCTTCCTGCCAAATACTCTTCACTCTTCACCAAAAGCCCCGAATCCCCTGTGTTTATCGGCATTCCGAGGGGTGAAGAGTATTCGGGCACTCTTCACCTACTCTTCACCACTCTTCACCCTTCAGTTCTGGCTGATTTGCAATCCACCTATCAGTCTTTCACCTCTGTTCCCGTTTCTGAAGGTGAAGAGTGGTGAAGAGTGGGTGAAGAGATAAAAACAACTCTTCACCCCTCGGAATGCCGATAAACACAGGGGTTTCCGGCCGAAAGGTGAAGAGTGAAGAGTATTTTGATGATAGCTTCGTTTATTTCTTAAACAGTCTTTGGTTTCGCCTTCCAGACGATGCAAGTCATCAAGACAGACATCAGGGCTGCACCAATCCAGAAATAATTGATGTAGGTAAAGTCGTAAGTTTCTACGCCATTTACCAGATGCTTGTTGCCCTCGATGAGCAGACCGCTCATGATGTCCTGGATGCCGGCACCCACATAACTCGCTACGCCGACAACGCCAAGAGCAGCACCCGATGCATTCTTAGGCGCAATATCTACCGCCATCAAACCACCGAGGAAGCAAAGCAACACGCCGATGCTCAAACCGAACAGTACCATCGCCGTAGCATCAACCCAGAGATGATGGCCCGGAATCAGTAGGAACAGACAGAGCGCCAACGCATTCAGCAAGCCGAAGATAACGGCTGGCAAATAACGGCTGCCCTTGAAAATCTTATCAGATACCAGTCCGGATGATACGGTTCCCACAATACCCAGGATAGAGTTGATAGAGATGATGAAGCTGGCATCAATCGTAGTATATCCCTTCTCGTTCTCAAGATAGAAGATACCCCAGCTGTTAACAGCATAGCGGCTGATATACATGAAAGCACTACTCAAGGCTAGAATCCAGATGAGCGGATTCTTCAAAACCGCACTCTGTGCCTTGTTGTATGATTCTGTATCCTGCTTCTTTTCCTCTACCTTGATACCCGGCAGAGTAACACCCTTGCTGGCAGGTGTATCGTGGAAGAAAGTAAGGAGCAGGACAACGCCCGCCAAACCTACTATCGCAGCTCCGATAAAACCATATTGCCATCCGAAGGCACTCACGATGGAAGCCACAAAGATGAAGGTCATCGCCTCACCTATATTATGGCTCGCACTCCAGAATCCGTAGAACGTTCCTCGGTTCTTATCGTTAAACCAGCGGGAGAGGCCTACCACGCAGGAGGCAGCTCCCATCGACTGGAACCATCCGCTCAATCCCCACAAAACTGCGAAGAGGATGAAGGAATTGGTAAAGCCCAAAGCCAGATTCACCAAGGCTGTAACGAGCAGACCGGTAGACATCAGTCGCTTGATGTTGCTTCGGTCAGCAAGGAAACCGTTGGTAAACTTACCGATAGCGTAAGTGAAGAACAAGACAGAGCCGATGATACCGAGCTCAGTTTCAGAGAATACGCCATTATCTACAATCGGTTTTTTGATTACGTTCAGGCTGAGTCGGCACACATAATATGTACCATATCCTATGGTAGCAGAAAGGAAAGTAGCCCATTGCAGACGTTTCAGTTTTCTTTCGTTTTCCTCAGGTGTTGAGGCTTTAGCCGGAATCGGTTCCGAAACCTTATAGAAGTCTATTATTTTCTTAAACATATAATCCTTAGTTGTTATTTATGAAGTTTCTTTGCTCTCAAATAATCGAGAAGCAGGGCAGGGCGATCGGTCTGAATCAGTTTGAATCCCTGTTGGATAAGCCATCCCCAACTTTCATCAGGTTGTTTCAGTTCAACAGCCCTATCATCGTCGTGTTCAGCATTTTGTGCAGGCCATAAGGCGTTGACAAATACTTTGATGCCGTTGTCGTTTAGCTTTTTAATCAGTTCAAATACCTTATCGTTTACTTGAGAAAATCTAACCTCAAACGCTAGAGGTTTCTCATTCTGCAAGTAACTGTCGATAATGCTTTCTGCCTCTGGCTTGCATAAGTCTGCCTTAGGCATGAAAATTACTTTGTCTAGAATATCGCCATGCTGTTCCTTAATCGTTTGATAAGGTATCTTTTCCTTGACAACACATTGGTTAGCCGTACCGGTTTCTTCAAGAATCTTTTGAACATCTTCAAAGTATTCGTAGCCCTTGTCAACATTCACCAGAATCTTTCCCTTACAGAGCAACATGGTTTCTCTAAGTGTAGGAATCTTATGACGGGTAAGGCAGCCTGCGCCGTTCTTCAACCTGAGTTCTTTCAGTTCAGCCAGCGTATAGTCTTCCGGTTTTCCTGTACCATTGGTTGTGCGGTTCAGCGTATTGTCGTGCATCAGGATAAGTTCTCCATCCTTGGTTTTCTTCAAGTCCAGTTCAACCATGTCTACTCCCATGTCTATGCAGTTCTGAAATGCCTGAAGTGAGTTTTCTGGAGCATTACGCCAATCGCCACGATGCGAAACCACCAAGACTGATTGCTTGGCAGGAGCAGATAATTCAGAGAGGATTTCATTTAGGTGCTGTGCATAACTTGCAATAGCAAGCATGCACAACAAACCTAAACTTGTTAACCTTTTGAACATATATGCGAAACCTATTGAATTTTACTTATGAAGTTTCTTGGCTCTCAAGTAATCAAGAAGCAAAGCAGGACGGTCTGTCTGGATAATCTTGGTACCCTGACCAACAATCCATCCCCAGCTCTCTTCTGGCTGTTTGAGTTCTACGGCGCGATCATCATCATGTCCACCGCAAAGCTCAGGCCAAAGTGTGTTGATGAAAACTCTTGCTCCACTATCACGTACTTTCTTTATCAGGCGGCGAGTGTTGGCATCATCAGTCTTGAATACCAATTCGTAAGCCTTTGGCTTCATGTTCTTGATGTAACCGTCGATTACCTCTTCTGCACCAGGCTTGCCGAGGTTAACTACAGGCATGAAAATCATCTTGTCGAGAACATCACCATGCTCAGCCTTTACCACCTCGTAAGGAAGTTCAGCCTTGATGATGCATTGGTCAACTGTACCAGTCTCTTTCAATACCTTCATGGCATCGTCGAAGTAGTCGTAGCCCTTGTCAACATTTACCATGATTTTGCCTTTACAGAGTTCCATTACCTCACGGAATGTTGGAATCTGATGGCGGGTCTTGCAGCCTACACCATTCTTCAGGCGGAGCATCTTCAAAGAATCAAGAGTATAATTCTCTGGGAATCCCTTACCATTCATGGTTCGGTCAATCTTCTTATCGTGCATCAGAACCAGAACGCCATCCTTTGTCTTCTTCAAGTCCAACTCAACCATATCAACACCCATGTCGATACAGTTCTGAAATGCCTGAATAGAGTTTTCAGGAGCATTACGCCAGTCTCCACGATGAGAAACGACCATAACATTTTCTTTTGCAGGCTTATTGAAATTCTTAAGAATCTCTTTCAGATTGCTTTGTGCAAAGCTTATAGAAGAAAGCATGCACAATACGGAAAGTATATATATCTTTTTCATTGTTTATTTTAGTTTATAAGATGAGGAAAAATGATACCTTATTTATATATAGATTTCAAGAGGACCGGAGCCCTCTTGAAATGAAATGTTTTATTTATCGTAGCCTGGATTCTGCCACAAGATTTTAGAATCTCCAACCTTTTCGATTTCTGTTTGAGGAATAGGGAAAAGGAGTTGATAATCTTGAATGTTCAAGCCTTGTGTTGCCAATACGCTCTTAGCATATCCCATTCTAACCAAGTCGAACCAGCGATGGCCCTCGTATGGGAACTCTTTCTGGCGCTCATCGAGAATAGCCTTGCGGAAGCTTTCCTGTGTAGGAACATCTGCAGCTGTCAGTTTAGTAAGACCTGCTCTTGTTCTGGTTGCATTCAATTGCTTCAATGCGATAGAACCTTCTGAAGCATCATATCCAAGTTCGTTTAATGCCTCTGCATACATCAAAAGTACGTCAGCATAACGGAGAAGAATTTGGTCATTACCTACTTGATTGAATGATACATTCTTGGTATCCAGGAACTTAGTCATCAGATAGGCTTTGTTCTCTGCCTTCACATAAGTAATCATCTCCTTACGGGTGTCACCTGGTGTAAAGCAGTTTGCAAGTGCTTCTGCCTGACCGCTTTCATCGGTCAAGTTGGTAATATCGTACCAATAAGAATGACCTTCGTTTACGATCTCCTTATTAAAGTGAACTGCAAAGATAATCTCTGCGTTGTTCTTGTTGTTCACATCAAATACCTGACCGATTGATGGCAACAGAGAATACTTGCCGATGAGTTGAGAAAGAACTTCCTTTGCCTCGTTCCACTTATGGAATGTAAGATAAACCTTACCCAACAGAGCCTTGGCAGCATTAGCTGTTACACGTCCTGTTTCTGATGCAGAATACTTCTCTGGAAGATAATTGTTATCTACAATCTCCTTCAAATCACCAGCAATCAGATCGAACATCTGTTCGTCAGAGTATCTTGCAATTTTCAAAGCTTCTGCAGCACTTACTACATGCTTTGTTGCAGGAACGCCACCCCATACACGATACATGTTGAAGTAGTTCAAGGCTCTGATAAACATAGCCTCACCCTTATATTGCTTTTTCAAAGTCTCATTAAACTGCGCTCCGTCAATCTGGTCGAGAATCAGGTTGCAACGGTAAATGTTGTTGTTGAAGTTTGCCCAGTAGTTAGACAGAATACCATTTGAAGGCTTATCTTCAAAATGGTTGATGTCATAACGGTCCTGAGTACCAGCTGTAGGGGCTTTCACCTCCATGTTGTCGCTACGATACTCACAGCATTCTTTGTAGAAATTTACCTGAGACTGCAACTTAGCGTAGCAGCCGACTACAGCAACATTATAATCACTTGCAGTCTTATACACCTTATCAATCGTTACTTTACTTGCTGGCTCCAAATCAAAGAAGCTGTCTCCACATGAAGTCATCAGCAAAGTTACTAAAGATGCTAAAAATAATATCTTTTTCATATTGTGTAATTCTTTATAATGTGATGTTCAAACCAAACATATAAGTTCTTGCCAAAGGATAAGTACCATAGTCCTCACCTGGAGTCAGGTTCTGAGATGGACGGGCATTTACCTCTGGGTTGTAGCCGCTGTAGTCTGTGATGGTAAAGAGGTTCTGTCCTGAAACATAAACTCTCATCTTCTCAACCTTGAACTTCTGTGTGAAGGCGCGTGGCAATGTGTAACCCAATGCTAAGTTCTGAAGACGGAGGTATGAACCGCCCTCCAGATGCCAGGTTGAAGTACGTCCGTTACTACCTGTTTGCTTACGGTTAGCACGGTTTACCCAACCGCTACCTGGATTCTCTGGACTCTTCCAACGGTCAAGAGCTACCTTAGTACCATTTACGTTACCTTCCATGTTGTCGATGTAACGGCGGTTCAAGTTCAGAATCTTGTTGCCATAAACACCCTGGAAGTTAAAGTCCATATCGAAACCACCGTACCAAAGCTTGCCACCGAAACCATAAGTGAACTTAGGCATGTAGTTGCCGCATACAGTACGGTCCTTGTCCAAGTCAATATCACCACTTCCATCAACGTCAACGAAACGGAAGTCGCCTACTTTTGCATTGGCAAGGTGTGGATAACTGTCAAGTTCCTGCTGGTTCTTGAACACACCATCATACTTCAAGAGATAGTAGCTACCAATAGGTTTGCCTACCTCTGTAATATAATAAGCATGACCTACACTACCAGAAGAAATGATAGGTGCATTACCAGGACCTAACTCTTTCACCTCGTTGGTATTCTTGGCATAGTTAACATTGAATGAGTATCCTAAGCCATTAGCAAATGTATGCTGTGAAGTCAAGCCGATTTCCCAACCGCGGTTGTTTACCTTACCCAGATTCTGGAGAGAGGTGCTGTAACCTGTCAACAGAGGTACTGGTACATAAAGCAACATGTTTGAGGTGTTGGTATTATAGTAGTCTACAGATAAACCGAGGTATCCGTCAAACATCTGAAGGTCGATACCGGCGTTGATCATCTGGTTCTTCTCCCAGCTCAGGTCATCGCGCTTGATGTTATCAGGCTTGTAGCCATAAGCCAGACCATTACCAAGAATATAGTTGTCAATAGACATGGTAGCCAAATGGTCGTAGTTACCAATCTGGAAGTTACCTGTCACACCATAGCTGGCACGAATCTTCATGTCGTTGATGAAAGATAATTTCTTCACATTCTTGAAGAACTGTTCATCGCTGATACGCCAAGCTGCAGATGCTGATGGGAAGTAACCCCAACGGTTGTTCTTACCGAAACGTGAAGAACCATCGGCACGAATGGCTGCAGAAAGCATGTAGCGTCCCTCGTAGTTGTACTGAACACGAGCCAGGTAAGAAGCGATAGACCATTGTGTCTTGTCAGATTCACCTTCTGTTACAGTACCACCATTAATAGTATGGATGTAATCGTTAGGATAATCCGTTGCTGTAACATTATCAGTCTTCATAGTCTCTTTCTGTGCAGACTGTACCAAGACTGCAGAAATGTTGTGCTTCTTATCAATTGTCGTAGTGTAAGTAAGCTGATTCTCTACCAACCAGTTGAAGAAGAATGAAGAAGAACTGTAACCCTTTGGATTAGAAGGAGTATCATAGTAATTCTTTCCCTTCAAAGGCAAAGCAGACTGGCGATACTGGTCATTATGAGCGCCATAATAATCTCCACCCAAAGAGAACTTATATGAAAGTCCCTTCATCAATTCCAATTCTGCAAAAGCCTTACCTGTAATAGACAAACGGTCGGTAACATTAGACTGCAGACGAGCCATAGCTACAGGGTTCAATACCTCATTAATCTGGTAGTCGGTACCGATACGCAAGTAACCATTACCCTGATAATTATAAGAGCCATCTGGGTTATAAACAGGGAAAATAGGAGGCATCATCAACGCAGACTGAACGATTCCGTCTGCACCAGAAGCATTTACTGAGTTAGATACAGAGTAAGAAGGAGCGAAGTTTACGCCGAACTTCAGACGCTTGTGCTGACCAGAGAGGTTCAAACGGCCACCATACTTTTCGAAGTCGGAACCGATAATGATACCTTCTTTCTTCATATAGTTACCTGATACGAAGTAATTGATGCTGTTAGACTTACCTGAAAGCGAAATGTTGTGTCCGGTAGTCATCGCGCTACGGAAGATTGCATCCTGCCAGTCTGTATCTGTAAGACCAGTCTTTCCTTCCAAATATGGAACCAACATATCAGGAATCTTCATGTAACCTTCTTTACGTGAACTGTTAGGATCGTTAGCACTTCCGTTAGGATTTTTATCCAAATATGCGTTGTCGTGTGCATCCTTAACGAATTCTGCATATTCGTAAGCGTTCATCATATCGAGTTTCTTTGATACGTTCTGCACACCTACGTAACCATCGTAAGAAACAGAGAGCTTGTCAGAGGTACCCTTCTTGGTTGTAACGAGAACTACACCATTAGAACCACGGCTACCATAGATAGCTGCTGCAGAAGCATCCTTCAAAACTTCAACAGACTCAATATCGTTGGTGTTCAGGTTGGCAAAACCACGCTCCATAGGAACACCATCTACTACATAGAGAGGGTCGCTACCGGCGTTGACGGTACTTACACCACGAACGCGAATGCTTACGCTACCCTCTGGGTCTCCGCTAGGTACTGTTACCTGTACACCAGGCATCTTACCAGCCAAAGCCTGACGGAAGTCGGTAGAAGGATTGTTGGCAAGAGCCTCTGCCTTGACAGAAGACACAGCAGTAGATACGTCGCGCTTCTTCTGTACGCCATAACCTACAACCACAACTTCTTCCAATACCTTATTATCATCTGCCAGGTTAACATTGATTACTTCGCGACCATTTACCTTGATGTCCTGGTCCTTGCAGCCAATGTATGATACTGCCAACATACCGTCGGCAGGAATCTCGATGGTATAGTTGCCGTCAATATCGGTTACAACACCATTGGTGGTGGTACCCTTCTCCATGACGGTAGCGCCGATAACTGGCTCGCCAGTTTCGTCTTTCACTACACCACGTACCTTGATTTTCTTGCCATGAGCCTGAGATTTAGCTTTTTGCTGAGGCTTGATGACGATGTAGTTGCCTTCCATCTCATAGGTAAAATTAGTACCTTTGAGCAATTGGTTCAACATACCAAAGACATCATCACTTTTCTTGGTTAATGTAACCGAACGGTTAGCATTCAACTGTGAGGAGTTGTAGGCAATCTTGTACTTAGATTCCTTTTCAATCTTCTCAAAAGCTGACTTAAGCGTTACCTTGTTTGAGCTGAAGCTGACGTTCTGAGCCGAAAGGGTCATCTGGCCTGCTAGGAGCAAACAGAAGCATGACGCAGAGATTCTTTTAAGATTCATACTTTATCTTTTTAAGTTAATAATAATTTGCTTGTTACGTCTTGAAGACAACGGGAAAGAGAGTTACACCCAATTACAAAACTGTTAAAATGAAGTTTTTCTGAAAAAAATATCTTGTGTTCGCAAACACCCTGTAAATTTCTTCTTTTGGAAATTATAAATACATAATATGAAGGCTCTAAATTAGCATTTCTTGCTGCTAATTTAGAGCCTTGTTTTTTTTAAAGTAAATGCTTTGGGTATGGAAATAGCAGTAATGCTTTTGATAATCAGAACTTACTTCGTTCTTTCCTCAGACAGAATTTTTCTCAATTCCCGCTCGTACTGCTCTGCATCCTCAAAGTAGATAGCTTGCATTCCGAAACGCTGGGCGGCTTCTACATTCTCTATTCTGTCGTCAGCAAAAAGGCATTCTTCCGGTTTCAGATTGTATTTCTGGCAGATTCTTTCATAAATAGCCCTATCGGGTTTGATGATTTTCTCTTCTGAAGAAATCACCTGTCCTTCCAGAAGTTGGAAAATGGGATATTGGGCCATCGTTTCGTGAACCTTGGTGCACCAGTTGGAAAGTCCGTAAAGGTGGTAGCCTTCTGCCTTCAACTGGGTCAGCAAGGTGCGCATACCTTCCTTCTCGCCCCTTACAAAATCGTTAAAGCGCTGGGCTACGGTTGCTATTTCTTCCTTATATTGCGGCATGATCTGCTGCATCTTGCAGAAGGTTTCTTCGAAAGAATCTCCGCGATCCATGTTTTCATTCCACTTGCCGTCTATCAGGAGATGATAGAATTCTTCAGCCTGTTCGTGGGTCTTGAATATCTGGTCAAGCGTTTCAAAGTATTCGTAATCTACGAGTACTTTTCCAAAATCAAAAATCAAATTCTTTATCATGATATTTCCAGTTTATGTTATTATTTCTGTTTTCATATCCCGTGCAGAGATACTCTTTTATGAAAAAAGGCGCATCATTTTTACATAATGCGCCTTTTGTTTACCTATTATAATATATGCCTACCTGATGATTACTTCATCTTTCTTCACTTCATATTCCAGACCAGGAACCAGGTTCTTCAGGACAAACATGGCTCCCGAGAGGGTTTCGCCACGGTTGAAATGAACTGTAACCTTCGTCTTCTGGTGAATCTTTGAACGGAAGGTGAATTTCACTCCGTATGCATTACCCAGAATCTTACCAGCTTCTGCCAGCGTTACATCGTTCAGGTCAATCTCCTTGTTGCGCCAGCTTGTACCATCTTCTTCGGCCGAAACCTTGCGGAGGTTTACTGCCTTGGTCTTTACATTATATACTAACTGGTCGTTAGGCTTCATGCTGTAAACCTTGTCTTCCTGACCTATGATGCGGAGTTCTATCTTGCCGGTTTTGAGTGTGGCAGATACTTCATCTGTATTTGAATAAGATGAAACCGTAAAAGAGGTGCCCAAGTCGGTAATCTCGAAATGAGGAGTGCTGACGTGGAACGGCTGTGCATCATCATGCCTGATGTCGAAGAATGCCTCTCCCGACAGGAAAACCTTGCGTTCTTCTGCTCCCTTGAAAGAGGAAGGATAGAGGAGTACGGAACTCTGGCTGAGTCTTACTTTCGTTCCGTCTGCCAAGGCGATGACTTTGCTCTCTTCGTTGATGGTATGCTCCTGGAGCATGGTTGCCAGTTTTATATCCTTGAGTTGGTTGTTCATCTGGACGTAGAGCTTGCCGAATACAATCAGTATCAGCAGCGGTACGAAGACGGCAGCCAGTTTGGCAAAGTTGAAGATTCGAAGCGATTTTTTCTTTTCTATTTCTCTTGTTTCTTCTGTTTCGAAGAGGCGGTTGTATGCAGCAGAAATTTCTTCTTCTTCCATATAGGCTGAATCAGCCTTGTCCCATAATTCTCTAAATGCTTCGTTCGCCTCTTTATCGTCTTGTGTATTGGAAATCCTATCTAATACCCTTTCTTTTATTTCATCCGGCACATTGTGCCCGCTATAATAATCTATGATATCCCTTATCTTTGTTGCCATAATAAAAACTTCATTTATTTTTAAGACATGTTTCAATGGTGTTACACCCAATGCCAAGGTAACAAAATCATCAAATATAAGGCTTTTTTAATTTCTTTAAGAGCTAGGTTAAGATGATTTTCTACCGTTTTCTTCTGAATACCCAGCCGCTGGGCTATCTCTTCGTTCTTGAGATGCTGCTCGCGGCTCATGCGATAAATCATCTGGCGTTGTTGCGGCATGCTTTCTACCACCATGTCGATGAGCAGCTGGGTATCCTTTGCCACCACATCGTCATGTGGCGAAGATTCGTTGGCGTATCTGTCTGGCAGACTGTCAATATCTATTGGGATGATGTGCTTGGAGGAAATATAGTTGATGACAGTATATTTTGCCAAAATAAAGAGGTAGGAATCGAAGTCCTGGATATCGGCAAACTTCTCGCGTTTGTTCCATACCTTTAAGAAGATGAGCTGGCTGACGTCATCAGCATCATCTTCGTTTTTCAAGAGCATGGCCACAAAACGGTGTACCTTAGGATAGAACCTGCGGAACATCGTTTCGTATGCTTTCTTGTCTCCTTTCGACATTAATAATATTGTTTCTTTTTCTATTTCCATTCTTGCGATTATGTATGTTTAATACGATAATAGCTGCAAAATTAAACAAAATATCTGAAATTGCAAGCTTTTGCGGGCATTATTTCGAGAAAGGCACATAAAAATGTCCTTTTTATCCCTTTCTTCCGAAATCAGCTGGAATCTCGCCCCATTTCTTCGTTTCCCATTTTATAATAGGTATGTTGATGGGGTGGGTGCGCAGCCAGTTCTCGGCTCGGGCGATGACCTGATAGAGCTGTTCGGTCTGGGGAGTGCGCTCCAGTTTGGTCTTGCATTGTTTCTTGCTTACCCAGAGCTGGGCATTCACGCTGTCGCTATAAATTATCTTGTCGGTAATGCCCTTCTGCTGCATCAGGGCGAGGGCGTGGACGATGGCGAGAAACTCGCCGATGTTGTTGGTGCCGTGGATAGGACCATAATGGAAAACCTGGGCACCGGTCTGAAGGTCGATGCATTGGTATTCCATCGGACCGGGATTGCCGGAACATGCGGCATCCACAGCCCAAGCGTTGGCTCTTACCTCGTTGGGCAGAGGCAAAACGGTATCGTTTCTCCATGAAGGAGGATTTACGGGCATTTTATTCATATTTTTTTCTTTTTGGGGTTGGAAAACAAAAAGGATTGGCTAAAACTGAAATGAGCATGCGCCTTGGAGTCGAGCTCCAGGGCCATGCTCATTATGTCAAATAGTCAATATTTTTTTTATTTTTAAATTGTAGGTTATTATATCTTATGTATATATTACATTCTTTCTGGAACCTCGATGCCGAGCAGAGACATACCGTTCTTCAGGATCTTAGCCACGTTGGCTGCAAGAACCAGACGGGTAATCTTCTCTGCCTCGCTCTCAGCATTCAGGATGCTGTAGTCGTGATAGAACTGGTTGAACTCCTTGGTCAGCTCGTAGCAGTAGTTAGCGATACCGCCAGGGTTGTAGTTGTTGCCGGCATCGGCTACGGCTGCTGCGAAGTCGTTCATCTTCTGGATGAGGTCAATCTCCTTCTCGTTGATAGGAGCATCTGCGCCCAACTCAGCAGAAATCTCGATGCCCTCGGCTGCTGCCTTGCGCATGATGCTGCGGATACGAGCGTAGGTATACTGGATGAAAGGACCTGTGTTGCCGTTGAAGTCGATACTCTCTTCTGGGTTGAAGAGCATGTTCTTGCGGGCATCTACCTTGAGGATGAAGTACTTCAACGCTCCGAGACCCACGATGCGTGAAATCTCCTGGCGCTCTTCCTCGCTCATGTCCTTGAACTTGCCAAGCTCATCGCTTGTCTGGCGAGCCTCCTTGATCATCTCAGCCATCAGGTCATCAGCATCTACTACGGTTCCCTCGCGGCTCTTCATCTTACCATTAGGCAACTCTACCATTCCGTAAGAGAAGTGAACCAAGTCCTTACCCCACTTGAAACCGAGACGGTCGAGCAGGATAGAGAGCACCTGGAAGTGGTAGTTCTGCTCGTTACCTACTACGTAGATCATCTTGTCGATAGGGAAATCCTTGAAACGGAGGTCGGCAGTACCGATGTCCTGAGTCATATAAACAGAGGTGCCGTCTGAACGGAGCAGGAGTTTCTGGTCGAGACCCTCGTTGGTGAGGTCTGCCCAGACAGAGTTATCATCCTTGCGGAAGAAGAGACCCTTCTCCAATCCTTCTTCTACCTTCTTCTTACCCTCGAGGTAAGTATTTGACTCATAATATATCTTGTCGAAACTTACACCCATCATCTTGTAAGTCTCATCGAAGCCAGCGTAAACCCAGTTGTTCATCTTCTGCCAGAGTGCACGAACCTCAGGGTCGTTGTTCTCCCACTTTACGAGCATCTCGTGAGCCTCCTTGATCAGCGGAGCCTCTACTTTAGCTTTCTCTGTGGCAGCTTCTTCGTCCATGCCCTCCTTCATGTACTGAGCCTTGAGCTCTGCGATTTCCTCACGATAGTGCTTGTCGAAGGCTACATAGTAGTCGCCGATGAGGTGGTCGCCCTTCTTGCCAGAAGTTTCAGGAGTTTCGCCATTGCCCCACTTGAGCCAGGCGAGCATAGACTTACAGATGTGGATACCACGGTCGTTAACGATGTTTGTCTTGATTACCTTGTTGCCGTTAGCCTCCATAATCTGGGCCAATGACCAGCCGAGGAGGTTGTTGCGAACGTGACCGAGGTGGAGAGGCTTGTTGGTGTTAGGAGAAGAGTACTCGATCATGACGAGCGGACTGTTCTCAGTAACTGGCTTCTCACCAAACTTAGGGTCAGCGTTGATGGTATTCAGGAGTCCTACCCAAGCGGCAGGAGCGATAGAAAGGTTGAGGAAACCCTTAACCACATTGAAGTCTGCGATAACGTTAGCGCAGTTTTTCTTCAGGTATTCGCCGATTTCCTGTGCTGTATCCTCAGGCTTTTTCTTCGACATTTTGAGGAATGGGAATACGACGAGGGTAAGGTTACCTTCGAAATTACTCTTGGTCTTCTGCAGGGCTACCATCTTCTCAGGTACGTCCTGACCATAAAGCTCCTTCACCGCAGCGATGACCGAGCTGATGATTTCGTTTTCTATCTTCATTATTTAATATATCTTTTTTACCGGTAAAATTATCTTTTTAAACTGATTGAAGAGGGATTTGCAAGTTCCCTTTCCGTTTATGCGGCTGCAAATTTACAAATAATAATTGAATTGTGAAAGAAAAATTGCACATTCTTTTGTTTTTTGTCGCATTCTTTAGTTTTTTATTGCTTTTGCAACAGAAATGAAGTATTGCTGGGCTGTTGAAGACTGTCTTTAAAGGGAAGAAAGAACAGGAAGTATAAATGGGAATAGGAGCAAAGACCCCGCAAAAAGGGTCTTTGCTCCTATTCTTATCTGTTGGTAGCTGAATATAACTTCCGTGATTTATCCCTCAAGGATAATTGATGCCACGTCTTCGGGCGAATTCCATAGGAGTCCGTCTTGCAACTCGTCGTCGGTAAATCCGTTGAGTGCTTCCTGTGCTTCCCTTGGAGTAATGGCTGGAGTGCCGTCCTCGTTCTTAGTATCGAGCAAAGCCTGCAAGATGGCTGCTCTGTATTCTTCGATTGTCATCATAATTTTTATGTCGTTTCGTTGTTTATTTTATGATGGCAAAGGTAATGCATTTTTTTGGAAACTCCAAACTTTTTTGTCATTTTCTTTTAGCGGATATTGAAAAAGTTTTATATATTTATATGCCTTTCTATGATGGTATGGCTACCTTTAAAGGTGGATACTGCAGCACAAAAGAAGATGTTTCATGGTGCTGACTATGTGTTCATGGCAGACATGTGGAACCCAAAACACTTGAGTGACAGCAGACACTTGTGGGTACCTGTTTCTTGGGAAAATGGTGCTCCGGTGTTGAAAAAACAATAAAAAATACGGTCGTTCTGCTTGTTTCTAACTTAATTTTCATATATTTGCAGTTGCTTAGCTGAGGCTACCGGCAACATGGAGGCATATAAGATGCTCAAGTAAGATGCCTATATATAATAAGGTATAGAATAGCCTATATATAATAAGGTGTAATTTCAATCTAATGTATAAATAACTAACAAACATGAAACAGAGACTGTTCGTAACATTGAGTTTGGCAGGATTAGCAATGGCAACCTTTGGTGCAACCAAACCGAAGACTGCCATTAAGTCGTTGAATAAGACGACCATCCAACAGCCAACTTACACAGAATGGCACGACCTTCAGGTGAATGCCATCAATCGTTTTCCGTTGCACACCAATTTCTTCACCTATCCGGCAGATGACTGGGTTTCTGAGAAAGACGGTAAGATCGTGAGCAAGGATATCCTGCACATGAACAAGACGGAGAGCAAGTATTTCCTTTCGCTCGACGGAACCTGGAAGTTCAACTGGGTGGCTAATGCCGACCAGCGTCCTACCGACTTCTACAAGGAAGATCTTGATGATTCCAACTGGAAGACCATGAATGTTCCAGGCAACTGGGAGATGAACGGATTCGGTGATCCGGAGTATGTAAATAATGGTTTTGCATGGCGTGAACATTTCAATGAGCAGCCACCAGCAGTTCCTACCAAGGACAACCATGTAGGTTCTTACCGCCGTATCATCGACATCCCTGCCAACTGGGATGGCAAGCAGGTTGTAGCTCATTTCGGTAGCGTTACTTCCAACATCTATCTCTATGTAAACGGCAAGTTTGCCGGTTATGCAGAGGATAGCAAGGTAGCTGCCGAGTTTGACATCACTCCTTATCTGAAGAAGGGCAAGAATCTGATTGCCTTCCAGACCTTCCGCTGGTGCGATGGTTCCTGGGATGAGGATCAGGACTTCTGGCGCTTGAGTGGTGTGGCTCGTGAGAGCTATCTCTTTGCCCGCGATGCCAAGTTGCATTTGGAGGATATCCGTGTTACTCCTGACCTTGTAAACAACTACAAGGATGGTGTGCTCAATATCTCTACCAGGGTAAAGGGTAACGGCAAGCTCGTCTTCATCCTCTTCGATAAGGACGGCAAGCAGGTAGCAACCACTACTGGCGTAGCTAAGAACGGTACTGCCAATTTCTCTCTTCAGGTAGCTAATCCTCAGAAGTGGAGTGCCGAGACACCTTATTTATATACCCTGCAGGTTTCCCTGATGGGTGCTCAGAAGAAGGACGCTATGAAGGCGGCTAGCATGACTCCTGTCAAGGTAGGTTTCCGCAAGGTGGAAATCAAGAACAAGCAGTTCCTTGTCAACGGTCAGCCTGTGCTCATCAAGGGTGCCAACCGTCATGAGATTGACCCTGATGGAGGTTATGTATTGAGCATGGAGCGCATGATTCAGGACATCAAGATTATGAAGCGCCTGAATATCAACGCAGTCCGTACCTGCCACTATCCTGATGATCCACGCTGGTACGAGCTCTGCGATGAGTATGGTATCTATGTGGTAGCTGAGGCTAACCAGGAGAGTCACGGTTTCCAGTATGGCGATGATGCAGCTGCCAAGAAGCCGATGTTTGCCAAGCAGATTCTGGAGCGCAACCAGCACAATGTTTCCATGTACTTCAATCATCCTAGTGTCGTAACCTGGAGTATGGGTAATGAGACTGTGATGGGCGATAACTTCCTGCAGGCTTACAAGTGGATCAAGAGCCAGGACCAGAGTCGTCCGGTTCAGTACGAGCAGGCAAGCAGAGGCGAGGGTACCGATATCTTCTGCCCTATGTACTATCCTGTAAGTGCTTGTGAAAAGTATGCGAAGGACCCTAACAGTCCAATGCCGCTCATCCAGTGCGAGTACAACCATACTATGGGTAACTCAGGCGGTAACTTGAAGGATTACTGGAATCTGGTACGCAAGTATCCTATCTTCCAGGGTGGCTTCGACTGGGATTTCGTTGACCAGGGCTTGCACCGCAAGGTATTGAAGCCGATGACCATCAAGAATCCTGAGAAGATGAGCAATGAAGAACTCCGCAAGATAGAATATTGCTACGGTGGCGATTACAACAATTACGACCCTAGCGACAACAACTTCAACTGCAATGGTATCATCGGTCCTGACCGTCAGCTCAATCCTCATGCCTACGAGGTAGCCTACCAGTATCAGAACATCTGGGCTAAGTTGGTGAATGCAGAGAAGGGCGAAGTAAGTGTATACAATGAGAACTTCTTCCGCAATTTGAGTAACTATGCCTTGGCATGGAGCCTCATTGAGGATGGCGTGGAGACTCAGAACGGTACCATCGCTGATATCGATGTAGCTGCCCAGCAAACCAAGAACTTCACCATCCCTTACGACCTTTCTAAGGTAAAGGGCAAGGAGGTGTTCCTCAACATCGATTTCCGTCTGAAGAAGGCTGAACCTCTGATGGAGGCTGGTCAGATTGTGGCTTATGCCCAGCTGGCAGTGAAGGAGAAGAAGTGCTGCGGTCATTGTGCAGACAACATGGCTAAGGCTCAGGACGGCAAGAAGGTGAAGGCTAAACTCATCGACAAGAAGGGCGAGCAGGATATCACCGTTACTACTCCTGATCTGACCGTGAAGGTGAACCGTACCACCGGTCTCATCTCTGAATATACCTATCGTGGCAAGTCGCTCCTCGGCGAGGGCGGTACCCTGAAGCCAAACTTCTGGCGTGCTCCTACCGATAATGATTTCGGTGCCGGCCTGCAGAAGAAGTTCCAGGTTTGGAAGAACCCTGTCATGAACCTGAAGGGTGTAGCTGTTGAAAAGGATAAGAAGGCAAACACCATCAGCATCTGTGCAACCTATGAGATGCCAGAGGTGAAGGGCGAGCTGGAAATCGATTATCTCATCATGCCTAACACCGGTGCGATGAAGGTAAGCCAGGAGTTTGATGCTTCTGATGATGCCAAGGTCAGCGATCTGTTCCGTTTCGGTATGCTGATGCAGTTGCCATACGATATGGACAAGAGCCAGTATTACGGCCGTGGTCCTATCGAGAACTATTCTGACCGTGAGGACTGCATGCGCATCGGAATCTACAGCGATGATGCCGATAACCAGTACTTCCCATACATCCGTCCACAGGAGAGTGGAACCAAGGGCGATATGCGCTGGTGGAACCAGACCGATGCTTCCGGCTTCGGATTCAAGGTGAAGAGCTGCAAGCCTTTCTATGCTTCCGCCATCCACTTCGACACCGAAGAACTGGATGATGGTGATGACAAGGATCAGCGCCACAGTTTCAACCTGAAGAAGTCAAAATTCACCAATCTCTTCCTCGATGCAGAGCATTCTGGTGTGGCTGGTGAGAACTCTTGGGGTGCATGGCCTTTGGAGAAATATCGCCTCCATTATGGCGATAAGAACTTCACTTTCGTGCTCATTCCATTAGATAAATAGTAGAAAAGCAGGGATTTATACGAAAATCCAATATATTTAAACAGAAAATCCACCTCATTCGGGGTGGATTTTTTTATCTTTGCACCACCTATCACGGAAAAGTGTAGGTACAGCCTAAAAATAAAACAATAACAAACAATATGAGAAAAGCAAAATTTTTCGCAGCAGCATTGCTGGCGATGTCTTCACTCGGAGCTTTCGCACAGCATCAGTTTACTGTTCAGGCTAACAAGCCTGGAGCAGAAATCCAGCCTACCATGTATGGTATCTTCTTCGAGGATATCAACTTCGGTGCCGATGGTGGACTCTATGCAGAGATGGTAGAGAACCGTTCCTTCGAATTCCCACAGCGCCTGATGGGATGGAATACATTCGGAAATGTAACCCTCAGCGATGTAAAACCTGCCTTCGACCGCAATCCTCATTATGTAACACTTGAGAGCGCAGGCGCACGTGAGAAGCAGACTGGTCTTGAGAACCGCGGTTTCTTCGGTATGGGCTTGAAGAAGGATATGAAGTACGATTTCACCGTATATGGCCGTCTTCATCTCATCGATGGCAAGCAGGGCAAGATTCGCGTAGAACTCGTCAATTCAAAGAATGATGTCATTGCCAAGCAGGTCATCAACATCACCAATAATAAATGGCAGAAGCTTACTGCTACCCTTACTTCTCCTCAGACCGATGCCAAGGGTTTGATGCGTGTTTATCTGGAGAAGGGTTCTGAGAGCGTAGATCTCGACCATATCTCTCTCTTCCCTGAGGACAACTGGAATGGTCTCCGTGCCGACCTCGTACAGGATTTGGCTGACTTGAAGCCAGGCATCTTCCGTTTCCCTGGCGGATGTATCGTAGAGGGAACCGACCTCGATACCCGTTATGAGTGGAAGAACTCCGTGGGTGCTCCTGAGAACCGTCCTCTGAACGAGAACCGCTGGAGAGATACCTTCCCACATCGCCTTTTCCCTAACTACTATCAGTCATTGGGCTTGGGCTTCTATGAGTATTTCCTCCTTTCAGAGAAGATTGGTGCTGAGCCATTGCCTATTCTCTCTGTAGGTCTGGCTTGCCAGTATCAGAACGATGATAAGGATCCTAATGCACATGTAGCAGTCAAGGATCTCCAGAGCTATATCGACGATGCACTCGACCTCATCGAGTTTGCTAATGGTCCTGTCACCTCTAAGTGGGGTAAGCTCCGTGCCGATATGGGTCATCCAGCACCATTCAATCTGAAGCAGATTGGTATCGGTAACGAGCAGTGGGGTCCTATGTATCCTGAGCGTCTGCAGAAGTTCATGGAGCAGATTCATGCCAAGTATCCAAAGATCAAGATCTGCGGTTCATCAGGTCCATCTGCTGATGGAAAGGATTTCGACTACGGTTGGAAGCAGATGCGCAAGTTGGGCGTAGACATGGTGGATGAGCACTACTACAAGAGTCCAGAATGGTTCCGCAGCAATGCCAGCCGTTACGACAAGTACGACCGCAAGGGTCCTAAGGTCTTTGCCGGTGAGTATGCTGCTCATGCCGAGAATGATCCAAACTCTTGGGAGGCAGCCCTTTCTGAGGCAGCTTTCATGACCGGTTTGGAGCGTAATGCTGATGTGGTTTATCAGGCTACCTATGCACCTCTCTTCGCTCATGTAGAGGGATGGCAGTGGCGTCCGGACCTCATCTGGTTCGATAACCTCAGCTCTGTCCGTTCTGCCAACTACTATGTTCAGCAGCTCTATGGCGAGAACAAGGGTACCAATGTGTTGAAGCTTACCGAGAACGGCAAGGCTGTAGCAGGTGAGAATGGTCTCTATGCCACCGCTTGTTTCGATAAGACAACCAAGAGCTACATCGTAAAGATTGCCAACACCTCTAACGAGGCAAAGAAAATCAACGTCACCTTTAATGGTATCAAGAAGTTGAACCCAGGTAAGGTAACCGTTCTCCATGCCGACGATATTCAGGCAGAAAACAAGATAGACAATAAAAATGTGGTTGTTCCTGTTGTATCAGATGCACAGGTTCAGGGCAATGTATTGAACGTGAAGATGAAGCCAAACAGCTTTGTTGTATACCGTTTCTAATTGCCTACCTCCAATCTTCAATTAACCCTTAAGGTACAAATAGATAAGTGGATAATGTGAATCCCTTGCGACTCTAGTGGTTGCAAGGGATTTTTTTCTCTCCCAATGCCCTTGAAATTACATGGCGACGCAGGAGTTTTTGTGTCAGGACGTAGGAAAGATTACGTCGCCATGTAGGAAAAAGGCACTTTTATTCCTAATCCTGCTTGTTAGCAGACTATTAACGGCTTCTCAATAGGGATAATGCATAGAGAGGCAGTATGGTGACATGCCTTATGGCATTATCGTCCTGCTTGTCAATGTAATCAAATGATCCGAAATTCTCTAAGGAACAACGGAATGCTTCGGTGAGCTTTTTCTCTCTCATGAATAGCCAGAGACTCTTCATGCCGCCCTGAGTGCCCGATTTGATTTCGATAGGGGTAATCTTCATGTTGTGGATTTCCAGATAGTCTATCTCGGCAACACTCTTCCCCTTCTGCTCCCAATAAAACATCTTCTGGCGCTGGATGCATGGTTTGTAACGCATCATCTCGAGTCCGGCAACCATTTCTGTTACACCTCCCTTATTGACAAGTTCCTGAGGAGTGCCGGCTAAAATAAGTTCTATGAGCTGCTGAGACAGGTCGCCTTCCAGTTGAAGCACGGCTAACAGTAATCCTGGGTCCAGAAAGAGGACCTTCATGTTTTTCTCGTCAGTTTCCGCATCCAGCGGAATACCATTGCCCGAGGTAGCGACCACAGGAGTAACGATTCCTGCAAGTGTCAACAGGCGGAGGGCTTCTCTGATTTGTGAACTCTGATAATCTGCTGATATTTGCTTGTATGTCAGCTTCTCTCCTGCCTGATGACAGATGCCACGCATCGTTGTGCGCAGTAAATCTGGGTTGACTCTCTTTTTATACTTGCTGAAATCATCTTCGTATGTCAGAATGATGTCTTCCTGGATGTTTCTGCATCGGTTGAAATCGTGTGCCTTGGTCCATGCCAGAACAGATTCCGGCATGCCTCCAACAAGCAGGTAGGTGCGGAAGTATTCCACGAGTTTATCATGGAAGGCTTGATCTAAAGACTGGTTTCCGTATGCTTCATTACGGAGAAGGATGAGTCCTTCTTCGTGATTGGCATACAGGAATTCATCGAAAGTCATCGGGTACATGAAGAGCGAGTGAATCCTTCCTACTCCAAAAGTAGGGAGCTCCTGAAGCGTAAATTCCAAAAGTGATCCTGCGGCTATGACATGCAGTTCAGGATAATCTTCCTTGAAGAAGCGTAGTGCCATGATGGCTTCAGGGCATTCCTGGATTTCGTCGAGAAAGAGGAGCGTCTTACCTGCTTCTATAGGGACATTGATATAGCTACTGATTTTTTTAGCAATCAATCGTACGTCAATATCCCCCTGAAAGAAGGTTTTGATAGCCTTGTTACGTTCGAAGTTTACCTCGGCGAAATACTCGAATTGCTTTCCCAAGTTTTTAACTGCTGATGACTTCCCAACCTGACGGGCACCACGAAGCAGCAAGGGTTTCCGCATGGAATCTTCCTTCCAGGCGATGAGTTCTGAGTCTATGTTTCTATGTATATATTCTGCCATAATCGTAACTGTTTGAATAACAGGTGCAAATATAGCGAAAATACTCAAATCCGAGAAATAAATCGCGTTAAAATACTCAAATCCGAGAAATAATTGGCGATAAAATACTCAAATCCGAGAAATAATATGCGTGAATTGTCTTATCTTTTGCAGGCTAAGTATAAGAAAAGTTTGAATTTTGCATAAAAAATACGCTCAAACGCTAGCAATTTGCTCATTTTTTCGTAACTTTGCACCCGCAAACTTATAATTAATAATAAAAGAAAGAATGGCTAATTTGAGATTTGAGGTTGTAGCCGAGGCCTTTAAGAAAAGACCTGTAGAGGTAGAGGCTCCCAAGGTGCGCCCTTCGGAGTACTTCGCCAAGTATGTATTCAACCGCCAGAAGATGTACAAGTATCTGCCATCTGATGTGTATGAGAAACTCATCGATGTGATAGATAACGGTACTCGTCTGGACCGTTCCATCGCTGATGCCGTGGCTGCCGGCATGAAGCTCTGGGCTGAGGAAAACGGGGTAACACATTATACTCACTGGTTCCAGCCATTGACAGAAGGTACTGCCGAGAAGCATGATGCCTTCGTGGAGCATGACGGAAAGGGTGGTATGATTGAGGAATTCTCTGGCAAATTGCTTGTCCAGCAGGAACCTGATGCCAGCTCATTCCCTAACGGCGGTATCCGCAACACCTTCGAGGCTCGTGGCTATTCTGCATGGGATCCTACATCGCCTGTGTTCATCATCGACGATACCCTCTGTATCCCTACCATCTTTATATCTTATACCGGTGAGGCTTTGGACTACAAGGCTCCATTGCTCCGCTCGCTCCATACGCTGAGTGAGGCGGCTACCGAGGTGTGCCACTATTTTTACCCTCAGGTGAAGAAGGTGCAGACCAATCTCGGATGGGAGCAGGAGTACTTCCTGGTAGATGAGAGTCTCTATTCGGCTCGCCCTGACCTGATGCTTACGGGCCGTACCCTGATGGGACACGACTCTGCGAAGAACCAGCAGATGGACGACCATTATTTCGGAACCATCCCTGAGCGTGTGCAGGCTTTCATGAAGGATCTGGAAATCCAGGCACTTGAACTCGGCATCCCTTGCAAGACCCGCCATAACGAGGTGGCTCCAAACCAGTTTGAGCTGGCGCCTATCTATGAGGAGTGCAATCTTGCCGTAGACCATAATATGCTCCTGATGAGTCTGATGAAGCGTGTAGCTCACAAGCACGGTTTCCGTGTACTCCTTCACGAGAAGCCATTCGCTGGCGTGAATGGTTCGGGCAAGCACAACAACTGGAGTCTCTGCACCGATACCGGCGTACTGCTCCATGCAGCAGGCAAGACACCGGAGGACAATCTCCGTTTCGTAGTCTTCATCGTAGAGACCCTGATGGGCGTTTACAAGCACAATGGACTGCTGAAGGCTTCTATCATGAGTGCTACCAATGCGCACCGTTTGGGAGCCAACGAGGCACCACCAGCCATCATCTCTTCATTCCTCGGCAAGCAGCTCACCGACCTGCTCGACCATATCGAAAAGGCAGATAAGGACGAACTCTTCGCCCTGGCTGGCAAGAAGGGTATGGAGCTGGATATCCCTGAGATTCCGGAGCTGATGATCGATAACACCGACCGCAACCGTACCTCTCCATTCGCCTTCACCGGAAACCGTTTCGAGTTCCGTGCCGTAGGTTCAGAGGCCAACTGTGCGTCATCCCTCATCGTACTGAATGCTGCCGTAGCTGAGGCTCTCGAAAATTTCAAGGCTCGTGTAGATGCCTTGATAGCAAAGGGCGAGGACCAGACATCGGCTATTATAGATATTGTACGCGAGGATATCAAGACCTGCAAGCCTATCCGCTTCGATGGCAACGGCTATTCTGATGAGTGGAAGGAAGAGGCTCAGAAGCGAGGCTTGGATTGCGAGGCATCCTGCCCGGTAGTCTTCGACCGTTACCTGGACAAGGAGAGCATCGAGATGTTTGCCAAGACCAACGTGATGAGCGAGAGCGAGTTGAAGGCGCGCAACGAGGTGAAGTGGGAGACCTATACCAAGAAGATTCAGATTGAGGCTCGTGTGATGGGCGACCTGAGCATGAACCACATCATCCCTGTGGCTACCCACTATCAGAGCCGTCTGGCAAAGAACGTAGAGGGCATGATTCACATCTTCGGTGGCGAGGAAGGCAAGAAACTGACTGCCCGCAACGTGAAGATTATCCGTGAGATAGCCGAGCGTACCGAGGCAATAGAGCGTGGTGTAGAGGCATTGGTAGATGCCCGCAAGGTAGCCAACAAGATAGAGAGTGAGCGCGAGAAGGCAGTAGCATATCACGACACGGTAGCTCCAAAGATGGAGGAAATCCGTTATCAGATAGACAAGCTCGAGCTTCTCGTAGCCGATGAACTTTGGACATTGCCAAAGTATCGTGAACTGCTGTTCATCAGATAATATTTCCAGGATAAGGAATTGATATAATAAAAAAGAGTGCATTGCCGTTAACAATGCACTCTTTTTTTTGCTTATCCTGAGCAGAAAAGCGCAAACTAAGTTAAATATTCATAAAAGTTTGGGGTTAAAACTCGTAACCTACACATAATCAAATAAAAATGTGTAATTTTGCAGTCCGATTATTTCGGGGATACGCTTAGAGTCCCCAAGATATGGTGTGTTAATAGCATGCCCTGTGGCCGGGGTATGTGGTTAGTGAATCACCTGTCTGAATAGTGAGTAAAAAAGATTAAAAACGTTTTTTAGTAGTAAATTTAAATTTTAAAATGGACACATTAAGTTACAAGACTATTTCCGTAAACAAGGAAACAGCTAAGAAAGAGTGGGTCGTAATCGACGCTACCGACCAGGTTGTAGGTCGCCTCTGCTCTAAGGTTGCTAAATTGCTCCGCGGAAAGTACAAGCCAACTTTCACTCCACACGTAGATTGTGGTGACAACGTAATCATTATCAATGCCGCTAAGGTAGTTTTCACAGGTAAGAAGGAAACAGATAAGGTTTACACTCGTTACACTGGTTATCCAGGTGGTCAGCGCTTCAACACTCCAGCAGAGTTGCGCAAGCGTCCTGATGGAATGGACAAGATCCTCCGTCACGCTATCAAGGGTATGTTGCCAAAGGGCCCTCTCGGTCGTTCTTTGATGGACAACCTCTTCATTTACGATGGCACAGAGCACAAGCACGAGGCACAGCAGCCAAAGGCTATTGATATTAACCAGTATAAATAATTAAGGTAGAATGGAAGTAATTAATGCAATTGGTCGCCGTAAGAGCGCTGTAGCTCGTGTATACCTCACAGAGGGTACCGGTAAGATCACAATCAACAAGAAAGATATTGAGACATATTTCCCATCAGCAATCCTTCGCTATGTAGTAAAGCAGCCATTGCAGTTGCTCGAAGCTGAGGGTAAGTATGATATTAAGGCAAACCTCGACGGTGGTGGTTTCACCGGTCAGAGCCAGGCTCTCCGCCTCGCTATCGCTCGCGCGCTCGTTAAGATCGACGCTAACGATAAGAAGGCTTTGAAGGATGCAGGCTTCATGACACGTGACTCACGTGCTGTTGAGCGTAAGAAGCCAGGTCAGCCAAAGGCTCGTCGTCGCTTCCAGTTCAGCAAGCGTTAATCTTATACATATTTTATATATATACAGATTATATATAGCTGAGCTAAAAAGTTTAGTATCTAAATCGGTGAGATTCCATTAATCGGGGACTACTCATCGACTGATCTAACATTAGATTCAAAAAGAAAGTAAACACAATTAAAAAAGAAAAAACAATGTCAAGAACAAATTTTGACCAGTTACTTCAGGCAGGTTGCCACTTCGGACACCTCCGTCGCAAGTGGAATCCAGCAATGGCTCCTTACATCTTCATGGAGCGTAACGGTATTCATATTATCGACCTCAACAAGACTGTCGCTAAGATCGACGAGGCTGCTGAGGCTCTCAAGACAATTGCCAAGACAGGTAGAAAGATCCTGTTTGTCGCTACTAAAAAACAAGCTAAGGACGTAGTTGCTGAGAAGGCAGCTTCTATCAATATGCCATACGTAAACGAGCGTTGGGCTGGTGGTATGCTCACCAACTTCCCTACAATCCGTAAGGCAGTTAAGAAAATGACAAACATCGATCGTCTGTTGAACGATGGTACATTCTCTAACCTTTCTAAGCGCGAGTTGCTTCAGGTAAGCCGCCAGCGTGCTAAGTTGGAGAAGAACCTCGGTTCTATCGCAGATATGGCCCGTCTCCCAGTAGCCCTCTTCGTTGTTGACGTAATGAAGGAGCACATCGCTGTTAAGGAGGCTAACCGTCTTGGTATTCCAGTGTTCGGTATCGTAGATACCAACTCTGATCCTAAGAATGTTGATTACGTTATCCCAGCTAACGACGATGCTAAGGATTCTGTAGATGCTATCCTTACTGCAGTTTGCGGTGCTATCGCTGAGGCTCTTGAGGAGCGCAAGGCTGAGAAGGCTGACGACAAGGCTGCTGCTGAGCAGAAGGACCAGCCTAAGAAGAAGGCTGCCCGCAAGGACGAGGCTGAGTAATTAGGCAAAGAAATATATACTGAAGCCATTGATTCTGTTTATGATTCGATGGCTTTAGTAGCTTTTAAGCAAAGATTATTATTAACTTTTTAATATAAAAATATTATTATGGCTGTTTCAATTGAAGATATCAAGAAACTTCGTGCTATGACTGGTGCTGGTCTTGCTGACGTTAAGAAGGCACTCACAGAGGCTGAAGGTGATTTCGATAAGGCAAAGGAGTTGCTCCGTGAGCGTGGTCTCGCTATCGCTGCTAAGCGTTCTGACCGTGAGACTTCTAACGGTTGCGTTCTCGTTAAGAAGGTTAACGATTTCGCTGCTATCATCGCTCTCAAGTGCGAGACTGACTTCGTAGCTAATGGTGCTGACTTCATCAAGTTGACATCTGACATCCTCGACGCTGCTATCGCTGCCAAGGCTCACACTCTCGACGAGGTGAAGACTTTGAAGGTTGGTGATGCTGATGCTCAGGCTGCTGTTACACAGCGCTCTGGTATCACTGGCGAGAAGATGGAGCTCGACGGCTACTGTGTTCTCGAGGGTGACAACATCGAGGTTTACGACCACATGAACAAGCACACTTTGTGTACTATGGTTCAGCTCAACGAGAACAACGAGGAGGCTGGTCACAAGGTAGCTATGCAGGTTGCTGCTATGCGCCCTGTAGCTCTCGACGAGTCTTCAGTTTCTGAGGAGACTAAGAAGACTGAGCTCGAGGTTGCTGTTGCCAAGACTAAGGAAGAGCTCGTAGAGAAGGCTGTTAACGCTGCTTTGAAGAAGGCTGGCATCAACCCAGCTCACGTTGACTCTGAGGAGCACATCGAGAGCAACACCAAGAAGGGTTGGTTGACACCTGAGCAGGCTGAAGAGGCTCGCAACATCAAGAAGACTGTTGGTGAGGAGAAGGCTGCTACTTTGAACCCTACTATGATCCAGAACATTGCTAATGGTCGTCTGGCTAAGTTCTTCAAGGAGAACTGCCTCGTTGACCAGGAGTTCCAGTTCGGTGACGGTGACAAGCAGACTGTTGCTCAGTACCTCGCTTCTCAGAGCAAGGATCTCAAGATCGTTGCTTACCAGCGCTTTACTCTTGCTGCTGAGTAATCATTACTCAAAAGCAAGCGTTAATTTGACTTATAGTTAAATTAGAATACCGGGAGTTATGAAGTTAAGCCTCGCTTTGCTTCTAACTCCCATTTCTTTTTTATATAAAAATTTGATGTTATGAAGATATTTGCCATCGGTATGAACTATACCGAACACAATAAATCGCTGCATGGTACGTTATCTAAACCAGAGCGTCCTGTCATCTTTACCAAGGCAGATTCTGCTTTGCTCAATAACGGCAAGCCTTTCTTCATCCCTGATCATCTGGGAAGAATAGAGTATGAAACCGAAGTAGTGGTCAGAATATCCAAGTTGGGAAAGACCATTCCGCAGCGTTTCGCCCACCGCTATTACGATGCAGTAACCGTAGGTATCGACTTTACGGCACGCGAGATGCAGAAGAAGCTGCGTGAGGCTGGCCAGCCTTGGGAACTCGCCAAGGGATTCGACGGTTCTGCGGTTATCGGCGAATGGGTTGACATCCAGAAGTTCCGTGATATCCAGGCACTGCACTTCCGCCTCGACCTCAATGACAAGACCGTACAGGAAGGCTGCACGAGCGATATGCTCTACAAGGTAGATGAAATCATCTCCTATATCAGCCAGTACTTCACGCTCAAGACGGGCGACCTGCTCTATACCGGATGTCCTACAGGCTGCGGTCCTGTCAACATCGACGACCATCTCGTAGGCTATCTCGAAGATAGGAAGGTGCTCGATTTTCACTGTAAATAAACAATATTGCAAGTAATATATCGATATGAACACAACAAAGGTTTGGAAATACATGCTGCTGGCATGCCTGCTCATGCTGGTGGCTCCTGCTCAGGCGCAGCGATTCTTCAATCTGACCTCTTCTGAAGTCAGAGTAGATTCCGTGTTGCCCCGTTTCGTGTATTCCATTCCTTTGACCGGTGCATATCGTGACTCCGTATATACCGTCAGCCTGAAATATGGCGAGTATATCGACATGACTGCCTCCGACATCGCCAATTACAACCGCCTGTCGGGTGCAGTTCCTCCTGAGCAGGTATTACCCCAGCAGCGAGTTACCGAATGCCGTAAGCAGGGCGTACTCCAGATAGATTTCAGTCCTGTCGTATTCCGCAATAACCGCCATCAGCTGCTGGTCAGCTTCATGCTCCAGGTAGATGCCCGTCCTCTGAAGCGCTCCGAGCGTTCCAGTCGAGGTTCTCTGTTGGCTAAGGGCAAAGTATCAGCCTTCACTTCTTCTGATGCTTTGCGCTCAGCCTCTTCCCTCTATGCCTCCCATTCCGTTCTTGCCTCAGGCAGATGGGCGAAGATTAGAGTCAGCGAAACCGGTTTCCATCAGCTTACCGAACAGGTAGTGCGCCAGGCAGGCTTCTCCGATATCAGCAAGGTGAAGATTTACGGCTATGGCGGCAATCTGCAGAACGAAGCCCTTCTGGCGAGCGAACTGCAGGCTACCGACGATCTTCAGGAAGTTCCCCAGTGCATCGTTGGCGGCAAGCATTATTTCTATGCCCAGGGTCCGGTATCCTGGAAGTCAGAAACCGCCCTCCAGCGCATCCGTAATCCTTATTCCGATTACGGCTACTATTTTATTACCCAGACCGATGGAGAGCCTCTGGTGCAGGATTCAGCCACCTTTGTCTCTTCCCATTATCCGCAGCCTTACGATTACCATTCCCTCTATGAGTCAGATGGTTACAGCTATTATCATGGCGGCAGAAACCTCTTCGATGCAGAAGAACTGAAGGTGGGCGATGAGAAGAAAGTGGTGATCACGAATACCACCGGTTCTGCGGCAGGCAAACTCTCCGTAGCCCTGACTACCACCACAAACAGCGTGGCTCAGATACTGAAGAATGGCAAGGTTTTGGGCGAAATCACCCTTTCTCTCAAGGATGACAATCCGACGGAGGATATATCTTACCTCAAGGCTACAGAGAAGGTTGCCACTTATCCCATTTCCGATTTCCAGGATAAGGATACCATCTCTATCAAGGTCTTGTCTGGTGCTTCCATCCGCCTCGATTATATCTCCGTAACGTGGGCAGAGCCTGGAAGCTGTGCCTTTACCGCTGCCAACCTTGCTGCCGGTGGAAAGATTCCGGCTGCCCAGTATGTCTACGGCATCACCAACCAGGATCATCATGCCGATGGAGCAGCCGATATGGTCATCATCATCCCGACCTCACAGAAACTGCTGAAACAGGCTCTGCGGCTGAAAGAATTTCATGAACAGCACGACGGACTGCGCGTTACCATCGTGCCTGCCGATGAACTCTATAACGAATTTTCTAGCGGTACCCCCGATGCCAACGCCTACCGCCGCTACCTGCGCATGCTTTCCGATAAGGCGCAGAGCGAGGCAGATATGCCGAAATATCTCCTGCTCTTCGGCGACTGCGTATGGGATAACCGCATGCTTACCTCCGGTTGCAGAACCCTGAATCCAGACGATTACCTGCTGTGCTTTGAGAGTGAAAACTCCTTCAGCGCCGTAGACTGCTTCGTCAGCGACAGTTGGTTCGGCATGCTTGGTGAGGGAGCCGGACTGTATCCTAACCGTGAGCTGCAGGATGTAGCCGTAGGCCGCTTCCCGGTAACTTATGCAGAAGATGCCAAGGTGCTGGTAGACAAGACCATCAGTTATGCTCAGAATGCCAATGCAGGCGTCTGGCAGAACACGCTGATGTTTATGGGCGATGACGGAAACGGAAACCTCCACATGCAGGATGCCGATGATGTGGCAAATGATGTGCTCACCACCTATCCCGCCTATCTCGTCAAGAAGGTGATGTGGGATGCCTATACCCGCGAAACCTCCTCTTCGGGCAATACCTATCCCGAAGCAACGAGAATCATCAAGCAGCAGCAGGCTGCAGGAGCCCTCATCATGGATTATGCCGGACATGGCGATCCTACCCAGATATCGCACGAATCGGTTCTGAAACTCAACGATTTTGCCGATTTCCGCAATACCAACCTGCCGCTCTGGGTAACCGCCTCCTGCGATATCATGCCGTTCGACGGGCTCGATGCCAACATCGGAGAATATGCGCTGCTCAACGATAAAGGCGGCGCAGTAGCCTTCTATGGCACCACCCGTACCGTTTCCTCCCTGTATAACAAGTATATCAACCGCGCCTTCATCTACAGAGTGCTCAGTCTGGTAGACGGCAAGCCTGTCACGATGGGCGAAGCACACCGTCTGGCTCAGAACGATCTGGTGAGCGGCAACGGTCCGACTTCCGGCTCCGATGTCACGGTGAACCATCTCAACTATTCCCTCTTGGGCGACCCGGCGCTTGCGCTCAATCTGCCTAAGTATCAGATAGTAGTAGATTCCATCAACGGCATCCCTGTTGCCGGAGCCGCAACCCTGCCGATGCTGAAGGCAGGCTCTATCGCCCGCATGGCAGGTCATATTGAGGGAGCAGACGACTTCCGGGGCGTCATCACCGCTACTGTAAGAGATTCCAAGGAAACGATTACCTGTCGCCTGAACGATACCAGCAAAGATGGCGCTGAGAAGGCTTTCGAATACAAAGACAGAACCAAGACCCTGTATCAGGGCACCGATAGCGTAAGAGGCGGCAAGTTTGCCTTCTCCTTTGCCGTTCCGCTGGATATCAATTATTCCAACCAGAGCGGCCTGGTCAACCTCTATGCGGTGAATACCGCCAAGACCCTCTCCGCCCACGGCTCCAGCGAGCAGTTTACGGTAGGCGAGAGCGAGGAGCAGAAGAACGATTCCATCGGTCCTTCCATCTACTGCTATCTCAATTCGCCTTCCTTCATAGACGGCGGCAATGTCAACACCACCCCGTTCTTTGTGGCAAAGATAACCGATAAGGACGGAATCAATGCTGCCGGAAGCGGTATCGGCCACGACCTGCAGCTGGTGATAGATGGCGATATGTCGAAGACCTACGTGCTGAACAGCAATTTCACCTACGATTTCGGAACCTATACCAGCGGTTCTACCTATTACAGCATACCGCAACTGGAACCGGGCAAGCACGAACTCACCTTCCGAGCCTGGGATATCCAGAACAACAGTTCTACGGTGCAGCTCCGTTTCAATGTGGTGAAGGGACTGAGTCCGGCGCTCTTCGATGTGGGCGTAACTGCCAATCCGGCTAAGACCTCCACCACCTTCATCATCAGTCACGACCGCACAGAGAGCGATATGGACGTGGTGGTAGAAGTGTTCGATTCATCGGGCAGACAGCACTGGCGCCATTCCGAAAGCGGTGTACCTACCTCGGGCAGCTATACCGTCAGCTGGGACCTCACCTCCGATAGCGGCACCCCTCTGGGCACCGGCGTATATCTCTATCGTGTCAAGGTGGCGAGCGATGGCAGCAGCTACACCTCTAAAGTCAAGAAACTCATCATTATCAAATAAAAAATATATTTACAATGGCAATGAAAAGAATCTATAAGATATTCGTCTTGGGATGTCTCGCTCTGATGGCATCAGAAGTGAAGGCGCAGGATAAGAAAGATCTCTTCAATCCTGTGAACTATGCAGTTATTTCGCAAACCATAGCTCCTGATGCCCGTGGTGGCGGTTTGGGAGACATCGGTGCGGCTACCGACCCTGATGTCAACTCCCAGTACTGGAATCCGGCAAAATATCCTTTCACCATTTCGCGTGCCGGTGTTTCGCTCAGTTTCACTCCTTGGCTGCGCTCGCTGGTCAATGATATGAACCTCGCCTATCTCTCTGGTTATTACCGCATTGGTGATTACAGTGCCGTATCGGCATCGCTCCGTTATTTCAATATGGGCGAAGTGTTTACCAGTCAGGAAGGTGCCGAGAGTGGCACGGGTATGACCATCAATCCTTACGAGATGTCGGTCGATGTGGCTTATTCTCTGATGCTCAGCGAGAAGTTCTCTCTTGCTGCCGCCATCCGCTGGATCTATTCCGATATGCGCTTCGATTATACCGAAGATAATTCGCCAGCCTCCGCTTTCGCAGCCGATATCGCCGCCTATTACCAGAACTATGTGGTCATCGGCCAGCGCGAATGCCAGTTGGGTTTGGGTTTGAATATTTCTAACATCGGTAGTAAGATTACCTTCAGCGGCAAGGAGTATGGCGAGTTCCTGCCAGCCAACATGCGTCTGGGTGCTTCGCTGATGATTCCTATCGACGAGTACAACCGCGTTACCCTGGCAGCCGATGCCAACAAGTATCTGGTGCCTACCGTTCCGAAGCAGGAAGAGGGTGAGGACAATTCTGAATATGAAGACCGTGTGCATCGTGAGTATGATGATATTTCGGGCATCAGCGGTATCTTCAAGAGTTTCAGCGATGCCCCTGGCGGTTTCAAGGAAGAGCTGGAGGAAATCAACTACGGTCTGGGTGCCGAGTATGTATATAATGATAAGTTTGCGCTCCGTGCCGGTTATCATCACGAGAGTCAGAGCAAGGGTAACCGCAAGTACTTCACCGTGGGTGCCGGTTTCAAAATGAATGTCTTTTCGCTCGATGCTGCCTATGTGGTGGCTACCGCCAAGAGCAACCCGCTCGACCAGACCCTCCGCTTCACCCTGTCGTTTGATATGGATGGACTGAAGGACCTCTTTAAGAGGTAATGTTGAGTGTTGAATGTTGAATGTTGAATGAATAGTGTTGAATGTTGAATGTTGAATGTTGA